>Ga0256405_10001157_pt1 | contig 75956 bp, 62 predicted proteins | sample RumenRJG_02DNA_FD_189096 | JGI IMG/M metagenome (GOLD analysis project Ga0256405, IMG submission 189096) | Bovine rumen microbial communities from Lethbridge, Alberta, Canada - RJG_02 | ecosystem: Host-associated > Mammals > Digestive system > Stomach > Rumen | place: Canada: Alberta...
TTCCTCCAATTTTTGCTTTTCCAGGGCGATTGGGGGAATTCTTTTTACCATATCAAAGATACAAAATTTCTAACACATTAGCAATCAATTTGTTATAAATCTTTGGCTGTTTTGCGATAGTCCCTACTATAGGAGACCTATCCCAGCACAATACTGGCAAGGCGCTCAATGGAAGGGAACGTGATGGATTGTTTGCAATAGATTTTGTTGGGCTCAATTCTTTCGTTAAATTTGTGGTCATGGACAAGAACACTATCATTGAGGCCCTCCGTAAAGGTGAGCGAATCTCTTTGGAATGCAAATTGGCGCAGTCGGAAGTCCCGTCTTCCGTCTGGTCTTCATATTCAGCATTTGCCAATACCTATGGCGGGCTGATTCTCCTGGGTGTCAATGAGGACCTGACAGAGCCGGAACTTATAGAGCAGCCGGAGCTGATGCAGGTTAAACTTATACTGCATATTGCATCAGAGGAAGATGCTGTTAAACGACAGGCGAATGTCGTAAATGATGTCGTAAATGATGTCGGAAAAGATGTCGGAAAAGATGTCGGAAAAGAACTAACTGAAAGACAGCTTGTTATTATTGATTTGATAGATAAGGTTCCTTACATCTCGGCACAAAAAATGTCGGAAAAGATGTCGGAAATGCCGGGGAAAGGCATCGTTGCTACGCGAACGGTTGAAAGAGATTTGGCAGTTCTGAAAGAGTTGGGCGTCCTCACCCGAATAAGCGGTCGTAAAGATGGGCATTGGGAAATCAACAAGGAACTACTGCCATCCCTGTATAGAGCAAGTTAATAGCACTCTCAACCCCAACCTTGCCACTGCTGCTTGGGCATCACGGCCTAGTTCCTAAGGTGGACTTGCTCAAAAAGTACGTCAGCTCCGGCAAATGGTTGGAGGACTTCGCGGCACTGTCCGCCGCCATTGGCCGTCCGGTGGGGACCGGCGAATTTGGCGCCGACATGAAAGTGGCCCTGGTGAACGACGGGCCGGTGACCATTTGTATCGACACAAAAAACAAGGAATAGAATGAGCAATATTGACAAAATCCTCGCGTTTAACCGCGAATATGTAGCCTCCAAGGGCTACGAGAAGCATTTGACGGACAAGTACCCGAACAAGAAGCTGGCCGTGCTCAGTTGCATGGACACGCGGCTTTCCGTGCTGCTACAGGAAGCCCTTGGCCTCAAGAATGGCGATGCCAAGATTATCAAGAATGCCGGAGCTATCATCCCTTCACCCTGGGACTCGGCCATGCGGAGCCTTATTGTGGCGGTGTACGAACTGGGCGTTACGGAAATCATGGTGGTTGCCCACACCACCTGCGGGGCCTGCCACATGAGTTTCGGCCACTTCAAGGAGGAAATGCTTCATCGCGGAATTCCTGCCGCTGAACTTGAACGTTCCGACGTAGATTTGAATGCCTGGCTGGAAGGCTTCCATGACACGGAGAAGTCCGTCAGGGACACTGTCTCCACCATTATTAACCATCCGCTGATTCCATCGGATGTGACCGTACGCGGCTTCATCATCGACTCGGCCACAGGAGAATTGACAGAAGTAAAGTAATCATGGAAACACGTAAAAACCTCGCCGCAGAAAAGAAGCGGCAGAACACGCACAACTGCGCCCAGAGCGTGGTTTGCACCTATTGTGATCTGGTGGGTCTGGACGAACAGACCGCCTTGGACATTGCCGGAGCCTACGGGACCGGCATGGGCAATATGGAAGGGACCTGCGGTGCCTTGGTGGGCGCCGGAATGATTGTGGGCCTTGCTACCAAGGATAGAATCAAGTCCCGGGCACGGATGAAGGAGATGATGGAGAAGTTCCAGGCACGGAATGGTGCGACGCAGTGTCGATTGCTAAAAGGCATCGGCACGGGAAAACCGCTCCGCGACTGCCCGGACTGCGTGGCGGATGCATCTGAGTTTTTGGAGGAATACCTGTAATATCGCATTCTTGCCCCGCATCATCTTTCATATCGACGTAAATTCCGCCTTCCTTTCCTGGACGGCGGTGAAGATGATGCACGAAGGTAAGCCGGACATCCGCCTGGTTCCGTCCGTGGTCTCCGGAGACCCGAACGACCGGCGCAGCATCATTACTGCGGCTTCCATTCCTGCGAAGAAACTGGGGATCAAGACGGCGCAGCCGGTGTCCATGGCACTGCGCACGTATCCGCAGCTGGTCATCGTGGGCGGTGACTGGGCCTGGTACAAGCAGTGTTCGGAGGAATTTATTGAAATCTGCCGTTCATACAGTCCGGTGCTGCAGCAGTTCAGCATTGATGAGTGCTTTATCGACATGAGCCTGCGCTGCACGCCGGAGAATGCCGTTTCCGTGGCAACCCGGCTCAAGAATCAGGTGCGGGATACCCTGGGCTTCACGGTGAATGTGGGCATCGGCTCCAACAAACTGCTGGCAAAGATGGCATCCGACTTCGAGAAGCCGGACAAGGTGCATACCCTTTGGGAAAACGAAGTGCAGGAAAAGATGTGGCCGCTGGGTGTGCGCGACATCCTCTGGGTGGGCAAGAAGACAGAGGAGCGCCTGACAGCCTATGGCATTAATACCATAGGCCAGTTGGCAAATCTCGGAATGGGCTCGCTTACGCGCCTCGTTGGCCAGAAGTTTGCCCAGCATCTGCATGAGAACGCCAATGGCCGGGACGATTCTCCGGTGGAAACGGAACGTGCCGAGGCTAAGAGTGTCAGTGCCGAGCGTACTTTCTCCCGGGATTATACGGACCCGAAGGACATCGACCGGGCGCTTTTCAATGTGGCTTGCATTGTTGCCCACCGCATCCGCCGACATGATTTCAGGGCATCCACGGTGTCCATGTTCATCAAGTACAAGGACTTCACCGTGGCACAGAAACAGACCTCGCTGGACCAGCCCACGGACGTAACGGCTGTTATCTTGAACGAGGCCCGCAGGATGTTGGGAGAAATCTGGGACGGCACTACGCCCATCCGTCAGGTGGGCCTTGGCGTGAGCAAACTCACGCACGAATCGGCCATCCAGATGTCCCTGTTCGAGGATCCCAAGTTGGAATACTACCGTGAATGGGACCGCCAGTACGATGAGGAAAAAGCCCAAGCGGAGGATGCCCGGATGTTGGCGTATGAACGGGAAATCCTTTCTCCTCCTTTATAGCGCTGCCTGAGAATTGCGTCTCACGGTTCTTCTTACGAAACTGCTCACGCTTGATACTCTCTACGATAGACTTGACTATCAGATAGAGAACGAGAGCAGTTAAAGCGGCACCTGGGGACGGAAGATATGGTCAAGGATTATCACGACTACTGGTTCCACATCAAAGGCGGCTTCATCGGCATGCTACTGGCTATTCCTGCTGCGCTGGTCGCTGGACTCATCACAATACTGTAAAGTTATTGAGTGACATATCGTTTGCTGCTGATTCCGGCGTGCGATGTTGCAAAGATTTGCACGTAAGCTTCCATATTAATCCTTTATTCGAAATCTACTGCAGATTTACAATAAAATTCTAATACGCAAAGCGATTCTAACTTTACGAGTTTTTACTCACGAACACCTTTGCCGCGGGATTGCGGTAACTTTCGTTTCCCTAAAATGCCGTAGAATGCCATAAAATGCCATCGGGCACGATTCGTGAAAATCGTACCCGCTGCGCTTAAATTGCTTATTTTTAGGTAGTTAAGCTCTAATATTCTTCCTCATTCCCCCAATCGTATAGTAGTGCTTACCATACCCCTGGTTCCATCCTGCCACCGGAGAAATAAATCATTGACATTCAATCAATACGAACTCTCTCCAAACAACAAAAGCGGCAAATTCCGGCGCGAGAAAATGAGGCGTTTTTGGGGGGGTGTGTACGTTTTTGTATACGTTAATTCTGCGATTAGATTCGACAAAATTAGATAAAATGCGATGCTGGAACCTCTGAAAGGCCAAATCTAGCCTCCGGTCCACTTTCGGCATACCCCCAAACACTCATCCTCCACACAAAAGAGGAATACTTGCTTTCTATAGGTACATAATCAAGATTTCCACGAAATGTGTATGGTTTTGTGTACGTTTATCAAACACATCCCAGGCCTATAAAAACGATGACAAAGAACTCAGACCTCAAAAGACAGAGGAACTTGTACAAACACTTTTTGCGCGAGTTACGCATGTTCCGAAAGAAAAAACAGGAGAAGTTCCTGCGGCCCCTTCTCATAGGAATACAGGAGTATTCATTCGGGCTAAATTGATAAATTGTTTCTCAGTTTAGCCCAAATGAATTATAAAATCGTTATCTTTGGAAAAAGTTAGATTAGCTATGCAGATTATAGGAAGAAAAGTAGAAGTTGCCGAATTAAAGCGGTATATGGAATCAGATAAAGCCGAATTCATCGCAGTGTATGGCCGTCGTAGAGTTGGCAAGACCTTTCTCGTCAGCACATACTTCAATGATTCGTTCGCGTTCTCGGCAACAGGTATCCTCGGCGGAAAGTTCAAGGACGAGATAGAGGCTTTTGGAGACGCATTATATGATTATGGATTCAAAGGAGAAGCCCCAAAGAATTGGAGAGAAGCATTTCACGCCCTGAAATCTCTATTGTTGAGTAAATTGTCGGAGGGGACACGCTGCGTAATCTTTCTTGATGAGCTGCCCTGTTTCGCAACACGGAATTCAGGCTTTGTAAAGCAGTTGGACCATTTTTGGAATGATTGGGCTTCCAAACATCCTGAAATTTTCCTTATCGTTTGCGGCAGCGCCACATCATGGATTGTCAGAAACCTGATTGACAACAAAGGAGGTTTGCATGACAGGATAACGCATGAAATGCACCTCTACCCATTTACTCTCGCCGATACAGAGGAGTACCTCAAATCGGCAGGCGCAGAATGGGATGCTCTTACCGTGGTTCAGACATATATGATTCTTGGTGGAATTCCATACTATCTGAGTTTGCTAAATCCCGAGTTAAGCCTCGCCCAGAATATCGATGCTCTGTTCTTCTCTCGTAAAGCCGAGTTAAAGAATGAGTATAAACGATTATATAAGTCTCTATTTGCCACTCCGGAGAAATATATGGATATTATCAAGGCTCTTGCGAATACACGAAAAGGGCTTACAAGGACTGAGATAGCTGAAAAACTTAAAATAGAGAATAATGGCCATTTGTCAGATATGCTGGAAGACTTGGTGAATTGTGATTTTATCCGTCTCTATAATATCAAGGTCAAAAAAATAAGCGCTACCGGGGGGATTTATTGCCTCACAGACTTTTATTCAATTTTCTACCATGAGTTTGGAAAAGCAAGAACGACCGACACGCAATACTGGACTAAAACACTGGAATCTCAGAAGCAAAGCACATGGTGGGGACTTGCTTATGAAAGGGTGTGCCAAGCTCACATGCCGCAGATATTGTCTGCTCTCGGTGTGCCGTCTGTCCGGACAGAATATTACTCCTGGCGCGGGAAAAAAGATCCGGATTCAAAAGAGCGGAATGTACAGGTGGATATTATCATTGAACGAGCCGATCGAATCATCAATCTTTGCGAAGTAAAATACACATCTGAAGATGAATATGAATTGACAGCGGTGGATAAAGACAAAATCCAAAAGAGAGTTTCCAAGTTCAGGAAGGAGACTGGGACCAAGTATGGAATTGTGCCAACTCTTCTGACCACGTATGGCCTTAAGCCCGGAATAAACAGCGGAGCAGTCAAGCGTACTATCACAATGTTTGACTTGTTTAAATAGCCATTTGGGCTAAAACGATGATTTTAGCGTCGTTTTAGCCCAAATGAAATTTTTCAATGGTTTAACAGACTGTAAAACAAGTTAATTACCATATGACTTATGAAGAACTACTGGCCGAAAACTTTCATCTACGCGCACGTATCCGTGAATTGGAGCAGGAAATTGCCGGCTTGAGAGGTTATGGTTCTTCGTTGTTGTGTGAGCCGGAGTCGCCCCCATATGGCAGTGGTGCGATGCGGACAGAACGGAACAGAGAAGCGGAAATCCAACGTCGCTTGGACATCTTCCGGGGTTTATTCCGAGGGAGAGAAGATGTATTTGCCCAGCGTTTTGTTTCTTCAAAAACCGGCAAATCGGGTTATCAACCAGTATGCAAAAACCGATGGTCTTCGGAATGCAACGAGCACAAGCGTAAGTGTGAAGGCTGCCCCTTCAGAGAGTTTGCTCCCCTTGACGAAGCAGTTCTTCGGAAGCATCTGGATAAGGATGCGAAGGAGAAGGATGTCATCGGCATTTATCCTATCCTTGAGGACAACACTGCTTACTTTCTTTGTGCTGATTTCGATGACAAGAACTGCGAGCATGGCTACCAGGACGATGTCCTTTCGTATCTTCGCATCTGCAAGGAATGGGATGTTCCCGCATACATCGAGCGTTCGCGTTCTGGAAAAGGGGCACATGTATGGATCTTCTTTGCTGATCCGGTATTAGCTACAGACGCCCGAAGATTAGGCTTCGCGATCATCGGCGCCGCCATGGAAAACAATGCTCGTCTGGATATGAAATCCTACGACAGATTCCTGCCGAATCAGGATTTCCTGCCGAAGGGCGGTTTCGGAAACTTGATTGCGCTCCCATTGCAGGGCTTGGCCCGAAAAAGCGGAAACAGCGTTTTTGTAGATGAGAGTTTTGAGGCCTTTCGGGACCAGTGGTCTCTGTTGTCCTCGACAAGGAAACTCACTTCTTCGGAGTTTAAAGCCATTTTGGCAAAACACGCGTATCAGATAGAGTTATCCTCGTCATCGGAGACAAAACCTTGGGAAACGCCAAAGCCGGACCGCATTTCATTTGAAGATTTCTTCGGCCCCGTCAAGTTTGTCCGGGCAGATGGATTGTATGTGCCTATCAAGAGTGTTTCCGGGAAGGTGCTAAGGCACCTTAAAGGTCTTTCGTCCTTCCGGAACCCCAAATACTATGAACTGCTTAACGCCAGGAAGCCTCTCTATCATACACCTTCTCTCGTGACCTGTTATGAGATGACGGAGGATTATATCAAATTACCAAGAGGATGCGAGGATGCCTTGATAGAACTACTACAGAGCAACTTCTCTGCCTGGGAAGAGGATAACCAGACCAACGCGGGAAGAACTATCGATGTTTCTTTTTCCGGAGAGCTCCGGCCGGAGCAGGAGGTGGCTGTACAAAGACTGCTCTCATACAATAACGGGGTGCTCGCTGCTACCACCGCTTTCGGCAAGACGGTCGCGGCGATAGGAATGATTGCAAGGCGAAAAACTAACACGTTGATATTGGTTCATTCCAAAGCTCTGCTTGAACAATGGAAGGAAGAGATAGAAAAGTTCTTGATCATCAACGAACCAGAGCTCGCGACTGAAAAGAAGAAAGGTCGGGGAAGAAAGAAAGCCTTTTCTCTTGTCGGCCTGCTGGACGGTAGCCGGAATACGTTGCACGGCATCATAGATATCGCCGTGTTCAATTCCGCGTTGTCGGAGGAAGGCGTCAAACCATTTGTCCGTAATTACGGGATGGTAATCGCTGACGAATGCCATCATTTAGGTGCTATTGGCTATGAGCGTGTATTAAAGTATGTGAATGCCCGATATGTATATGGTCTTTCGGCAACACCTTCCCGCCAAGATGGGATGACACCCATCGTTTTCATGCAGTGCGGACCCATTCGATATAAGTCAGATGCAAAGGCACAGATGTCCAGGCAGTCATTCAGTAGAGTGTTAATTCCACGATTCACACCTTTCCGGGCAATAGAGGAGAAAGGAAACGCCTTGCAATACCTTGCCGACCTGGCAAATGACCGTGCCAGAAATGAACTGATTGTACAGGATGTTGTTTCCGAACTGGACGAAGGTCGGACGCCGATTATCTTGACCAAGCGAAAAGATCACATTTCCATTCTTGCCGATATGCTGGCCCCCTATTGCCGGAATGTAGTTCAACTAATTGGTACAGCGTTGGCCAAGGAAAAGCGCCAGGCAATGGAGCGGCTCAAAAGTATCCCTGAGACGGAGCCACTTATAATCATCGCTACTGGGAAGTATGTGGGCGAGGGCTTCAATTATCCCAGGCTGGATACGCTTTTCATAGTCCTACCGGTTGCCTATCCAAATATCGTCCAGCAATATACGGGGCGCCTCCATAGGGAATATGCAGGCAAAACCGAGGTGCGGGTTTACGACTATATCGATATCCACGTTCCAGTCATTGCCAATATGTATGGCAAGAGATTGAAATGCTACGCACCTATCGGCTATGCCCGGCAAGAGACCGATGCTTTGGAGCAGAATCCACTGAACATCGTTCTTGGCCCGGATACCTTCCTATCGGTTCTAGTTGGCGACATTGAGGCGGCACAGTCCTCGGTTGTCCTTTCATGCGAGACTGTTCAGTACATGAGAGGTACTTTAGCCAAGGCTCTGAAGCCTTTAGTCATCCGGGGCGTTGATTGCTGTGTTATCATCCGAAAGCCATCTTTCCGCGATGAGGATTTCATCAGGGCTGGGATAAAACTTGTCCAGACAGATATGCAACCCATACGTGCTGCAGTTATTGATCGCTCTGTGCTTTGGTTTGGCAGTATTGACCTGGCAGGAAGTCATCATCAGGAGGAGGATAATGTCATGCGCGTACTGGCACCAGTGATTGCTTCTGAGATGCTGGAGTATATGATGGACAACAGTTTTCTCTCCTAGCGGACTCTGACCTTACTATTCACTTTTTTTATCCTGTGTACGTTTATGTGTACGGAAATGTGTCTGTTTATTCTTTGATAAAATGCCGTAGAATGCCATAAAATGCCATCGGGCACGGTCTGTAAAAACCGCACCCGATGCGCTTAAATTACTGTATTTAAGAGAGTTAACTACCTAATACTCTTCCTCGTTCCACATGAAGTCCTCCTTGGTGGGATAGTCCGGCCAGATGTCTTCAATGGATTCGTAGATTTCCGCGTTGTCGTCATCCAGTTCTTCCAGGTTTTCGATGACCTCGTCCGGGGCGCAGGTGCGGGTGGCGTAGTCTATCAGTTCTTCTTTGGTCGCAGGCCACGGGGCATCGTCCAGGGAGCTTGCAAGTTCAAGTGTCCAAAACATAGTGAGTATGGGTTTTAGTTGTTTATAATCAGTCGTTTAACTTCAAATTCCCTCTATTAGGAATGCAAAGATAGACAAAAAAATGATATAATGAATTTTTTTCGCTAATTTTGCAGTCCTTTTTGGACAAACAGCTACAAAGAACAGACCAATGGCATATAGAAAGACAGAAGAATACGACCCAAAGACCACGCAGGAGATTGCAGCCCACATTGAGGCCATCCTGGGCCTGCTGGGAGAAGACCCCACGCGCGAAGGCCTGCAGAAGACGCCGGAACGCGTGGCCAAAGCCATGCAATTCCTCACCCAGGGCTATTTTCAGGACGGCGAAGCCATTGTCAAGAGCGCCCTTTTTCAGGAGCCGTACAACCACATGGTCATCGTGAAGGACATTGAGCTATTCTCCCTGTGCGAGCACCACATGCTTCCGTTTATCGGCAAGGCCCACGTGGCGTATATCCCCAAAGGCGAAATTACCGGGCTGAGCAAAATTGCCCGCGTAGTGGAAACCTATGCCCGCCGGCTGCAGGTGCAAGAGCGCCTCACCGAACAAATCCGCGACTGTATCCAGGATTCCCTGCACCCGCTGGGCGTGGCGGTGGTCATTGAGGCCATGCATACCTGCATGTCCATGCGCGGCGTGCAAAAGTCCAACGCCATCACAACCACATCGGCCTTCTCGGGCATTTTCCTTAAAAGCGACAAAACGCGCAACGAGTTCCTGCAGCTGATAGGCAAGTAATCTGCCAATTTGTCAGCCACTTCCCCGCTGGCGTATTATTTGACGATACCATACCGGTTCCAAAAGGGACCGGTATTTTTGTCATTCTGAGCGCAAGCGAAGAATCTTAGCAGAAAACTTAAAAAATTGAAATATGGCAAACAAAGGACAAATTGGAGTAACTACCGAGAACATTTTCCCGGTTATCAAACAGTTCCTGTATTCGGACCACGAGATTTTCCTCCGCGAGCTGGTGGCCAATGCCGTGGACGCCACGCAGAAAATGAAAGCGCTGGCCGCCAGCGGTGACTACAAGCAGGAGCTGGGCGAGCTGAAGGTCGCCATCGAGCTGGACGAGAAAGCCCAGACCCTCAAGATTGTCGATAACGGAATTGGCATGACGGAAGAAGAGGTTGACAAGTACATCAACCAGATTGCTTTCTCCAGCGCCGGAGAGTTTCTGGAGAAGTACAAGGACCAGATTGGCAACATCATCGGCCACTTCGGCCTGGGCTTCTACAGCGCCTTCATGGTGTCCAAGAAGGTGACCATCGAGACGCTCTCCTGGAAGGAAGGCGCCAAAGCCGTGAAATGGACCTGCGACGGTTCGCCGGCCTACGAGATGGAGGAAATCGACAAGAAGGAACGCGGAACGGTGATTACGCTGTACCTGGACGATGATTCCAAGGAATACGGCGAGAAGGCCCGCATCGAGGCGCTCCTGAACAAATACTGCAAGTTCATGCCCGTTCCCATCGTCTTTGGCAAAGAGCAGGAATGGAAGGACGGCAAGTATGTCGATACCGACAAGGACAAGATTATCAATGCCGTAGAGCCGCTGTGGACCAAGGCTCCGAGTGAACTCAAGGACGAGGATTACAAGGAATTCTACCGCACCCTCTTCCCCATGAACGAAGAACCGCTGTTCTGGATTCACCTGAACGTGGACTATCCGTTCAACCTCACCGGCATCCTGTACTTCCCCAAGCTCAAGGACCGCGTGGCCGTGGAGCGCAACAAGATTTCCCTCTACTGCAACCAGATGTTCGTGACGGACCATGTGGACAATATTGTCCCTGACTTCATGACGCTGCTGCACGGTGTCATCGACTCCCCGGACATTCCGCTGAACGTGAGCCGCAGCTACCTGCAGAGCGACGCCGCCGTCAAGAAAATATCGACCTATATCACCAAGAAGGTGGCCGACCGTCTGGAGAACATATTCAAGGAGGAACGCGCCCAGCTGGAGGAAAAGTGGGACAACCTGAAGCTCTTCATCGAGTACGGCATGCTCTCCGACGAAAAGTTCTGCGAGCGTGCGCTCAAGTTCGCCCTCCTGAAGAATGTCGATGGCAAATACTTCAGCTTTGACGAATACAAAACGGCCGTGGAGGCCCAGCAGACAGACAAGGACAAGAAACTGGTGTACCTGTACGCCACCAAGCCCGAGGACCAGTACGCCTACATCCAGGCCGCCAAGGACAAGGGCTACGACGTGCTCCTGATGGACTGCGAACTGGACGCCCACTACGTGAACCTGCTGGAGCAGAAGCTCACGGACATCCGCTTTGCCCGCGTGGACTCCGACGCCGTGGAGAACCTCATTCCCAAGGAAGACAAGGTGAAGCTGGAGATGAAGGAAGATGAGCGCTATGACCTGGAGAACCTGTTCAAGGCCGTGCTGCCGCAAGGTCCGGACTACTTTGTGCAGGGCGACAACCTGGGCGAGAACGCCGCTCCCATTCTCATCACCCAGAACGAGTTCATGCGCCGTTACCGCGAAATGAGCGCCCTGGGCGGCGGCATGAACTTCTACGGCTCCATGCCGGAGAGTTTCAACCTCACCGTGAACATGGAGAATCCGCTGGTGGCCAAGATTTGGGCAGCCAAACAGGCCGATGTAGCCCCGCAGGCGGAACTGCCCGCCGAGGCCCCGTCCGACGCCTCCGAGGAGGAGAAGAACAAGGCCCGCGAAGCCCGTGAGGCTGTCCGCAAAGCCCACAGGGCCGACGTGGAAGCCTTTGCCAAGGGCAACGAACTGCTGCACCAGCTGGTGGACCTGGCCCTTCTGGGCAACGGCATGCTCAAAGGCAAGGCCCTGAGCGACTTCATCGCCCGCAGCGAAAAAGTGCTCCGTGAAATGTAAACAATTGTTTCATAGCACATTACAAGAAATCGCCTGCGCAGATTTGCGTAGGCGATTTCTTGTAACAAGCTCATATTGAGCTATTTGCATTTTACGGCTTTTGGGCCGAAGGGTGACTTTTACTTATACAGGAAGCGGCGGATACTCATCTTCGGGGTTTTCTCGAAGGGCTTGTCCATAAGCTCCACCTTGGCAATCTGGCTGTAGCCGGGCAGCTGACGGTTGGCACCCAGGCGGATGTTCTCCGGGATATTGTCCTTGGCCTCATGGTCCAGCAACGCGGAGGCGATGGCCTGCTCATCCAGGAACACCAGGGCGACCAGCTTGCCGCCACGCTCCACCACCACGCTCTCCATCACGTACAGCTGGTTGTTCACCACGGCTTCAATCTCCTCCGGATAAATGTTCTGGCCGGAAGGACCCAGAATCATGTTCTTGGAACGGCCGCGGATGAAAATGTTGCCGTCGGCGTCCATGATGCCCAGGTCACCGGTGCGCAGCCAACCGTCCTCCGTGAAGGCATTGGCGGTTGCTTCCTCGTTCTTGTAATAGCCGATGGTGATGTTTTCGCCACGGGTCTGGATTTCGCCCACCACATGCTGCGGGTCATCCGAGTCGATACGGATTTCGCACATGTCAATGGGCTTGCCGCAGGAGCCGGCCACATATTTGGTCCAATGCTCGTAGGCCAGCAGCGGACAGGCTTCTGTCATGCCGTAACCCACCAGGTAAGGGAATTTGATGCGTTTGAACAGGCGCTCCACCTCCGGGTTCAGGGCGGCGCCGCCCATGATGAATTCCTGCACATTGCCACCGAAAGCCTGCACCAGGCCGTCCTTCACCTTCTTGTAAATGATGTTGTTCAGGCCGGGAATCTTGGTGAGAAACTTAATGAGCGGCTTGTCCAGCATGGGTTTCACCTTGCTCTTGTAGATTTTCTCCATCACCAGTGGAACGGTAACGAGCAGGTACGGCTTCACCTCCGCAAAGGCCTTCATGAGGGATGCCGGAGTGGGCGCCTTGCCCAACCAGTAAATGGAAGTACCGTTACAAAGCGGATAAATGAACTCAATCACCAGGCCGTACATATGGGCCATGGGCAGCATAGAAACCATCTTGTCACCGGCAGGAACATGGCGCTGGCTGAAGTCCACCACGGCCGAGAAGTTTCTGTAGGTGAGCATGACGCCCTTGGGATCTCCGGTGGAGCCGGAAGTATAGTTGATGGTGGAAAGGTCGTCCCAGTTGTCTGTAGGGAACACCACGTCCTCCGGTCCAAAGCCCTTGGGATACTTCTCCTTGAACAGGTTGTCCAGATTGTCCACCGTCTCCTGAATCTTGGGGTCACGGCAGAAAAGCACCTTCCAGGTATCTACGTCGAACACCACCTTGAGCGCCGGCATTTTGGCGGCGTCCATTTTGGCCCAACGGGCGGTGTTGGAGAAGAGGGCCACAGAATCACTGTGATTCACCAGCCCCATCACACTCTCCGGCGTAAAGTCGGCCAGGATGGGGACAATCACGGTCTCATAGGTATTGACGGCAAGATAGGCAAAGCCCCACCTGGCACCGTTGTTGGCGCACAAGGCGATTTTGTCTCCTTTCTTGAAACCGGCTTTCTCGAAGACAATGTGAAAACGGGCAATCTCAGTGGCCATCTGGGCGTAGGTAAAAGAATCTCCGCCGATGGTATTGAGGGCAGGTTTATCCCAGAATTTACGGGTAGCGTCCTGCAGGCGCTGAAGATAATGGGGATAGGTTTTGTTCTCCATAGTGAACTTAATGGTTTTAATACAGTTTACAAATTTACTAATTTTTTAGAAAATCCGTATCTTTGCAATCTAAGAAAGCGTGATATGAGAATTCCGGCCGAATGGGAAACACAAGGATTCGTGCAGCTGACCTGGCCGCACGAAGACACCGCCTGGTATGCCCTACCCCAGGTTTTAGATTGCTATGTAGCTGTGGCAAAAGCCATTACAGAACACGAACCCCTGCTGATTGTATGCCGCGACAAGGCAGAGTGCCTCTCTGACATGGCAGCCCGCAACTGGTACCCCGGCGCCAATGTCCGCTTTATAGAGAGTCCCCTCAACGACACCTGGGCCCGTGACCACGGCGCCATCTCCGTCTGGGGCGACAACGGTGAAAAATGCATCGAGGACTTCGTCTTCAACGGCTGGGGCCTCAAGTTCGGGGCCGATCTGGACAACCAGATTACCCGCCATATCTTCCAGGCCGGCGCTTTCCAGGCCGATGTCCGCTACATAGACATGCGCCCGTTCGTGCTGGAAGGAGGCAGCATCGACACCGACGGTGCCGGGACGCTCATGGCTACCAGCGAGTGCCTGTGTTCCCTGAACCGCAACGAGTACCTGAGCCGGGAACAAATTGAGGAAAAGCTCAAGAAGGCCTTCGGCCTGCAGCGTATTCTGTGGCTGGACCATGGCGGCATTGCCGGTGACGACACCGACAGCCACGTGGACATCCTGGCGCGTTTCTGCAGCCCGGACACCATCGCCTATACGGCCTGCGATAACCCTGCCGATGAGAATTACGCGTCCCTCAAGGCCATGGAGGAGCAGCTCCGCACCTTCCGCACCCTGGATGGACAGCCCTACAAGCTCATTCCCCTGCCCCTTCCGGAACCGCTCTACCTGGACGATTACCGCCTGCCGGCCTCTTACGCCAATTTCCTGATTGTGAATGGCGCCGTGCTCATGCCCGGTGCCGGCTCCCCCTTAGATGCAAAAGCGGCCGGGCAGCTCCAAAAAGCCTTCCCGGACCGCACCGTAGAAATCATTGACTGCCGTGCCCTCCTCTCCGGCCACGGCGGCCTCCACTGCATCACCATGAACTATCCCCTTGGCTGGTAGAAAACACTGTCATACCGAGCGTAGCGAGCGTATCTCATTGTAAAGATCTATTCTATCTGAATTGATCTTATCTATTAACCTATCCTTATTTACTCTTGATAATTTCTTCACTTTCTTCTCTCTTTCAATAGCTTGAACTATATCAGAGAAGACCTCATAGTATAATAGTTTATTACAATTATACTTCTTTGTAAAGCCAGCATACGTTCCACTCTTATGCTCCTGTATTCTGCGTTCCAGATTATTGGTTACACCTGTATAATAAACCGTACCAATAGAATTGGAAACAATATATACATAATAAGAGTTATACATAGATGAGATACACTCGCTTCGCTCGGTATGACAATAGCTCGCTCGGTATGACAATAGCTTCGCTCGGTATGACAATAATAGGTTACTTTCCGAAACGCTGTAAAAGGATGTCGTAGGCGTCGATGCGGCGGTCGCGGAGGAAAGGCCAGCCGCGACGGACGTATTCGCACTGTTCCATGTCAATCTCCACCACATGCACGCCCTCTTCCGTTTTCTCGAACTCCGTGAGTAACTCACCCTGCGCACCAGTAGCGAAGGAATGTCCCCAGAAGTCAATCCCCGTAGAATGACCGGTGGGATCCGGCTCCACGCCTGTGCGGTTTACCGTAATGACCGGCAGCCCGTTGGCCACGCTGTGACCGCGCTGTACCAGCTGCCATGCCTGACGCTGCTGCGCCTGTTCCCAGTCCGGATCCGTAGGCACACCGCCAATCGCCGTGGGGTAAATGAGCAACTCCGCCCCGTTCAAGGCCATGGCACGGGCGGCCTCCGGATACCACTGGTCCCAGCATACCAGCACGCCCAGCGTGCCCAGGGACGTTTTGACGGGCCGGAAACCCAAATCGCCCGGGGTAAAATAAAACTTCTCATAGAAGAGAGGATCGTCCGGAATATGCATTTTCCGATAGGTGCCGGCAATGCTGCCATCCGCCTCCAGTACCACAGCCGTATTATGGTAGATACCGGCCGTACGACGCTCAAACAGCGACAGCACAATCACCACGCCCAACTCCTTGGCCAGGGCACCGAAAGACTCCGTGGAAGGACCGGGAATAGGCTCCGCCAAGTCACACAGACGGGCGTTTTCCTCCTGACAGAAATACAGGCTGTTGTGCAGTTCCTGCAACACGACCAACTGGGCGCCCTGCGCAGCGGCCTCACGTATATGTTGCTGCAAACGTGCAATATTATCCGGAATATCTGCGGTGCAATGCTGCTGCACCATGCCTATCTTCAGTTTTCTCATTATTTGTATCGACTAAATTGTCTTAACTCGCTGTCAGCCTTTATCTTGTCTATGATGGCGCAGACCAGGCGGAACGTACGGGAATCCTTGGTGTAACTGGCCGGCGTAATAAAATTCACCCGCCCCTGCCGAAGCAGTTTCTGCGCAGCGGCACGTTTGGCCGGACGGCTGGGATCGAATACCGCAATGGCATTGCCGCCAAACATGTTCACCAGCTTCATTGAGGGCACATCCGTGTCACCGTCGCCAAAATAAATCATGTTGGTAAACGGGATGCGCTTGGCATCGTCCGCCGTGGACTCGTTCACCCGTTGCGAATCCCGGGAAGAGAATATGCCCTTCTGGATTTTGAACAGGTACTGCGTCTTGGCCGTGTAGTCCACCGCAATGCCGGGCCACTCCGCCTCCCCTTTTTCATCATAGAGATAGCTGCCGGCAAAGATGTGTTTGAAATACTTGGCGATGGGAGAGCCCTCGATGATTTCCGTAAGACCGGAAGAGTTGATGTAGTGTTCCACAATCACGCCATGCGCCTTGCCGTATTCGTCCACATTGTTGAACCACTCCCGTACACCTTCGTACAATTTGATATCGGCACCAAAACGATGGAATCCGTCCCGCGTGAGGCGGATATGGTTCTTTTTGGCTTCGTCGAACATCAGTTTCATATAGGCCAGGATATTGGATGCGTCCTGCCCGATGGCAATTCCGTCGCTCTTGGACCAGAATTCTTCCGGAGTTTGCCCGATGGCCTGGATGAAACCGAATTCCTGCATATTGCCGGGAGAAAGGGTTCCGTCAAAGTCGTAAATAAGGGCGATGATGGGTTTGCGTCTCATAATGGGCACAAAGGTAATAAAAAAAACGCAAACGAGCCCGAGGTTTCCCCGGGCTCGTTATTGCTTGAGAAGTCTGGTTTACTTGACCTCAACCGTAACGACGCGGTTCTTGACCATGCCTTCGAAAGGCTGGATGGAGGAGCCGTGAGCGGCGGACTCGATATTGGCCTCGTTGGCACCATATGTCTTGAGAAGGTCGATGACGGCCTTGACACGGCGCTCGGAAAGGGTCTGGTTGTACTTGGCGGAACCGGTCTGTTTGTCGGCATAACCGTTCACGGAAAGCTTGGTGTCCCCGTTCACCACATTCTGGGCGAAGTACTCGATATGGGCCTTCTCACGAGCGGAAATCTTGTGGGAGTCGCAGTTGAAGTAAACTGTGATGGGAGCGCCGGGCTTCACGTCGATAGCGGTGAAGGTACCGTTCTCATACAGATAGGTCTGGCCGTTCTGGAGGTTGCGGTAAGGAGCCAGTTCGTTCTCGAGGGCAGCCACTTTGTCCTTCAGCTCGGCGTTCTCCTTTTCGAGAGCAGCCACCTTGTCTTTCAGGGCGTTGTACTGCTCCGTGGTGAAAGGCACCGGAATCACGACAGGAGTGATGGAGGTGTGACGGTCGAAGTTGGTCTTGCCCAGGTTGAAGGCCAGGCCGGCCGTTGCGGAAGGGAAGAAGAAGAAACGTCCCAGCATGTTCTCCTCAATGGGATTGTAGGAACGGCCCTTGCCTACCAGCACCCGAAGGTCGATGGTGAGGTTGATGCGCTTGCTCAGACGCAGGATGTTCAGCAAACCAGGACCGGCGGCATACTCAAGGTTGCCCTTACCGAAAGGATTGAGGCTGGCCGTCGTATTCAGGACACCCATGCTCATATAAGGAGCAAAATTCCAGAAGCGAAGCTCGTTGTAACCGGCGAAGGAATGGGAGCAGTTCCACAGAACGTCAGCGTGGAAATAGTGGAAGCCGAACCTGTCACCGGCAGCGACGACCGCGGGATTGGCTTGCATCTCAATTTTGGCTTTGTTCCAAAGGCCGTGATAACCAATCCGCATACCTACGGCAGGAGTCCACCACTTGCCAAAGTTCAGATCCAGGCCGAGGCCAATCTTACCCCACGTGCCAGGAGTCTGAATGGCAGGGATGACGCTGTTGATACCGGCACCGATACCAATCCAAGTATTGTCGAATACACGGTTGGTCTCATAGGCACCGCGCACCACCTTACCGTTCTCGTCACGGTTGTTGTTCTCCTGCGCGAAAGCGTTGGTGGAGAACAAGAGGCTTGCCATTGCAAGAACTCCAAAGATTTTGATACCTTTCATAATAGAATATTAGAATTTAATTATTATCGGTTCCTACCCTTTAGGGACTGTCGATGCAAATTTAGGTATTTTTTTATTGCTTACAAAATTTTGTATAAATTTTTTTAATTGAGCGAATCAGCTTATCTTTGTATCTCAAGTTGTATCCATGAATTTCAAGCTGCATTCAGACTACCAGCCATCCGGCGACCAGCCGGAAGCAATTAACCAATTGTGCAAGGCACTGCAGCAGGGCGTTCAGGACGTCACCCTGCTGGGCGTAACCGGTTCCGGCAAAACCTTCACCATGGCCAACGTCATCCAGCGGCTGCAGCGCCCGGCCCTTATCCTGAGCCACAACAAGACGCTGGCCGCCCAGTTGTACGGTGAATTCAAGGCCTTCTTTCCGGAAAACGCCGTGGAATACTTTGTCTCCTATTATGACTACTATCAGCCGGAGGCCTATATTCCTGTCACCGACACCTATATAGAAAAAGACCTGAGCATCAATGACAAAATTGACGAGCTCAGGGTCAGCGCGGCCAGCGCCCTCATGAGCGGCCGCCGGGACGTCATCGTCATATCGTCCGTCAGCTGCCTGTACGGCATTGGCAATCCGGACGACTTCCATGACCAGACGGTGACGGTACGCAAAGGCGAACAAATGTCCATGACGCGCCTGCTTTACAGGATTGTCGATGCCCTCTACTACCGCACGGAGACGGATTTCAAGCGCGGCTCTTTCCGCGTGCGCGGGGATACCATAGATATCTATCTGGGCGGGGCCGACTATGCCGCCCGCATCGAGTTCTTCGGCGACGAGGTGGACCGGATAGCGCTCATCGACCCGGTAAGCGGGGCCGTCTTTGAGGAAATGGACAAGATAGACCTGTATCCGGCCAAGAACTTTGTGACGTCCAAGGAAAAGGGAGCCAAGGCGGTAAGCCAGATTCAGGAAGACCTGACAAAACAGGTGGAATACTTCGAGTCTGTTGGCAAGTTCCTGGAAGCCAAGCGTTTGAAGCAGCGCGTGGAATATGACATAGAGATGATCAAGGAGATGGGCTACTGCCCGGGCGTGGAGAACTACTCCCGCTACTTCGACGGCCGCAAGCCCGGACAGCGTCCCTTTACCTTAATCGACTATTTCCCGGACGACTTCCTGGTGTTCATTGACGAGAGCCATGTCACACTCCCCCAAATCCGTGCCATGTACGGCGGCGACCATTCCCGCAAGGAGACGTTGGTGGAATACGGCTTCCGCCTGCCCGCCGCCAGCGACAACCGCCCCCTCACTTTTGACGAGTTTGAAGCGGTGACGGGCCAGACGGTATATGTGAGCGCCACGCCGGCCGACTACGAACTGGCCAAGTCCGAGGGCCTGGTGGTGGAACAGATTGTACGACCGACCGGCCTCCTGGACCCGCCCATCGAGGTTCGGCCTACCAAAAACCAGGTGGACGACCTCATGGAAGAGATACAGCAGCGGGCTGCCAAGGACGAGCGCGTGCTGGTGACCACCCTCACCAAGCGCATGGCGGAGGAACTGGACAGCTATTTCACCAAAACCGGCATCCGCTGCCGCTACATCCACTCGGACGTGGACACGGCCGAACGCGTGGAAATCATCGAAGACTTCAAGAACGGCCTCTTTGACGTGCTGATAGGCGTAAACCTCCTCCGCGAGGGGCTGGACATTCCCACCGTCTCGCTGGTAGCCATCCTGGATGCGGACAAGGAAGGATTCCTGCGCAGCGGACGCGCCCTCACCCAAACCGCCGGCCGGGCCGCCCGCAACATACACGGCCTGGTAATCATGTATGCCGATACCATCACGGACAGCATGGACGAGACCATCCGCGAAACCGCACGCCGCCGGGCCAAACAGCAGGAATACAACAAGTTGCACGGCATTACGCCCAAGCAGGTGCAGGTACGCGCCAACGTGCTCATGAGCGAGCTGGTGAAATCCGGTGACGACACCACCCACATGAGCGGCTTCCTGAATCCGGTGCTGCAGAACAGCGTCACCGGCCACGTGAGCGCGCGCGACTCCGTCTCCAACCCCGAATACGTTCCCAGCGCCTCCGAGCTCGGGAAGGGCGACGTGAGCGTGGGCCTGGGGCACGACGCCCGGCGCGAAGGGACATCGGCCTATGTGGACGGCTACATTGCGGCGGACCTGGCGGCAGTGCTGCAGGACCCGGTGATTCGTTCCATGTCCCGCGAGCAGGTGGAAAAGGCCGCCGAGGAAGCCAAGCGCAAGATGCAGAAAGCGGCCGCGGAGCTCGATTTCACCGCAGCCGCCAAATATCGCGACGAAATGTGGGCCCTCCAGCAGTACTTGAAGGTCTGGAAGGAGTAGTTACTGCCGCGTCACTTTGATGACATGTTTTAAGATACGCAGCTGAGAGAGTACCTTGTCCAGCTCCAGGTTGGAGGGGACAGAGAGTTTCATGACAATTTCCCAAGTGCCGTTGCGGGGGTTGTCCGCCACGGTGAAGCTGCGGATGCTGGCCTTGAACTGGCCCACCGTTTCCAGGATACGGCCGCTGGCGCTCTCTTCGTCGGCCACCAGCTTGAGACCAACCTGGAAAGTGCCGCTGGAGGGCGTATCGGCCCATTTCACCTTTTGGATGCGATAGGGGTAGAGTTCCAGCAGCCGGGCGGCGTTGGGACAAGTGATGCGGTGAATCTTGATACCGTCCGTACGCGTCACAAAGCCAAAGACATCGTCCCCGAACACCGGGTTGCAGCATTTGGACATCTTGTAGTCCAGGCCCTTGACGTTTTTGGCGTTGAGCACCAGGATATCGTCCTTGGCCTCGCTTGTACGCCGCAGCTTAGTCTGGGCCATCACCGCCTCCGCTGCTTCCACAGAGGCCGCATGGCGCTCCGCCTCACCCAGAATATAGTCCTTGACCTGGTTCACGTCCAGGGTACCGTTGCCAATGGCGGCGTAGAAGCCCGTAAGCGTGGGATAGTTCAGCTTTTTTCGCAGCTCCGTGAGCATCTCGTCCGGAAGCTCCAGTTTCCAATTCTTGAGGCGGCGCTCCAGGATTTCCTTGCCGTCCGCCGCCCGCGACAGTTCCTGTGCTGCCAGGGTCTGCTTCACTTTGCTGCGGGCCTTGGACGTGACCACCCAGTTAATCCAGTCCGGTGAAGGATGCTGGTTCTTGCTGGTCTGGATTTCCACTACGTCTCCCGTGCACAGTTTTTCGCGGATGCTCACCGCCTTGCCGTTCACCTTGGCCCCCACGCAATGCGCGCCAATGTTGGTATGGATGCCAAACGCGAAGTCCAGCACCGTGGCGCCGGCGCTCAGGATACGGAGTTCACCGGTGGGCGTGAACACAAAGATTTCCTGATCCGGCGGCTGCGGAAGGTCCTCCGGGTTCTCTGAACCGGGGTGTTCCAGGGCATAGCGCACGCTCCTCAGCCAGGTATCCAGGCTCTCCTCCCGTTTGATGCCCTTGTAGGACCAGTGGCTGGCAAAGCCGTTTTCCGCCACGTCGTCCATGCGCTTGGTACGGATTTGCACTTCTACGTAGGCACCGTCGCGGTTCTTGACCGTAATGTGCAGGCTCTCGTAGCCGTTGGGCTTGGGGCTACTGATCCAGTCCCGCAGGCGTTTGGTATCGGCCTCATATTCCTCCGTCACAAAGGAGTACACTTGCCAGCACAGGTCTTTCTCCTGCTTGTGGTCCTCTCCGTCGCAGTCGATGATGAAACGGATGGCAAAAACGTCATAGACCCCCTCGAAAGGCACTTTCTGCTTCACCATCTTCTGCCAGATGGAGTAGGCAGCCTTGGTGCGGATTTTCAGCTTGTACTGAATGCCGGCGTCCGAGAGCTTGCGCTTGAGCGGCTCGATGAACTCCGCCATCAGCTTTTCACGGTCCTTCTCCCCTGCCTTGAGCTTGTTGGTAATGAGCCTGTACTGCTCCGGCTGGGCATAGTTCAGGTAAATGTCCTCCATTTCCCGCTTCATGTTGTACAGTCCCAGCTGGTGCGCCAGGGGAATGTACAGCATCAGGGTTTCCAGGATCTTCTGCTCCCGGTTGCTCTTCGGGAACATGGGCAGGCTGCGCATCACCTCCAGGCGGTCCGCCAGTTTGAGTACGGTCACGCGCGGGTCCCGTGAGTATTGGATAATCAGTTTCTTATAATTCTCCGCCTCCAGCCGCGTGTCCTTGGGCTTGATGGTAGAGATTTTATTCAGGCCGTCCACCAGCGTGCAGATGGCATCGCCCCACTCCCCTGCCTTTACCTCATAACCGCCCATACGGCTGGCCTCATGCAGGTAAACGGCGGCAATGCACTCTTCCGGAAGGCCAATCTCTTCTGTGACGATGCGGGCCACGGCGTCCGGATGGCCCATGAACGGCGAGCCGTCGTAGCGGGTATGGTCCCTGAGGACCTCTTCCGCCACTTCCCGCGCTTTTGCTACTATATCCGTGGAGCTATTCATCTGATTTACAATTACTTATATGTTTTACCTTGGGCGATTCGGAGTAAGGCACTTTCCGCAACAAACTCACAGTTAATCACTTACGCCCACGCTGACGTTCGGTGAGGGCACGCTGGAACGCACGGGCGTTGGCAAGGTGCTCCGCATAAGAGGAGGCAAAACGATGCGTTCCGTTGAACGCAGGGTCTGCGCAGAAGAAGAGGTAATTGTGACTGTCCGGATGGAGCACCGCCTCCAGGCAACTCTTGGGCGGACAGGAGATGGGCCCCGGAGGCAATCCCGCATACTTATAGGTATTGTACGGAGAGTCCACCAGCAGGTGTGACTTGAGCACGCGGTTAAGCTGATAGTCAAAACAATAGGCCACCGTAGGATCCGCCTGAAGTTTCATCCCCATGCGCAGGCGGTTCAGGTACACGGCAGCAACGGCCGGCTGCTCGGGCACATATTTGGTTTCTCCATCCACGATGGAAGCCAGCACGGACACCTCCACCGGCGTGAGCCCCTGCTTTTGGGCGGCCGCCTTCCGCTCCTCCGTCCACCAGGCACTGCGCTGTTCCACCAGCCGGTCCATGATTTCCGACACCGAGGCCGTCCACAGGATTTGGTACGTATCCGGGACGATGAGCGTAAACAAGTGCGGGCGCTTGACGCCATAACGGGCCAGCGAGTCGTTGGAGCCCACAAAACCGGCCACCTGGGCGGAATCCACCATCATCTGGGCATCAATCTTTCGGACCAGGTCCGCCTCCCGGCGGATGCTGCCGGAGAGCGTCAGGTTCACGGGCGTTTGCCAGCCCTTTTCCAGCATACGCTTCACGTACATGCTGGTGCAGGTGGAATCCACCAGATAATGTCCGGGTTTTACGGCCGAAACCTCCTTGAACACCCGCTGGAAGCTGGAAGCGTTTTTCACCTTGCCGCTGGAGAGCATGCCCTCCTCCACTTCCTCCGGGCTCATATCCGGATATACATATACATGCTGTACATCTGCAAAATTGGGGACTTTGCGGTCATACCACATACGGTAAGCCACCACTGCCCCGCAGGTGAACAGCAGAACAGTCACTGCGGCTCCTGCCCAAACAAGCGCTTTTTTCATACTAACGGAGTTTAATGCTGTCCCCTTCCCGCAGTTCCACCGGAGCGGTGAAACCGTTCAACTTAAGGATGGCCTTTTCCTTTACACCAAAACGCTGGCAGATGGCATGGAAACTCTCCCCGTCCTGTGCAACAATATACATTTCCAGTCCCTTGGGCGCCTGGTTCTTCTTGGCTTGAAGGTAAACGACGGTTCCGGCTTCCAGTTCCGCGTCTTTCTGCACATCGTTGTAACGCAGAATCTCTTTTTTGAACAGATGATGCTTCCTGGCGATGGAAGCGTACGTGTCCCCCTCCATGGCATACACGAACGGAACGCCGTTCTGGGAATACAGGCGGCCGGACAAGGAAAAATAAAAATCCTCGCTGGGCTGCACCGTTTCCGTCTGTGCCGATGATACGTTTCCCCCGGCAGAAGGGCGCACCGCAACCGGCTCCTCGATTTTGTTCGGGGCCACCGGCAACTCCGCCTCTTCCGCCTCCGTCACGTTGTCGAAACGGGACAGGTTATAATCCTCTATGTACTTGATGAGCTTGGCAGGATACTTGGGGTCCGTTGCGTAACCGGCCTGCTTGAGACCGTAGGCCCAGGCTTTGTAATCCGTACGGTCCAGGTCGAAGAGGAACTTGTAGCGGTCCCGGTAACGGATGAAATCCGAGTGGTCCCGGAAACTCTGGTCCGGCGAATCATATACGCGGAAACACTCGTTTTTGGCATCATCGTCCTTTAACATGGTGCGGCCCGTCCAGTCTTTGTGGCACTTGATGCCAAAATGGTTGTTGCCTTTTACCGCCAGCGGAGAAAGGCCTGAGCCGGATTCCAGGATGCCCTGGGCCAGGGTGATGCTGGCCGGAATGCCGCTGCGCAGCATTTCCTGCACGGCCACCTCCGAATATTGCGCAATGTATTTTTCCTGCACCGATTGCGCCCAAACGGCCACCGGCAAAAACAGGGTAACAAAAAGGATAGCGATTTTTTTCATCATAGCACTGTCATTCTGAGGGCACGCTGCCCGGAGAATCTCAAGATGCTAAGTTAAGAAGAAAAAATCAAATTTCGTAAACATCGCCGTCGGAAGTGGCGAAAGTTTCCGGGAAAACGCTGCGGCACTCGGCCTCATACGCCTTCACCTCGCTGCTGCGGGAAGAATAATGGCCGATGAGCAGCTTCTGCGCCCCCGCCTCCAAAGCCATCTGAGCGGCCTGAAGCGTAGTAGTATGATGCCGCTGGGCGCCCTGCGCGGCAAATTCCTGCACATACGTGGCCTCATGGTAGATGACGGTGGTCCCGCGCAGCCAGGCGGCCTCCTCCGGGAAAGGTGCCGTATCGGAACAATAGGCATAGCTCCGGGGCACGAAAGGCTTATAGGCGGCTTCCGCGGCCGGAATCACGCTGCCATCGGCACGGACCACATCCTCTCCCCTTTTGAGCGTGCCTATCTCCGTAAGGGTAAGGCCATACTGCTCCACGGCCTCCTTGTGCACGTTGAACGGCGGCTCTTTCTCCGCAAAGCGGAAGCCAAAGGTCTCGATGCCGTGATTCAGGGGAAATGCCTGAACGGCAATGCTTTTGGTCTCCAGGATGGTTTCCGGCGCCTTCATCTTGAGGGGCGTATAGCGAATCTCAAAAGCCAGGCCGTCGCCATAATAGCTCAGGAAGAACTTCAGGATGGGGCCGAAGTTCACCGGAGCAAAGATATTCAGCGGGGTTTGGCGACCTTTCATGCCCAGGGTGCTGAGCAGGCCGAAGATACCGAAGACATGGTCCCCGTGAATATGCGACAGGAAGATGGAATCCAGCTTCATCATGGGGAGATGCTCCTCCACAAAGCGGTACTGGGTTCCCTCTCCGCAGTCTATAAGGAACAAGCGCCCATGCACGGAAAGTGCCTGGGCGCTTTGATTCCGGCCCTTGACGGGCATGGCCGAAGCCGTGCCCAGCAAGGTCAGTGTGAACGGGTTGTTACTCACCCTTTTCCAGTTGCTCCTTCAAGGCAGCCAGGGCGGAGATGTCACCGAGGGTGGTCTTCTCCACATTGCTCTGGACCTTCTTGATGGCCTTCTTGGCGGATTCGGCCTCTGCGTTTTCACGGGCGGCCTTCACCTCCTGATAGGTGCGGACGTGGGAAACACGGATGGTGCGGGTGCTGCGGCGCAGATCCACAACCTTCACGGGCAGCGTCTCGCCCACGAGGGCCTGCTTGCCGTCTTCCTTCACCATCTCACGGTTGAAGGCGGTAGCCTCGGTGCCGTCGGCGAAGGTGAGGGTGGTGTTCTTGTCACCGGCAGCGCTCACGGTAGCGTCCACGACGGTGCCCACAGGGTACTTGGCCTCAAGCTCGTCCCAAGGGTTGGGAGTAAGCTGCTTGTGGCCCAGGGACAGTTTGTGGCTGTTCTCGTCGAAGTCCAGGATGACAACGTCGATTACGTCGCCGCTCTGCACCATCTCGGCGGGATGCTTGATCTTGTTCCAGCTGAGGTCGGAGATGTGGATAAGACCTTCCACGCCGTCCTCAAGCTCTGCGAACACACCGAAGTTGGTGATGTTGCGCACGGTAGCTTTGTGCTGGGAACCTACAGGATATTTCTCGCGGATGCTCTCCCAAGGGTTGGCGGTGAGCTGCTTGATGCCCAGGGACATCTTGCGGGCCTCGCGGTCCAGGGTGAGGATGACGGCATCCACTTCGTCGCCCATCTTCAGGAATTCCTGAGCGCTGTGCAGACGCGGGCTCCAGCTCATTTCGCTCACGTGTACCAGACCTTCTACGCCGGGCTCCACCTCTACGAAGGCGCCGTAGTCGGCCACGGCCACTACTTTACCCTTCACGGTGTCACCCACCTTGAGGTCTGCGGAAAGCGCCTCCCACGGGTGCGGGGTAAGCTGCTTGAGACCCAGGGCGATACGCTTCTGCTGCTCGTTGAAGTCCAGAACAACCACGTTGATTTTCTGATCCAGGGCAACCACCTCTTCCGGATGGGAGATGCGGCCCCAGCTGAGGTCGGTGATGTGGATGAGACCGTCCACACCGCCCAGGTCCACGAACACACCGTAGTTGGTGATGTTCTTGACCACGCCTTCCAGCACCTGACCCTTCTCCAGCTTGGAGATGAGTTCTGCGCGCTTGAGTTCCTGCTCGGCCTCCAGCAGGGCTTTGTGGGAAACCACCACGTTGCGGAATTCCTGATTGATTTTCACAATCTTGAAGTCCATGGTGGTATCTACGAATACGTCGTAGTCACGGATGGGCTTGATGTCGATCTGGGAGCCCGGGAGGAAAGCCTCGATACCGAACACGTCCACAATCATGCCGCCCTTGGTGCGGGTCTTGACATAACCCTTCACCACTTCGCCGCTCTCGTAAGCAGCGTTTACCATATCCCAAGACTTGAGCTGACGCGCCTTCTTGTGGGAGATGACGAGCTGGCCCTTACGGTCCTCGGCGCTCTCTACGAGCACTTCCACCTTGTCACCGACCTTGAGGTCCGGGTTGTAGCGGAATTCGGGAGCGGAAATGACACCTTCGCTCTTGGCGCCGATGTTCACCACCACTTCGCGTTTGTTGATGGAGGTGACCACACCTTCCACCACTTCGTTCTCAGTGACCTTGGAGAGGGTTTGCTCGTACTTGGCAAGAGTTTCTTCCTTGGAGCTCTTGTCCACGCCTTCGTTCTCAAAAGCATCCCAGTCAAAGTTCTCGGGAGCCACAGAGGCGTTCAGCACAGTGTTTTTAATTTCTTCAGACATAAAAATTGGGTTGAAAAAACTAGTAGTTAAACATTATTTCTTAAGCCTTGTCCGCGTTGCCACGGAAAAAGCGCGCAAATATACATATAATTATTTGATTTTGCAACATCTACCCTACATCAGCTTCTTGCGCTTGAACACAATCCAGATGGCCACGCAGCTGAGGGCCATGACGCCCAGGATGATGACCCAGTTCCAGAAGTTGGCGTTGGGGTCGTCCGCATTAATCATGGGCAGGCGCACGTTCATGCCATAGAAGCCGGCGATGAGGGTGGGCGGCATCAGGAACACGCTCACCACGGTGAACACCTTCATAATCTTGTTCTGTTCCAGGTTGATAAGACCCAGTACGGTGTCCTGCAGGTATTCCAGACGCTCGAAGCAGAAGTTGGTATGGTTGAGCAGGGAGCTGATATCCTGCAAGAGCACGTTCAGGCGGTTCTCCAGGCTGCGCGGCACCTTGGTGGAACGCATGAGGTTGGAGATGAGCCGCTGCTTGTCCACCACATTCTCCCGCACCACCATGGTGTTTTCCTGCATCTGGGAAATGTCCAGCAGGAGTTCCTGGTCAATGTCTTCTTCCTCGTTGATGCGCTTGGCATACTGGGAAATTTCCTTGGACAGCAGCTCGATCATGTCCGCATCCAGGTCCACACGTTGATCCAGGATGGTGGCAAAGACGCTGAATCCGGAAGGATACTGTTTGGGATTCACCTGGATGCGGCGCTGGAGCTCCGTGAAGGAACGGAGCGGCACCTCGCGGAGCGTGGCAAGGGTATCGTCCACAATGGTGAACGACACGGCCTGCATCATGTACTCGTCCTGTCCGGGCGTGAGGAAGTTGGTGTTGGCGAAAATGGCGTCGTCGCTCTCGAAGTAGCGGGACGAAGACTCAATTTCCTCCGCCTGCGCACGGCTTTGGATTTCGGTGCCCATGAAGGACTCCACCGCACGTTTTTCCGTCCCTGTGGGTTGCACAAGGTCTATCCATACGGTGTCCTCCAATTTCAACTGCGGGAAGTCTTTCTCCGACTGGGAGAGAAGAATTTTTCCGTTTTCTCTGTAAAAGATACTCAGCATATCTCAGAACCTGTTTTAGCTCCGGGCCAGTCGCTCCAGATGGGATTAAAAATAGTAAACCAGCTGACATTACGGAAAAGTCAACTTGCAAAAGTACGGAAAAATCCTGAAAATGCAAATATTTTTTACACTATGCGGAGCCCGTCAATCTTCGCTGTGCGTAAGATTGATGGTGACGGTATTGCAGCGGCCGCGGTGAAGGCGCATGTCACGGATACGCGGCAAGTCACGCGCTTCCACAGCATCCGGTGCCAGATAGGTAGCGGAAATCGCCATGGTAATGCTGTTGTAGTCAGAGCCGGCGACAGCCGCATTATAAGCCGGCAGCAAATCCATATAAGTATGGATGCCGGTATAAACCGGGGCATCCCAGGAAAGCGTGCCACCGTATGTATAATTGGTGTTACCGCCCACATAATAGCCCACCTCAACGGTTCCGTCGCCCTCCACCAGGCCGTTTACGGTAACCTTTACACCGGCTACCATCCGATACAGGTCCAGTTCAAAGGTTTCCTGGCCCTCGACCGGCGAAATCACCGCCTGACCATAATACGTGTCGATGGGAGGATAGTCCAGGGCTGCAGTCCCATACCCTTTCACCCTTGCCACCCCGGACGTAACGTTCTTGTACCAGACGGCATCGGTCTTGTCCGCAGCGAAATAGCTCATACGGTTATACAGGTGGCCGATTTGGGCGTACATCCCTTCCGCATCATGCTCCAGCACGTTCACCCCGTCGAGGATTGCCTTGACGCGAAGGAAATACGACTGCCCGGCAAGCAGTTTTACCGCAATGGCGGCAGGGTCGTCAAAAACGCCTATCGCATAGCGGTTGGCATCCACGGCCGCAGAAGCGTCGGAGCCGGAGTACACCACCACCATGTACAGGGCATCTTCCGGTGCACTGCCTTTCACGTCGGCCAGTTCCCCAGTGGCCGAAATGCGCACTTCCACCAGGCCGGAACCGGCTTCAGGCGCCTGTTCAAATTTTGAGCAGGCAAACACGCCCAAAAGCGCTATGACTGTAAGGAACTTTTTCATATCGTATCTGAAATTGTACGGCTGTCGCCATCTGTCAACTCCTCAAAATGGAAAATCAGACCCTCCCGCAAGTCGGTTTCGTCAATCAGTTCCAGCGCAATGTCCTTGGCCGAACTCACCTTGATCTTAAACAGATAATCGTGTCCGGGAAGAAGGGCATCGCCGGCCGACACTTCCACGGGATGCACCGGGGAGTAACCCGTTCCGCCGGCCGCAATCCGGAAATTCAGCTTGATGGCGTCGGAAGGAAGCACATACAAGGCTTCCTCACCAAATACATTTCCCTCCCCGCCGTTCCAGCCGGGTTCTACAGGCTCGCCGTAAAGCGTGATGGTCACGGCATCGCCCTCCGGAGAAAGCGTTCCCGCAAGGACATCCAACGTAGCGCTCCCATGCACTCCCTCCAGGGAAAGGTTCGTCAGGAACACCGCCGAGGCCATTTCCTGAGCCGCCGCCTCCGATGCCGCCACAAAGGCAAAACGCACAGAGCTGGTCAAGTGCCGGAAACGAAGGAACGGTCTGTAGAGGGCATACACCTCCGGAGAGGAACCATACCAGGTCTTGGCCATCATGGCATATCCGGCATTGTATCCGGGGAAAGTTACGCTTTCGTCGGACGGATCCGGGAGCGGTGTCGCCTCGCTTTTGGCCCACAGGATATCCTGATGCCCCACACGGATGCCGCTGATCTGGAAGGTCTCACCGCCGTTCACGGCAAGAAAGGCGGAAGGGTCCTCGTCCACGCGCATTTCCTTGTGCCTGAAAGCATAGAAGGTGTAGTTGGCGTCGGCATTGACGGGATAATAATACTGGTTTTGCGCGCCGATAAAACGGACCGAGCCGCGAGTGACCTGCGCCGGAGACGAAGGGATGAGCACATCCTCCGCTTGGCTCCACGGAGCGCGGGACGGGTCAAGGGCCAGAAGGCCGAACTGAAGGTCCTCCATACTGGTTACATCGGCTTTTGTCTCCCCCTGCGTCTGCACGCCAATCTCTACGGGAATACGGTGATCGCGGCCATCCGTGCCGGGAACACCCTCCACGGAGCAGCCCGCCAGCAATAAGCCGGACAAAAAAAGTATATATGACTTATAACGCATACTCCAGACCTATACTCATGTTATAGATTCCGCTTATGACGGTACTGTACGTCTTGCTCTGTGCAAAATATACGCAACGTGCCAAGGCCGATGCCCTGCCTTCTGCAAAAATGGCAATCCGCGGGTGCAGTTTATACTTCACCTGGGCACCGCCGCCAAGCCCCATCATGACAGGCAGCAGCTGGCCCGTCTTGTTCCCTACCAGAATATCCACTTCCGGTCCCAGGAAAGGTGATACGGAAAGCTTCCGCTCCTGACGGCCGCCAAGAAGATAGACCAGGTCCACCATGGCGTCCAGCCGGCCATAGAAATCGACCGATTTACGGGAAACTTCCTTGAAGCTGGTAAACGCAGGCCATTGAACGCCGCCGGTGACCCGCCAATCCATCCAGTCCGCATATTTGCGGATAAAATGCAGGGCCAGGCCGGGGTTCATGGTAAAGGAGGCACCCACTCTCCAGTCGCCGTCCGGCTCCGGGCTCCACTTGCCTTGCCCCAAATTGAAGCGTACACCCATGTTCACAAGACCAGCCACCTGCCACGGGAGGGCGCTCGAACCCGGTTTCGGGACCGGACCCACTTCCAACTGCGGTTCCAGGATAAAATCCATGCCCGAATACAGCGGGGCCGAGAACGAGACACCTGCATGAAGCCCGAACGTGCTCTCCCAGGCCTTGATGCTCCTGGGCCGTTTCTGCCAGAACCAGAGATAATTGACACCGGCATAAGGCTGCATCTCATAAAGATGTTTCCCCGGTCCCCAGATTCTTCCGCTCAGGTCATACACGTAGGAAAGCTGAAGGCCCAGCGTCTTGTTCTTGCAACCGGTAAGATTGTCCATGGAAAAGCCCAGGCTGGCATTTCCCTTCACGCCGTGGAAGCCATGGAACTGCGCGTTCCTTTCCTTGAACCAGAAACCGGCGCCGGCATTCACCAAAGGCCCCACGCCGCTTGCTCCGGAGAACAGCTGCGGCCTGTAATAGGAGCCGCTGGCATACGTGTACCAGTCCGACACGGCAAAACGTGCCGGCTGCCGATGTCCATCCTGATTACGACGCTTGGAGGCAAATCGGAATTCCAGTCCCAGGGACAGGTTGGCGACGCCATCCATATAGTTTTTGTACGTAAGTTCCTGAGCGTGGGAGAGATAAGCGTACGGAATCACGGAATACCGGCCCTCCGCATAAGCAAAGAAGTGCTTCAGGAAGGGAACGCCCAGGCGCATACCGGCCGACACGCCCACATAGGGACGCAGTCCCAGGTCCGTTCTTTCCTTGGTCAGGAAACCTGCCTCGGGACCGACAAAGAGGTTGAGCCAGGGAAGCAGCTCAAACATGCCGTCCATGTGCACCTGATAATACTGTGAGGAAAGCAATTTTCCTGCGGCCGTACCGTCATCCGTATCCCAGAAACTCTTGGCATAAGCCAGCTGGACCCGCCAGCCAAAGAGGTCCGTAAAGGAGCGTCCCAAGCCAAAATGATAGCTGGGGCCCATCAGGCGCGGTACATCTTTTATGGAAGAAAGCAGGTACGTATTCAACAGCGATACGCCTCCGCCCAGGGATATACGCCAGTCTTTGCCCGGATCCAGCAGCCAGTAATTCCGGTCAAGGCTTACCGTAAGACCCACGTTGCCGGAGAAAACCGGAACAAACGAGCGCCAGATATTCTCCCGCTGCAGTTTCCGCGGGTCGGTCTGCACCAGGAAAAGCGGTTCAAGGACAAAGTCGATGCCCGGAAGGACATGGAAAGCCACGTCCACGCCCGTATGCAGGGAGATGGATGCCTGGTCGAAAATACGTCCCACGGCCCCTTCCGTAAAATGGAACCCGGCTCCCACAAGCGGAGCAAAGCTCACAAAACGGTCCGGATCATACCCCTTCACAAAGGAACTGACGTCAAACATATACGAGGCCGTAGCGTTGACGGTCTTTACGTGGGAAGCGTTATAATCGTCAAAGAAGTAGCCCAGGCCGCCGCCAATTTTCAGGCCATGATAGCGGTGCAGGCCATCGGAGGTGAACCATTTACCCAAACCGGCACTTACCAACGGGCCATAACTGTAATTGGGACCGATCGGGCAATAGAAACTGCCGTTCAGCCACACGAAACTGTTGCTTACAACCCGTCCAAAGCCGGTTTTCTGGTCCGAGGGACGATACCGCTTCTGCATGGCGTAGCCGGAGATGTCCCGCTGGGTGGAACGCTGCAGTTGCTTTTGCAAGGCCTGCTGGGCCTTGCGCATGGAATCCTGCCGCTCAACCAGCGCCAGCGAGTCCAGTACATCCATCACGGAAACGGTATCGTTCTGCGCCACTGCCGGCAGCGCCGGCAGCAGCAAGGCCAAAACGACTATGGTCACCAATTTTCTCATCATTGCAGTTTAATCCACTCTCCGTTCACATAATCTACCGACACGTAATTCTCGTCGGAGTACACGCCTTCAAAATCTTCATGCCAGCCCTCCGGCAGTTCCACCCACGCGCCGTGTTCTCCCTCCTTGGCAAAGAACACCAGACGGAGACCGTTTGCAGAGAAGTACATGCCGTCCACGTTCTCCGCATCCAGCGGGAGCAGGTCTTCAGGATCAAGCTGGGTATATTTCTCGGCAGCCTTTTTGTAAAGGTCCTCAAAAATGTCAAAGTCCGTTTCCGCAATGGAAATGTATTTCTTGTCCATGCGGAACGCCCGGGTCAGGTGCTTCATGGCATCTTTCTGGTCGCTTTCCGTCATGCTGCTGTACAGCCCGACACCGCGGCCATAATTCCGCTGACAAATGAATTGTGCTGAAAGATACTGCGTCAGCGGGTCCTTGGGGTCCATCTCCTGCAGATTCAGATTGGCCTGCGAGTACTTGCCCAGAGCAAGGTTCATCACAAAGGCATTGCGGTTGGAAGTGGCGCAAATGACATCGTACAGTTCTTCCCCGGCCGCCGAGTCATCGTCAAAATAGCCGGCCAGGCAACGGGTGATATAGTAAAGATCCTTGTACTCCGGAGCCTTGTCCCTGGGCAGCATTTCCACAATCTCCGCCGCCCGCTCAAATTTGCCGGCCTTAATGAGCATCACCACCTGGTTGGCCACCAGCGGCGACGGATTCCGGATGTACCCGTCATAAGGACGGTCGCACCACAGGACAGTACCGTCGGCCTTTTCCAGGCGGAAGTCTTCGAAGATATAAGGGGCCAGGATGGTGGTGTCGGTCTTGTCATGAGCAATCAGGAAACGGGCCAGTTCATTCTGCGGGAGCTGCCAGTTCTTGTCACGCAGTTTGGTGATGGTAGCGGCGCAACGGTAAATCTGCTCCTGCTCCGCCACATCGGGGACCTTCCCCTCCTCTATCATCTGCATGAGCGTCCAATACTCATACGTGGGGAACTTCAGGCGCGCCTGCTGGTTCACCGCTCGGAAGTTCTCCAGCACCTCCTCCGGCGTACGCTTCCGGAAGAGCTCGTATTTATACACCACCTTCACGGAGCGGAGCTCGGCCAGGCGGGGTTTGATTTCTGTGTTGTAGTAAGGAAGGACACGGATTTTCCTTCCCTGTTCATCGATGCTCTTGTTCTTCTCCACAATCTCACGCACAGTCCTCGCCTCCGTGAGGAGGGAGTCGCGCTCAAGGATGTCGGCCAGTTTATCCCAGCCGGCCACCTCGGAATGGGTCTCACAATACACCTTCTTGTGAAGAATGGCCTGAATCTGGCGCTGGATGTAGGTCATCCGTTCAGCGGCCAGGTGCACGTTGCTGGCATAATTGCCCTCCGGCGAGGATGTACCGTAAACGGCATATTCATGGAAATGGAAACCGTCTTTCTCCCCTTCCACAATGGTTCGGATTTCTCCCAGCAGTTCACTCATCTGGGCCACGGTGGTGGAGTCGGATTCGTCCAGCTGGGCCCGCCCCACCAGGAACTTGAGGGCCATGTCCTTGGCGTCGTCCATGGGGACGGGCCGGGGCTCACGGAAATATTCCCGGGCAAAGGCATCCAGCTTGAACGGCTTGAGGTTGTACTCCAGGAAGCGCATGGGGCGGCTCACGCGGCGGGAGTCCGCCAGTTTGAGGGAATCCCGATAATACACCTTGTTGTAATCCTCAAACCACATATTGCTACGGATTACTACTGGGCGATTGGGATTGTCAATGTAATAACTATAATCCCAGCGGGCAACCGAATCGGAGTCTGTAAGCCAGCCAAACTTTTTATAGGCCGAGTCGGCATATTCTATTAGCGGGTCCCGGCTGGCCAGATAACCTTTGCGTCGAATCTGCGTGTCGTGATAGTCTTTCCCGTCAATCACCAAAGGATAGTGGTATTCTATCGTATCCTTGAGCCCGTCCGGACGGTAACTCTCATCCAGCACAAAAGTCTGTACGGCAAAACGGGCGTCTTCCCGCCCCATGCGGGGCTGCGGGAAAGGCCATGTGACTCCTCCTGAGAGGGTATTTCCCTTTACCGTGGGTTTTTTTATAACAGGACGCTTGTTCTTCACGGAAACAACCGCTTCATCCAGCATGACGGCCAAGTCAAAGGAGACACTCACGGTTGAACGCCCCCTGATTTTTTCCACCTTGGAATCAATCATGGTACTGGGGTACATGAACAGGATGGCGCCGTCTGAAGGCAGGGTCATGGGCTCATAAGAACCGTCTGTAGGATCCACCTGACGTTCTATGCAGTATCCGGCGTTGAAGAGCGTTTTGTTTTTGAGGGAGTTTTCTGCATTCTGAAGGGCCTCCTTGGCTTCCTCGTAGGTATTGTATCCATACACCGTTACGTCCGTAACAGGCTTGCCGTCTGCTTTATTGATTACCTTACCGGATACGGAAATACGCTCCTGGGCCATCAGGGCAGGAGAAGCGGCAACAAAAGCACACGCAGACAGCAGCTGCAACAGACGACGGAGGTTCATCTTCCTACAGAATAATATAAACAAAGGACACCGCAAGTTTAACCGGGAAAATCTTGTATCCCTGGTTGTTCACCGGTGACACCGTTCCCTTGTAATAGTCGTTGTACCGGTCTGTATCCCGGTACTCTTTTTGGCGGAACCAGACCAGGCCGGTCCCGAAAGAAAGGTCCAGGCTCCAGCGGCTCCCCAGGTTGAAGAGGTAGCCACCGGACAGGCCCAGTCCCAGGGCGCTGCCCTGATAGGTGCAGGCATTGAAGTGCATGTCATAAATGGCACCAATGCCGCAAAGTCCAACGTATTCACGCGTGAGCGGTCGTCCGTTGAACCAGAAGCGGAATTCCGGCTGAAGGGCGGCTGCGCTGGAGTCTATGCCATAAGGCTTGTAATGTCCGAAGACAGACATGCCCACGCTGGTCTTTTCACCGGTGATGAGTTCCAGGCCAACGTCCGGCGTCCCGGCTATCCAGGACAGGGCATTGGCTTTCACGGCCAGTTGCTGCCCTGCCGCTTCCGAACAAAGCAGCAGGGCCAGCACGGCCGCAAAGACTAAGGTGTGAAGTTTCCTAACCAATCTCGGTAATAATATCATTTCCCGCATCTTTATCCGCAGCGGTAAATCCTTCTTCCCACTCATCCACGGAGACATCAATGATGATGGCCTCCAGGGACTTGATGATGATGTTGAAAGTATAGGACTTGCCGGCTTCAAACTTCCCAGATTCAGGAAGTTTGAGCTCCTTGTCCGTAATGGGGTAAGTGTACGTTTGGTTTACACTGGGACGCGGCATTACAATATCGAAGGAAATGGTAGGCGCCGTAGGCGGAAGAATGAAGATTCCATGACCGACCTCAAGCGGGCCATAACCGGAGGTCTGGGTATTGGCGGGAACGGAACCCGGGCTGATGCCACCTGCAGGAAGCGAGATGGCAATGCTGCCCGTGCTTCCGACAGGGGTCAGGTCTCCTGTCACCACATCCAGTACGGCCTGGGTATAAACACCGCCGACGGACATGTTCTGAATCTTGACATTCTTCAGGTTTTCGGGGGCCTTGGGATCCTCCGGATCTGTAAGAATGTTGATATGGAAAGCTGTGGTCAGATGCTGGAAGGACAGCTTGGGCGCCCAGTCACTTCTCCAGGTGGTGGGATAGCGGAGGCGGGATTCACGCACATACTTGGTGTTGAATCCTTCCAACGCATTCTGGTTGCTGCCGGTATAGCCTGCGGGGACAGGAAGCGTTGTTGCTTCCGCTTTTCCCCAGAGGATATCGGTAGAGTCCAGCTTGACATCCACCTTGAAGGTTCCGTCGGCCAGGCGGCCCGCATGCGGATTGGCATTACGGGAAAGCTTGGCACTGGTGGTGTGGTAAGCATAGAAGGTATAATTGGGCTTCGTCACAGTCTGCAGCGGATAGTAATAGGTTACGTTTCCGCTGGCTTCTATGAACTGCGCCGTATTGATACCGCTTTCCACAACGCCCTTGGCAACCCTGTTGTACAGCAGCATGGCCTCGTTGCTTCCGTCGTCGGAAGCCGTCCATGATGCGGCAGAGGCAGGGTCGGCAGCAAAAACACCGAACTCCACATTTGTCATGCTGGCAATCTCGGACTTGGTCGTCAAGGACTGGCCGTCCGTGTTCTCACCAAAGATAATGGGAACGGGAATATTGCTGTTGCTGGCCCAAGGGGCATCTGCACAGTCTGTTTCCACAGCCGCAACTACCGATTGGTTCTTGCTGCAACCGGCCATCAGGGCCACGGCTGCCGCAAAGGTTGCGATATAGGAAAGTTTTCTCATTGCAAATAAATTAATCGTCTTCACCTATATTGATAGGAGTATCGTAAGGATCCCAAGGCTCCAGGGAAACATCCAGCACAATCTTCTCCAAGCTGTAAACCGTGATGTTGACCGTGTAGCTCACCCCGGGCTGGGATTCGCCGGACGGCATGTTTATGACAGCCGTCTGGACTCTTCTCACAGTGCGAGTGGTTCCGCCGTTCACCTCGTCCTGCTTCAGTACGAAAGCAAGGTTGTAAGAGGTTTCTCCCGGCATTGCCATCAGGCTCTCACCCAGCTGAACCGGCTCGGTGGAACCTCCGTGATAAACAGTGTGATTAAGAACATCATTACCATCCGCATCAAGCAGGTACAGGTTGTCGGTTTGTGCATCCGACGGAACCAGGCACGCTGCTCCGCTGCGGCTTTCACTTACGACGTAAAGCGTGGCGTCCGTCTTGGCACCGGCTATCCAGAGCGAATCTACCTTGAGGTTCGCCTCCGGATTCACCGACCCGTCCACAATATGGAATACAAAGCGGGACAGCACATGCTTGAAGCGAAGCTCCGGGGTAATCCCCTTTCTGGCCGAGTACGCGCTGTAGAGCCGTTTCCGGAGGGCGGAGCCGTCCGTGTCGTTGGGATAGGACGCCTGATACTTGTCCAGGGCCTCGGAGTGCGTTTTCAGGAAATGCTCCACAGAGGCGCTCCTGTCGTCACGCGCCACCATCACGTCCTGGGAGCCGTCTATGCTCAGGTCCAGGGCAATCTCATTCCCTACCGTTCTCTTGCGCCGGGGCGTGATGTTGTCTATGTAATAACCGAAGAAGCTGTAGTTGGTATTGTACTGATAGTAATAATACGTACCGCTTGCCCGGTCCTCCACATAGATTTGACCATCTCCGGCAGGAGATTTGGACGTAACGTCGTCAATGATAATGTTGTTCAGATTCAGATTGTCGTTCCCGTCTCGCGCTATGCCATAGATATGGAGGTCCTGGTTCTGGTTAAAGGCGGTCACGGCAGCTTTGGTCTCCACAAGGGTAGCGATGTCGGAACCAAAGGTAATGGGGATGCGTTCCTCCCCGGTGAACACCTCATCCGGATCCTGTGGCAGGGCCACGACGGGCGTCTCCTGCTTGCTGCAGGAGAACGCCGCCAGGACAACGAATGCGATAATGGAGAACTTCTTCATCTGCTAAGAAACTTATTCGTCTTCGTCAATGGTGAATTCAGCACCCTCTTCCCAGGCTTCCAGGGAAACGGTGATTTCAATCTTCTCAAGCGCGTAAACCTTGATGGTCACTTTGTACTTGTAGCCGGCCTGTGCATAAGCAGGAACGCGTTTCGCAAAGTCCAGCGTGAAATCGTTGACCACAGACTTGGGGCTCACACCCTCGGCGCTTGCCACCAGCTGGGTGAGTTTGATGGAACCGGTATAGGAAGCGGCGCCGGGGACGACGATGAGACCGGGGCCGAAGCTGTCAATGTCATCCACCTCCACGGCCTCGTAGTCCGCAACGGTGGCTACCTCTTCCTTGAGGTCTTCGATATCCATGGTCAGGGGCACGAGCTGGGCGCCGGTTGCAGCAACCAGGGTGTCCTTGGCAGCCTTGAAGGTGAGGACCGCATCGGCATAGGACTTGATGGCAAGACTGTCAATATACATGGCGTCGGCGCCGGCACCTCTCATATCCTCAATGGCAAACTCGAAGAGGGAACCAGCGTGTTTGAAAGGGAGGTTGGGGGTAATGTCGCGACGGGCGCTCCAGGCGCTATACACCTTGGTGACCTGTTCTGCGGTGATGGTTCCGGCAGTAACGGCTGCGGCGGCGTCCGTAGCGGGAACGGCATTGGCATACAGGATATCCTGGCTGCCGTCCAGCGTGAAGTTCACGGAAACAGCGTCGGCCGTCTTGTTGACAACAGGATTCTCTGCATCATCAATGTGATAAGCGAAGAACTCGTACACCTTGCTGCCTTCATAATAGTAATATTCGCCAGCCGCATTCTTCACCACAATGTGGGAATCGGTGGTAGGATCCACAGGAGAAGCGGCCTCTACACCGTCAATGAGATAACCCTGAGTGAGGTCCTGAGCCACATCGTGGCCAAAGACTACCAGTTTCTGGGCACCGTCAAAGGCATCGAGGGAACCCAGGCCTTTTACCTCGGCCTCTACACCGCTGTTACCAAAGAGAACGGGAACGGGAGCGTCAATTTCTGCTTCGGGAGCAGGAACAACCTGTACGTTGGCTTCTTTCTTGCTGCAGGCGGCAAGGGCCAGCAGGGAAGCAGCAATAGCAAAATACTTTTTCATATTATTTGTTTTTTAAAGGTTAAAATCTTTTTAGTCTGCATCGGGATCCAGGGAGAAGCTGCCGCTTTCCACCCAAGGAGTGAGTTCCACGGTGATTTCTACCACCTGCAGGCCGTGGATGGTGATGGTCACATCATAGCTGTGGCCGGCAACGGCAACCGTGTCTTTGGGAGTCTGGGACTCGTCCACGTCCGGCGTTGCAGGGTCATCAACCGGATTGAACACCAACTTGGCAAAATCAATTTCCAGATTGGCCACATTGATATCGCCGGTGTAGCCTTCCTGCTTGAGGACAAGGCCCACGGGATATTTGGCCTCACCCGGCATTACCAGCAGCGGTACGCCAAAATAAGGATTCTCTTCATTGTACACCTGCGTAAGCGGATTGGTATTATAAGCGATGCCCTCGGCAATGGGAGCCAGCGTACCGGCATTGTTGTAATGCACGGAAAGCGGAATGGCGGCCGCCTCTCCGGGGACAAGACCGGGCGTCTCGGCAATCACATTGAGCGTACCGGCAGCCTTGGAGGTGACGGTAAGTTCTTTCACATTGATAACGGTATTCTGGCTCACGGCCGAACCTGCCTGAATCTTGAAATTGAAGCGGGCCAGTTGGTGCTCGAATTTCAGGTTGGGGATAATCCCCTTGCGGGAAGCGTAGGAGCTGTACACACGGCCCAGATTGGCAGCGGGGAATTCGCCGGCATCAATCTTGACTTTGGCATCGGCATCCGGATTGGCCTTGGCCACCAGGATGTCCTGCGTTCCGTCAATGGTAACAGGAATATAACCTTTGGCAGCCTCAGCTTCAGTACTTTCCGTAGCAGGCACCTGAGGCGTATAAACAAAGTCGTTGGCCGGATCTGCAGCGGAATCTACATAGTAACCATAGAAGTCATAGTTGACATTCTCTGCATAGAAGTACTTCTCCGTTCCGGTACGATACACATCGATATAACCGAAGGTGTCACTTGCAGGAGAATTTGCCGGGACGTTGTTGATAATGTGAACGTCGATGGGGATGGGCTGACCGGTCTTGGGAATACCGAAGACACGGAGCTGCTGCGTTCCGTTCCAGGCATCCAGGGCACCCTGGCCGGCCGCCTTGGTAGTAACATTGGCCCTGATGTTGGTGCCGATGGTGATGGGCTCGGCCGCCTCCACGCCGTTCTCGTCAACGGGCACGGAAGCGCGGTAACTTGCATTTTTGCTGCAAGAGAGCGCTACCGCCAGAATGGCCACGGAAATAAGCGTAAACTTTTTCATGGTGTTTGAGGGTTTAAAAATTTAAGTTTGTTTATATATTAATTGTATTCATTGTCAGGGTCCAGTTCAAAATAGCCGCTCGGGGTCCATTCGGCAAGCGTTGCCGTTGCAGAAACGCTCTCTACCCCAAAAATCTTCAGGTTTACCTTGTACTGGTAACCGGGCTTGGCCACAGCGCCCTCCGGGAAGTTCACCTTCACTTCCACGTCAAATGGTGACCGTGCTGGAGAGTCTGCATGGTCCACTTCAAGATGCACCACATACGTACTCTCTCCTGGCATGAGCATCACCTCGCCAAGATACTGGCTCTTTTCACTGGGCTTTATCGCGGCATTATACGGCGTTATCCCGTCGGCGCCATAAATCGGGAGGCGGGAAAGATTCCCTTGAGGTACAATAGCAGCGACCGACGCCGGTCGTACCACATTGAGCGTAGCACGCTCGCGGCTTTCCACCGTTGCACTTCTGATGGTCAGTTTCCCGGCGCGCTCCTGGTCGCTGTCTGCATACCCAGTGAAAACAAAAAGGACAAAGCGGCTCAGTACATGGTGGAAGGTTAGGCGGGGATTCACACCATGACGGGCAGCATAGGCACTGTAGGTACGCTCCGGAAGCCAGTCTTTTCCCTCTGTATCTTTCCACTTGTCCGCCTGCGCCAGCATTACGTCCTGACTGCCGTCAATGACCACATCGAAGGAAACCGTAGAAGCCGCTACATTCTTTGCGTCATCCGGTGTTCCTTCACCGCTTAACGGCTTAGTTGTTCCGGGTCGATAGAGCGGCGCCCCGTCCGTGTAATAGCCAAAGAAGTCATAGTACGTTGACTCCTCATAAAAATACATGTCTTCTGTACCGGGCTTGTAAATACGGAAAGGAGTAACCGCAGGGCAACATACCCGGTCAATAAAAATATTATCACCCACATTCAAAGAGCCGTCCACGCTGGGCTTGTCGTTCACGCGGTTTCTGGATACGCCATATACCCATACGTTCTGGCTGCCGTTCCACTCACTCATGGAGGCACGGGTTTCCACCTGAACGGAGATTTGAGGAGCACCGTCAAACACAACCGGACACGGGCCCTCCTGGGCCGGATACTGGCGGTAGGATTTGTCACAGGACAGCACCATGCCCAGCATGAGCACGGCCATGTTCACGAATATGAAGTGACGTTTAAACATCGTCGGTTCCCTCCAATTCCTCGCCCTCTTCCCAGGGCTGTTCATCAATGGTCACGACTACGTTGTTATGGCCAAATACGGACAAGGTGAATGTATATACTTTCCCGGCCTGAAACCCCTGGGAAAGTTGCAACTTATTCTTATAAGGTTCCTCGCGATTTCCCACATGAACGGAATAAGCATACTCACTGGCCGGAGCCATGAGCAGACAGGCTCCCTCGCCGCCGATAAATGTAGCATCGGAATCCGGGATTTCCTCCTTACTGCTGGTCCAGACGGTCACTTCGTCCGCAGGCTTTCCATCTGCATTCTGATAAGGGAAAACCGTACTGCCTGAAAGGACAAGTCCCTGTTCTTTTCCGGCAACGTAAAAACGGCCCTGAGACGGCCCGGTTACTTTCAAATCATACACCGCAATCTCTTCCGGATTAACCCCTTCCAGCAAACCACCCTTTACACGGAAGCGCATCTTTACCAACGCATGCTGCATGACAAAAACGGGATGTACATTCCTACGGGCGTTGACATAGCAGAAACTGCCCTCCTCCGGCTGCGGGGCCGTGCTGGACATCAAATCCTGGTGTCCGTTGATGGAAAGATTCAAATACACGGCATCGGAAGTCCGCGTTTCCGTGTACGCACAGTCATCCAGGTAGCAGGCGTAAAAATCATAGGGGGCCAGGCACAGTTCCATGTTGGGATAGGCCGGTGTGCGGGAAGGCTCACAGAGCCACCAGGCGCGGTGATCGCTCCCCTCCACCCGGGCTTCCAGGCCATTCACCAGGCATACCGGGGCGCCGGAAGGCGCTTTTTCCTCTCTCCAGTCCACCCCTTCTTCGCGGCTGAAGGCATATACCTTGATATTTTTCCCGGCAAAAGAGTCGACGCCGTCCACGGCGCCGGCCGACTTCACGTCCATTCCGCCGCCGGGACTACCCAGATATACCTGCACGGCCATGGGATCGTCCACCTGGGAATAGTCCACCCTTCTGTCGGCTGTATATGAGGAACGGCTGCATGCCGCGGAAAACAGCACGCAAGGGATGGCCAGCAGTATGAAATTCAACTGTTTCATCATGCGTCCGGATCTTCTGGGACAACGGAAATATGTCCGCTGTCAGAGTCTTCCCACCGGACAAGCGGCAGGGAGTCATCAACGGGCTTGGATACCTTAAGGGTGTATTTTGAAGCAATGTCCAGCACGACCGATGCGGCATCCCGCTCCAACCAAGCGGCATCACCGGAGGCCGCCGCCTTCATTCCTGCTTTTGGAAGGAAGGGAGACAGATTGATTTTTGCGGTGCCAGGAAGGGCATAGCCTTTCAGTTTGACCGCCACCTCCAGAATGCCTGCACCATATTTGTCCGTGGCATTTTCCGGCGGGAAAAGTCCCAGTGTCCGGAATTGGGCGCTGTACAGGCCCTTCTCCCCTGCTTCGCAATCGGCTATGGTACGGCCATAGTCCGCCGTGTTCACACTGCCGTCCACCAAGCGTATTCTGGAAGGAACGCCCGTGAGGCACGCCGCCACCTTCTCTATGGTAAGGGAAGCATCCTCACTGGCCAGTTTTATTTTTACCGTGATTTGCTGGGTCACATCCCTGGGGGCAAAATGGAAGCGTTCCACGTTTCCGGGCTTTCCGGAGAGCGTCTGGGTATCCTGGGCAAGCCAGAGAGGCACGGCAGCAGCCACCACTTTGTGGGAATCCGAGGCAATGTGCCATAAACTGCGGTAAAGCACATCGTCTTCCGGCAGTTCCGGCTCCTGAAGGGCGGCATAAATGTCATGAATGGAAACCGAGTCCGGCTTAGCCACAAAAGACTCCTTGTTCACGAAGGAAAACGGACCGTCCTCCTCTATGGAACAAGCAATGGCAAAATAGTTTCCGCCAAAGGCATTCAGGGTATCCGTCATGTCTGTTTTCACCGTAGCGGTGTCGTGTACGGAATAGGTGGTACGGGCAAACATGAGCGCATAGTTCTCCGGAACGCCGGCAGGCAGCGAACCAAAGTCGCAGAGCACATAGGACTTGGCATCTCCGCCGGAGGCCAGTTCCACGCGCGTGCACGATACTGTAAATACAGTTCCTGCAAGCAGAAGCAATATGAACCGGTTCAACTTCATTGGGCCGCCTCCTTCTGTTTAGCTTTTTCCGCCTCGCGGGCCGCACGCTCTTTCTCCGCCTGCGCCTGCCGCTGTGCACGTTCTTTCTCCGCCTGCGCCTGGGCGGCCCGCCTGTGCTCTGTACTCAGTGCCGCGTCAAACTCACGCAGGAGGGCATTGAAACGCCTGTCAAGGTACTTTTTCAGCTTGGCCTTCTGCTTGTCAGAAAGGCCGCTTTCACTCTCTATGTTACGCAGACGGCTGGTCTTGGTCTCTTCCAACGACTGCTTAAAGTCGGCCCGATACAGAGAGTCGGACTGATGATAACGCTGCATCTCCCGCTCTCCCTTGCTCTCGTCAAAGGAAGCCTTGCCGGAGAGCTGGGCATCTGAATCAATGGTAGATTTTGCCTGGGAATAGATTTCAAGCGAAGGGTCCACCTTGTCATATTTTCCGGAAATGCCCTTGTTGCGCCAGGCAAAGGCCACACGCACTTCCGTGAGCATGGGGAGCACCAGAAACTTGTTATCCCTTGCAGGAACGGGCTCATAGGCAAAAAGGTCTGCGCCGCTGCGGAAAGCCTTGTTGGCCGTGGCAATGATACCGGCGCTGAGGCCCAGTTCCATGTCAACGGCACCGCGTTTGTACTCATAAAGGGGCAATTCCACGCCCGTGCTCACGCCAATGCCTACCGCCCAGCCCTGACGGCCGGTTTCTCCGGGTTTGAAGGCATAAGTGGTATAGTCTGCGTACAGGCCATAATACCAGGCCTGCCAAGGCTTGGGATTCTTGCGTTTGGGCGACAGGAAGCCTGTCTTTTCCCATTCCGTGTATTCCGTACCGTCTTCCCGCTTGACACGCTGGCTTTCACGCTGGGTCTGACGGAAATAATGGCGCCATTCCGGACGGAGGTCGAATACATTGAACACATAGAACGGCACCAGGGTGTGACGGGTATTCCAGTTCCACTTAAGCCCCAGCAGGGCTACGTCGTGGTTGTACTGGGAGCCTGAAATATCAAAACCCACCTGAAAGTTGGGGATGGTGAGCAGCCACTCCGCTGCGTTGGTACGGAAAACAAATCTATCCAAAGTGCTCGCGCTTGGAGCCTGCTGAATATCCTGCGCCAAGGCCCCCATTGTCGGATAGGCAAAGAGGACGATAAAAAGCACACCAAAGAGCAGTGTCTTTAATCTCTCGTAAAGCGCTCGCATTCAGTCATGATGGAAATATTTGCAAAGGTAATCAAAATATTTTAATAATGTTTACCCCCCCCCATTTTTTACAAAAAATTCCTTTTACTGCTGTCAACTCTTCGTACATATTGAAAAGATGACAGTGGAAGTCCGCGGTATGACAGGGAGCGCCACGCAGAAAGGCGTTTTTGTGGCGCTAAGGCGGTTTGGGGGCGTTAGCGCCACGCAGAAAGGCGGTTTTTGTGGCGCTAAGGTGCGAAGACCGTAATAGGCGGCTATGCCTCGTACTCCGTGGGATCGAAGCCTTCCAGGGCTTCCTTGCGCTCGGTGCAGGTGCCGCACTTGCCGCAGTGCTTCTCACCGCCCTTGTAGCAGGAATACGTGAGCGAATAATCCAGGCCGATGGCCTTGCCCCGCAGCGCAATGTCGCGCTTGGTAATGTCACAGTACGGCGACACCACGCGGATGCCCTCGTACGTGCCCGCCTGGATGGCCCTGTCCATCCCCTCCACAAATTCCGGCCGGCAGTCCGGATAAATGGCATGGTCTCCGCTGTGGTTCGCGAGCATCACGGTATCCAGGCCGTAACTCTCCGCCAGGCCCGCCGCAATGGCGAGCATGATGCCGTTGCGGAACGGCACCACGGTGCTCTTCATATTGTCGTCGGCATAAGAGCCCTCGGGAATCTCCCCGCCACTCAGCAGCAAATCGCTTTTGAAATACTGGCCGATAAACGCCAATGGGATCACCAGATGCTTGATACCCAGCCGTTTGCAGTTCTCCCGCGCATAGGCAATTTCCCGCGCATTGTGCTTGGAGCCATAGTCGAAGCTCACCGCCAGCGCAATGCTGTCCTTGTACTCATACAGCAGCGTGGTACTGTCCAGGCCGCCGGAATAAATCAAAACCGCTTTCATAAGGATTCAATCATGTTTTTCACGGCTTCCCGGGCCGATGCCACCGCTTCCACCACCGTCTTGGGCCCCAGGATAAAGTCACCGGCCACCCAGACATTGGAAAGGCCCTGGACACGCCCGGCCTCGGACGTGGCGGGCCAGCCCCACTCGTTCATTTGGGCCGATGTCCCGGCGAACATGCCAAAATCCGGTTTCTCGGAAATGGCCGTAAGCAAGGTATCGCATGCAACAAAATGGTCTGTTCCGTCGATGATGCGCGTCACCACGCGGCCGCCGCCTTCCGGCACCACGTTCTCGCAGTCGCGGAACACCACGCCGCCTTCCTTCACCTCCACCGGCGCCTGGAACAGCTTGAACTGGACGCCATCGGCCTTGGCCTGGTCCACTTCCAGCGGGTTGGCGGGCATGTTCTCGAAGGTTTTGCGGTAGTACACCCAGGTTTCGCAGCCCTGGCGGATGGCCGTCCGGCAGGCGTCCATGGCCACATTGCCGCCGCCAATCACAATCACCTTCTTGCCCAGGTTGAAGGCCTGCGGATTCTTGAGGAACGGCAGCGCCTGCACGGCCTTTTCCTCGCCAGGGATGTGCAGGGTGGCGGGTTTTTCCGCACCGGCGCCAATGAGCACCGCGTCATAATCGGCCTGGAGCTGTGCCAGGGTAATGTCCTTTCCCACTTCCACACCGCCGCGGAAAGCGATGCCCGCCTCTGCGAACATGGTCTCGTAGGCGTCGCAGTATTTCTTGTCCAGGCGGAAGGCGGGGATGCCGTAACGGAGCACGCCGCCCAGGCGCTCATTGGCGTCCAGGAGGGTGACATCGGCCCCGGCCTCATACAGCCAGACGGCGGCGGCGATGCCCACCGGGCCCGCACCCACCAGCGCCACGCGCTTGCCTGCCAGTTCCGCGGAACGACGCTGCAGCTTGTATTTAAAGAGGTAGGCCGTGGAAATCTCCTGCTCAATCTCGTACCAGCGCACCGGCACCTGTTTCACGTTGAGCACGCAGTGGCCGTAGCAGAACTGCTTCCAGTCACACACTTGCGAGGTAATGGCCGTCAGCGGGTTGTTGCTCAGGAGCATCTCCCCCGCCTCGTCCAGTTTTCCTTGCCGATATAACAGCATGCATTCCGGTACGGGCGTATGCACCGGACAGCCTTGTAAGGCACATTTGGGTTTCTTGCACAATAAGCAGCGCTGCGCTTCAGTGTTCATGGTTTAAAGATTTGTCTATTAGTCAGTGAGCGTCCCAAAGTAAGGGAATCGGCATACTCGAGGTCGTCGCCAAAGCCCAGTCCGCGGGCCAGGGTGCTCACCTTGATGCCGGAAGATTCTATTTGCCTGTAAATATAAAAAGCGGTGGTCTCCCCTTCCACGTCGCCGCTCAGGGCCAGGATGACCTCGGCCTCCGAAGGGCTTTCCAGGGTATTCACCCGCTCCGTCAATTCCTTGATAGTGAGGTCCGAAGGGCCCACACCGGCGATGGGCGAAATGATGCCGCCCAGCACATGGTACACGCCGTGGTACTGCCCCGTTCCTTCGATGCTCATCACGTCCCGCACGCTTTCTACCACGCAGATGGTGCGCTGGTCGCGGCTGCGGTCGCTGCAGATGGAGCAGAGCTCCTCGTCCGAAATCATGCGGCAGCGGCGGCAGTAGCACACATCGTCCCTCAGGTGGTCGATGGCCTCGGTGAAATGATGCACGTTCTCCGCCGGCTGCTTCAAAAGGTGCAGGGCCAGGCGCAAGGCACTCCGCCGGCCCACGCCGGGCAGCGAGCTGATGGCCTCCACGGCCTCTGAGAGCAGGACGGAAGGGTAATTTTCTTTATAGGCCATGGTACAGTTTTAAGCCTTCCAACGGGGAGGCGATGATGCGGGAGAGGGTAATGCCGTATTCGTTTGCGAGGCTTTGCAGGATGTCCCGGCAGGCGTAGCCAAATCCGCCCACAATGCCTAACGGCAGGGCGTCATATTGCCGGACCGTCCGTTCAAAAAAGGAGCGGAAGTTCCTATCCACCAGTTCCTTAGCGTAGTCATTGGTCTTGTAATGGGCCACCACGAAGGGCGCCAGGCTGCCCAGGTAACGGGCCGGGGCGGGCGTACGGTACACCTGTTGGACAATCTCCGGATACGAGGCCGGGAACGTTTGGGCGAATTCCTTCGCAAGTTCCTCTGGAACAAGGTTTTTCAGGTAATCCGTAAGGAAAAGCTTGCCCAGCACGGAGGCGGAGCCTTCGTCGCCCAGGATGTACCCGCCGCAAGGGACTTGGGCGGTGATTTTCTCGCCGTCGTACTGGCAGGTGTTGGCACCGGTGCCCACAATGGCAGCGATGCCCGGACGGCGGCCACAGACGGCGCGCGCGGCCCCCAGCATGTCGGAGGCATATTCGATGCCGGCCTTTGGGAACCACCGGCCCAAATCTACGGGCGACTTCCCTACCAGACCGGCAGCGTACAGGTACAGCTTGTCGATGTCCGGAAGCTCCCGGGCGGCGGCCTCCAGGATGGGCTGCAGCTGGCCCGCGGGCGTATGCGCCAAGTTGAAGCCGGGCGTACGCACCTGCGTGCCGTCGCTGCACAGCCAGTCGGCCTTGGTGGCCCCGCAATCGACAATAACCGTTCTCATGCCTGCACCCATTTACCGTTTTTCTGCCAATGGAAATAGCCGTAAACGGCGGACAGGGTGTATAGGGCGTAGAGCGCCGCCATCCAGTACTGCCCGGTGCTGATGCAGAGGGCGGTGGAAAGGACATCGGCCACAATCCAGAGCAGCCACTGCTGCAAATAGCTCTGGGCCAGCCACCAGGTGCCTATCACACTGAGCACGGAGGCCGTGCCGTCCAGCACCGGAGCGGCGTCGCCGGTGAGGCGGAGCACCTGGATGAGGGTCACGGAGCCCACGACCAGGAGAACGGCGCTCCAGACGACCACCTGTTTGGGAATGGCCTGGAGATGGATTTCGCCTTCCCCTACCTGCCCGCTGGCCTTCCGCCACTGGACCAGGCCCACTACGGACATGGCCACGTAATAGAGATTCAGGCCCATGGACGCCCACACGTGCTGCACGCCGAAGCTCACGGCACAGGCGATGCCGGTGAGAATCCCCAGCACCCACATGGCGTTTTTCTGCAACACCTCCAGCACCACGTACGCAATGCCGGTCACCGTTGCAAAAATCTCTATGGCCTGAATCCAGTTTGTCATTTCGACCGAGCCTCCCTCTGTCATACCGAGCGAGCCTCCCTCTGTCATTTCGACCGAGCCTCCCTCTGTCATACCGAGCCTCCCTCTGTCATACCGAGCGAAGCGAGTGTATCTCTTATCTCACCTCAATGAGCTCCACCACAAACTTGAGCGCGCTGCACGGCGGAATGCCGCGGGTGCCGCTCTCGCCATAGGCCAGGTTATACGGCAGATAGAGCTCATACTTGGCGCCTTCGCTCATGAGCTGCAGGCCTTCCGTCCAGCCCTTGATTACCTGATTGAGGCCGAACTCGATGGGCTCCCCGCGCTTGTAGGAGCTGTCGAACACCTGTCCGTTGGGGAAGGTGCCTTCATAGTGGCAGTACACCTTGTCCGTGGCCTTGGGCTTGCGGCCGGTGCCTTCCTTGATCACCTTATACATAAGGCCGCTCTTGGTAGCTTTCACCTCAGGGTCTTTGGCCATCTGGGCCAGGAATTTCTCCCCTTCCTCCTTGGCGGCTGCGCCGGCTTCGGCGGCACGCTGGGAGGTCTCTTCTTCCAGTTCCTTATAGAAAGCCTCCAGGGCTTCACCGGCCTCTTCCAGGCTGATGGCAGGCTGGGCGCCCGTTAACATGGCCTTGAGACCGGCCAGGAAGTCTTCTACGTTTGTTACGTGGATGCCCTGCTGATAGAAGCTGGACGCCACGCTCATTCCGAATGCGTACGATTTCTTATCCATATTTTTACTGTAATGATTTTGCTGCGGATGCGCCGGAGAGATAGCCGGTGCAGAAGGCGAGTTGCAGGTTGTAGCCGCCGGTATCGGCATCCATGTCCAGGACCTCGCCGGCGAAGTACAGGCCGGGCTGTTTCTTGGACTCCAGCGTCTTGGCAACTACTTCCGAGGTGCTTACGCCGCCGGCGGTGATGACACAGCGCTCGAAGCCCACGAAACCGGCAATGTCCAGCGTCCAGTTCTTGAGGGCGGCGGCGAGGGTATCCACACTCACTTTGGGGTTGGTTTTGAGGAACGCCAGGGTGCAGTTCCAGGGGATGAGCTTGCCCAGCATGATACGGAACAGCTTCTGGAAAGGCTGGCCCTTGGAGCGCTCGTCATGAATCACCTCCTCCCATTTGGCGTGGATATCGGCACTGAGTTTTTCCTCTTCCACGGCGGGTTTGAGGTCTATTGCGACGCTCACTTTCTGTCCGTCCACCAGCGCCTTGACGGCCTTCCGGCTCACCATGAAGCCCAGCGGGCCTTCCAGGCCGCCGTCGGTAAACTCAATATCGCCGAACTCCTGCTGCACAGCCTCTCCGTTCACAAAGAGGGTGAGCTGGACATTGTCCAGGTTGTTGCCGTTGAACAGTTCCCCAAGGTCGCTCAGCGGGGTGATGCGCTCGATGTGTTTCTCAAAGGTAGGGTACCAGGACGGCAGCGGCGCAATCTTGCGTTCCTTGCTTTTGCCATATACGGTGCGGCCGCGGAAGGCCTGCTTGATTTCCCCGGAGAGGGGCGTTTTTTCCTTGTAACCAACTGGCACAAGGGCGGTTAAGGAAGGCAGACAGGCGTCTATGCTGTGGCCCAGTTCCTCCGCCCACATATAACCGTCGCCGGTGGAGCCGGTGCCCGGATAGGACAGGCCGCCCGTGGCGATGATAAGCTTCCTGCAGGTATATTCCACCGGTTCAATAGTAACTTCCTCGCGCGTGGGCGCCGGTTTGCCGGGACGCAGCTTGCGGGGATCATCGACAGGGATACGGACCTGCTTCCGGGAGGTTTGCACGCAGTCCAGGCTGAAGCCGTGCGGCGTAGGGTCTATGGTCTTGACTTCGCAGTCCGTCACCACCTTCACGCCGCTCAGGGTGCAGGCACGCAGGAGCGTGTCCACCACGTCACCGGCCATGTGCGAGGCCGGGAAGGCGCGGTCTCCGCGTTCCACGACGCTCCTCAGGCCATTTTCCTTGAGCAGGTCCATGAGGCCTTCCGGCGTGAGATTGTGCCAGGAAGGGCTAACGAAGTTGACATCGGTCCGGATATGGTCGCTGAACGCGGTCCAGTCTTTCACATTGGTGAAATTGCAGCGGCCCTTGCCGGTAATCATGACCTTGCGGCCCGCTTTGGGCATTTTCTCGAGCACCGTTACGGTGCCTCCTTCTGCACTTTCTGCCAGCACTTTTGCTGCACCCACGGCTGCCATGAGCCCGGCGGCTCCTCCGCCAATAACAATAATATCCGAACGCATACCTATAATTTTGTCTGCAAAAATACGTTTAATCCGCAACCTCTGCAAATAAAGTTTGTTTTGTTTTGGAAAAAAGTTGTATATTTGCAGTCCCGATTCACCACAATCGGTCTTGCCACTTTAGCTCAGTCGGTAGAGCAGCGCATTCGTAACGCGCAGGTCGTCAGTTCGAGCCTGATGAGTGGCTCAAAAATAGGCTTCCGAGTTTTCGGAAGCTTTTTTTGACCTTTTTGTACATTTGCAAAAATTTGGGAGAGAGTATGTATTACGTTTGTAAACGACTGGAGATATCGTCGGCGCATGCGCTGAACCTTTCTTACGAGAGCAAGTGCGAGGAACTGCACGGGCACAACTGGATTGTGAAGGTGTACTGCAAGAGCGAGACGCTGAACGCGGACGGCATGGTGACGGACTTTACGCACATCAAGCGGGACATCTGCGGCGTACTGGACCACAAGAACCTGAACGAGGTGCTGCCGTTCAACCCCACGGCGGAAAACATTGCCCGCTGGATTTGCGACCACGTGGAGAACGCCTACAAGGTGGAAGTGTGGGAGAGCGAGAACAACATGGCCACTTATGAGCGATAACGCCTTGTCATTCTGAGCGAAGTCGGTTGTCATTCTGAGCGAAGTCGGTTGTCATTCTGAGCGAAGTCGAAGAATCTCCATGTACAGAGTAAACGAAATATTCTACAGCCTCCAGGGCGAGGGCTTCTGGACGGGAACACCCATGGTCTTTGTGCGGCTGAGCGGGTGCAACCTGCAGTGCCCGTTCTGCGACACGGACCACCATCCGTACCGGGAGATGAGCGCCCAGGATATTCTCAAGGAGGTGCAGCAGTACCACTGCCCCCGCATCTGTCTCACCGGCGGGGAGCCGCTGCTTCAGTTGGACGACGAACTTATCGACACATTCAGCGCGTACATAGTTCACATGGAGACCAACGGCTCCATCAACAAGCCGGAAGTAAATCGGGTTCAATGGGTTACGCTCAGTCCCAAGAACCACCTGCCCGGCTTTGCGGAACGCGGAAAAGTACAAATCACCGAGGCCGATGAAATTAAGCTGGTCTATGACGGCACGCTCTCCGAGGAGGAAATCTGCGCCTGGGAAGGCTTCCCGGCCAGCCACCTCTTCCTCCAGCCCTGCGATGTCCCGGAGCCGGCCCGCAGACAACAGCTTCTGGAGGAAACCATAGCCTTTGTGCAACGCCACCCCCTTTGGCGCCTCTCCCTCCAAACCCACAAACTTCTGAACATCCGATAGTCGCTGGTCAGTAACACGCTATCAATCAAGCATTTACGCATATTCCTCGGCTCTTTTTGCGCCGAGGAATACTTATATCTCGCTATGAATCAACCACTTACCGACCAGCGAGAACAAAACCCGCCTACTGGCCAGTAACGTCCAGACTATCAGGCATTTCCTTATAATCCTCGGCGCAAAAAGAGCCGAGGATTATGCGCATTTACCTGAGAATCAAAGAGTTACGAGCCAGCCAATTTACAAGGGATAAAGGCCGGCGCCCACAAAGTCGATAAGGGTTTGCGGCTCAATACAGATTTGCAGGCCGCGGACACCGGCGCTCACGTAAATGCTGTCCCACAGCAGCGCGCTCTCATGAATAAAGGTGGGGAGCGGTTTTTTCATGCCGATGGGACTGCACCCGCCGCGGATGTAGCCGGTGAGCGGCAGGAGCTCCTTCACGTGAATCATGGCGCAGTTCTTATTGCCGGAGATGCGGGCCGCCACGCGAAGGTCCACCTCCATGGAGCCGGGAATCACGCAGACAAAGAGCCCCGTGCGGTCGCCGCGGAGCACCAGGGTTTTGAACACCCGGTCCAGGTCCTCCCCCAGCTGCTGTGCCACATGGGAAGCCTCCAAGTGCTCCTCGTCCACCTCGTAAGGAACCAGTGTATAGGAAATGCCGGCGGCGTCCAGGAGCCGGGCGGCGTTTGTTTTCTGTTGTGCCATGGTGCAAAATTACGGAAAATATTGCTATCTTCGTGAATTGAGCGAGGAGATTCCTCGACTTCGCTCGGAATGACAGGACTTCGCTCGGAATGACAGGAATGACGATGACACCCAAAGAGGTACTGAAGACATACTGGGGCTATGACAGTTTCCGCCCCATGCAGGAGGAGATCGTCCAGGAAGCCCTGGCCGGAAGGGACGTGCTGGCCATCCTGCCCACGGGCGGCGGCAAGAGCGTCTGCTTCCAGGTGCCCACCCTCATGCAGGACGGACTGGCGCTGGTGATTACGCCCCTCATCGCCCTCATGAAGGATCAGGTGCAGAACCTTCAGGCACGCGGCATCCGCGCCATGGCCATCCACGCCGGCATGAACCGCCGGGAAGTGGACCTGGCCCTGAACAACGCCGCCTACGGAGACTACAAGTTCCTGTACCTGAGTCCGGAGCGCCTGCACACAGACCTTTTTCAGGCCTATCTGAGTGTGCTCAAAGTCTCCTACATAGTAGTGGATGAGGCCCACTGCATCTCCCAGTGGGGCTACGACTTCCGCCCCAACTACCTGCAAATCGGCCAGCTTAGGGACCGCATAGACGCCCCCGTCATCGCCCTTACCGCCACCGCCACGCCGCTAGTCTGTGACGATATCATGGACCGCCTGCGCTTCAAGGAAAAGAACCTGCTGCGCTCCGGCTTCGAGCGCCCCAACCTGAGTTACGTAGTGCGGAAGGCGCAGGACAAGCTCGGCCAGATCCTGAGCATCTGCGAAGGCGTACCTGGCACGGGCATTGTCTATGTCCGCAGCCGCGCCCGCACCCAGGAGCTGGCAGAAGCCCTGAGGGCCGCCGGCATCCCCGCCTCCTTCTACCACGCCGGCCTGGGAGCGGAAACCCGCGCCCTCAGGCAGGAGGATTGGAAAAGCGGCAAAACGCGCGTCATGGTGTGCACCAACGCCTTCGGCATGGGCATTGACAAGGCCGATGTCCGTTTTGTGGTGCACGCAGACCTCCCGGAAAGCCCGGAGGCCTACTTCCAGGAAGCCGGACGTGCCGGACGCGACGGGCTCCCCTCCTACGCCGTCCTCCTGTGGAACGGCACGGACCAGACCCGCCTCAAGCAGCTGGAAGACGTCTCCTTCCCCTCCCTGGAATATATTGAGGACATTTACCAGAAGGTGCACATCTTCTTCGAAATCCCTTACGAAGCCGGTATCGGCCGCATGCTCAAATTCGACCTTCCGGCCTTCTGCAAGCAGTACAAACTCCAGCGGGCGCCGGCCTACTACGCCATCAAGTACATTGAGCGGGAAGGCCACTGGACCCTGTCGGAGGACATGGACATTGCCACCCGTGTCCGCATTGAAGTGGACCGCCAGCAGCTGTACAACGTGGAGCTGCCGGACCCGGTGATGCCCGCCCTGCTGGAAACCCTCATGCGCATGTACACCGGCATCTTCTCCTTTGCGCAACCCATTGACGAAGAAGCGGTTGCACGGCGAACCGGCCTCACCACCGCCCAGTTGCGGCAGGAGCTGTACCAGCTCAGCGTGAACCATGTCATCCGCTACATCCCCGCAGACCACGCCACGGTGCTCTACCTCCAGCACGGCCGCCTGCAGCCCGGCAACGTCCAGCTCTCTCCCAAACGCTACCAAATGCTCCGCAGCACCTACGGCGAGCGCGTGCAGACCATGCTGGACTACGTGGAAGAAACCGAGGAATGCCGTTCCCGCTTCCTGCTCCGCTATTTTGGCCAGGAAAAAAGTGCCGATTGCGGCAAATGCGACCTTTGCCGCGCCAAGGCCGCCCGTCCCAAGGACCTGGAGCAGAAAATCAAAGCCTGGATTGCGCAAAAGGGCCCCAACTACACCCTTGCCGATGTGCGCAGCGCCTTTGGCACGACCGACGAAAACTGGCTGCCGGTGCTCCGCACGCTCATCGACCGGAAAGAAGTTCCGCCTTACGCATAATTTTCCTATCTTTGCACCCGCAAATGGCATCGAGCAAGGACATACTGCTTGGCCGCATCCGCAGCGGCGAAGGGCTCAGTTTCGGGCAGCAGCTCCGGCTGTGCCTGACGCTGAGTTATCCGGCTATCCTGGCACAACTGTCGTCGGTGATGATGCAATACATCGACGCCTCCATGGTAGGACATCTGGGGCCGGTCGCCGGTGCGTCCATCGGCCTGGTATCCACTTGTTTATGGCTCTTCGGCGGCTTTGGCATGGCCGTTACCAGCGGCTTTTCCGTACAGGTGGCGCACCTGGTAGGTGCCAACGACTTCAGCGGCGCCCGTTCCGTCCTGCGGCAGGCGCTGGTGTGCGTGCTGGGATTCAGCCTGTTCCTGGGCGTCGTGGGCATGGGCATCTCCCCTTTCCTGCCCCACTGGCTGGGCGGCGGTGAAGACATTGCCCCGGATGCCACCAGCTACTTCTTTATTATGACGCTGTTCATGCCCGCCATGATTATGGACTGGACCTGTGCGGCCATCCTGCAGGCCAGCGGCAACATGAAGGTGCCCAGCATCCTGAGCATTGGGATGTGCGTGCTGGACGTGGTGTTCAACTACCTCTTTATTTATATGCTGGACATGGGGGTCACCGGCGCAGCACTGGGCAGCGGCCTGGCGGAAGTGGTCACCGGCCTGGCCATGTTCTATTTTCTGGCGGCACGGAGCCCGGAGCTCAACCTCCGGCAGGAAAAAGGCAGTTTCCGTCCCACCCGGAAAGTGGTGGAAAAAGCCCTGGGCATCAGCGGTCCCATGGCCCTCCAGAACCTCCTCATGCGCGGTGCGCACATTGCCTCCACCGTCATTGTGGCACCGCTGGGCACCATTTCCATCGCCGCCAACACCTTCGCTATCACGGCGGAAAGCTTCTGTTACATGCCCGGTTACGGCATTGCCGATGCCTCCACCACGCTGGTGGGCCAGAGCATCGGCGCCGGACGCAAACCGCTGGCGCAGCGCTTTGCCTGGATTACCACCGGCCTGGCCATGGGCATTATGGGCCTGCTGGCCATCCTGATGTACCTTTTTGCCCCGCAGATGATGGGCCTGCTGACCCCGGATGCCGACGTTATAGGCCTGGGCGCCCGCGTGCTCCGCATCGAAGCCTTTGCGGAAGTGGGCTACGCCGCTTCCATCGTCGCATATGGCGCCTGCGTGGGTGCCGGCGACACGCGCATCCCCAGCCTCATGAACTTTGGATCCATGTGGATCGTCCGAATAATCCCCGCCATTTTCCTCACCCGTATGTACGGACTTGCGGGCTTCTGGATGTGCATGGCCGTGGAGCTGAACTTCCGCGGCGTCATCTTCCTCATCCGCCTGGCCCGGGGCAAATGGCTTTCCCCTAAAACCCGTTAACCGCCAGCCTATGCTCGCCATTGTAGTACCGCAGCCCGACGACCGAATCCTGGGAGCGCTGCTGTTCCAGAAAAACAAGAAATTCAAGGTCTATGTGCCTGAAAACGACCCGGTTGCCGCCGACTACGAAGGCCGCCTGAACATGGCCCACGGCACCTGGAAGAGCGTGGAGGAGCCGCTGGTGTGTATCCTGGAACCGGGCGCCGTGCCCAGTCCGCACTTTGTGTGCCACGTCCTCCTGAGCGCCTGGCTGTTCAGCAAGTCCCAGGTGTTCCATGTCCGCACCGGCATCTCCTACGGTTGGAAGGCAAGCGCCAAGAAATTCTTCCGCCTGGCCGTAGTGGAGCACGTCCCCGCCCCGCTTTCCAGCTTTGTTTTCCGCAGCGCCAAGCTCCGGGAAATGTCCGTAGCCAAACCGGACGGCACCCTGGAGGTGATTCCCACGGTGATTGGCTGCGCGCCCATCCGCAACGTGTGGTGGGAAAAACTCAGCTGGACCGCGCCTTTGGAGCCCCAGGGGCCGGAAGCCGTGAAAGCATCGGTCCAGAAAAACCTGGATTTGTTCCGCTGGACGGAGTCGTATTTCGGGGACGACGATTACCCCCTCTCCGTGGGCGACCAGCTTGAACTATACGCCACGGAACTCGCCCGCCTGTATCCGGACTACACCGAGGCGCAGCTGAGCGAGACCATGCTCAGTTTCCAGGTGGCACAGGGTATGATACGCAAAATGCGGGCTTCCAGCGCCCTCAGCGATGCCATCAAGGCCCGGGAAAGACAGCTCTAAAGGGTGAGCAGCGGGGAGGCCACGCCGCGCCTGAGCACCCGCAGGTTCACCGTACCTGGCTCCACACCCAGGCTTTCCAGCGCCCGCCGGGCACTCTCATACGCCAGTTCCGGCGTGTTGTTGTTGCCGCTCAGGTGGCACAGGAACAAATTCCGCAGCTCCGGATGCATAAAACGGGTAATGGCCTCCGCACAGTCCGCATTGGACAAATGGCCGATACCCTGCGTAATGCGCCGTTTCAGCTCCTCCGGGTAACTTCCGCCCAGGAGCATCTCCAGGTCATAATTGGACTCTACCACCACGGTGCTTGCCTGCGACGCCCAGCGGAGCGCCTCACCGGTGGTATGCCCCAGGTCCGTCATGAGAACAAACAACTCTTCCTCGCAACGGATGGCAAAGCCTATGCACTGGGTGGCGTCGTGCGGCACTTCAAAGAACTGGACATCAAAGTCTTCCGTCACGGGATTCCACACGTTGGGCTCCAGGTTGTGCCGGCAGGGGCCGGTCCAGTCCCGCGTGAACGGATGCCGCAGCAGGGCTTCATGCAGGGTCGATGTGGTCCATACGGGCAGCGACAGCCGCTTGCAGAACGAACCCAGCGAACGGATGTGGTCTCCATGGTCGTGCGTCACCAGGATGGCCGACAGGCAGGAATAGTCCAAGTGCAGCGCTTCCAGCTCCTTCTTCACCCGGCGGATGCCCACGCCGGCATCTATAAGCAAAGCGGAATGCGGCCCCATGAGGAGATAGCAGTTGCCGCAGCTGCCGCTGGAAAAACTCACAAAACGCATTACGGGCGGTCCTCCTTTTCACAATAGCGGGAAATGACGGTATATGCCCCCTCCACGCCCAGTTCACCGGCACGGGACAGGTCTATGCAGCCTTTCTCCTTGTCTTTCAGATAAATGAGCACCAGGCCGCGGTTGAAGTACGCGCTGCCCAGCCAAGGGTACAGGCGGATGGCTTTGTCGTAACTCTCGATGGCCTGCACAAAACGGGAACTCAGGCTATACAGGTTGCCCAGGTTGAACTGGATGTAAGGGAATTGCGGCAGGAGCGCAGCCGCCGCTTCCATATCGGCCAGCGCTTCCGAATAGTCGTATTCCTTCATCACCTGCTCCCGCACCCGGGCCCGCGTATTGCCTTTGTCGTCCATGGTAAGCGTTTGCACGTTGGACTCGAAGGAAGCGATAAACGCAATCATCTCGGCCCGCAGCGCACCCCGGTTCATCAGATAAAATGCCTTATAATAAGGCGCATACGGGTCTTCGCCCGGATTTTCCACCGCCTCAGAGAAATGGAGCAGCGCGCTGGAATACTGCTTGAGGCCCATGTCCTGCAATCCCTTGAAGAAGGGGGCGGAAACGCTTTCTCCGAGCAGGGCCGATGTCACCGGCACCGCTGAGGGCTCCTGACTGAGTTCCACGGGCAGCGGTGCCTTGGCCAGGAAGCCGTCCAGGAGTTTGTTCTCGTACTTGTGTGCCAGGGCGTAATTGGCATCGTCCCGGTGCTCCGTAATCACAAAGCGATAGAGCGGTTTCAGGTTGATGTCCACGTCCCGGTAGCGGAGCATCTCGTCCTCGAAGCCGCCGTTGCGGGCAAAATCGGCATCGAAAGCCAGCAAGCCCGAGTACTTGCGCGTGGTATCCGAGAAGTCCGCGCCGCCGGCCGTAGCCTGCTCATATTCAGCCACTTTTGCACGCGCGGTACGATAGTCCTCCTTGGAGGCGCGGGTCATGCCCAGCTGCAGTTCCACAAACGCGCGGTTCATATAGGCCTTGGCAAAATCCGGATACAGTTCGATGGCCTTGTTGTAGTCCGCCAGGGCGTCGTCCCAGCGCTGCATCTCGATGAAGAAGCCGGCACGGTTGAAGTACGCCAGCACATTGCCCGGATTGATGGCAATCACGCGGTCCATGTCGTTCAGCGCACCTTCATAATCCCCTACCTGGGCACTCAGGAGGCTGCGGTTGTACAGGGTGAGCGCATTGCCGGGCTCGTATTTGAGCACCGTATTCAAGTCCTTCATGGCGGCGTTCAGGTCTCCTTTTTCGCTGCGGACGATAGCCCGCTGGAAATACGCCAGCGTAAGGGTGGAATCCAGTTCCACGGCCCTGTTCAGGTCATTCAGGGCGTCGTCGTACTGCCCCCGTGCAGCCATGAGGCCGCCGCGGCGGATGTAGCCCTCCGGCTCAAAGCGGTCCAGCTTGATGGCATGGTTGTAGTCCGCCAGGGCCTTGGTGGTATCGCCCAGAAACAGATAGGACGCCCCCCGGTTCAGGTAGGACGACGGATCCTTGGGTTCCTTGCGGATGTATTTGTCGAAGTCCGAAACGGCCCGTTCGAACTGTCGGCTCAGGAAATAGGTGACACCCCGGGTGTAATACAGGCCGGTGGAGCCGGGCCGCAGTTCGATGGCGCGTTCCAGATCGCCGAGCGCCTGGTCATAGTCTCCGGTGCGGCTTTCCGTAATGGCCCGGTAATGATAGCCGGAAGTGAACACGGGATTCAGGCGGACAGCCGTGGAAAAGTCGGCCCGGGCACCCCGGATGTCGCCCAGATTGTACTTGGCGATACCGCGGTAGAAGAAAGTCCAGTAGTCCATTGAATCCAGCTGCGCCAGGATATTGAAATTGGCGACGGCTTCATTGAGCCTCCCTTCCTGCAAGGCCGAACGGCCGCGGAAAGAAAAGACATCCTTGTCCCACTGGCCCCATGCTTGCAAACACATGCAGAGAGTCAGGCAGATAAGAAGAAAACGCCGTGTGCTGTTTTTCATGAAAAATATTTTCATTTCCGCTCCGAAATAGCTAATTTCGCGCCAAATGACAAAGTTAATAAAATTTTTGATGATATTGTTGCTGGGGGCCTGTGTTCCCGCAGCCGCACAAGTCCGATACACCATCTCTCCCAAGAACGCCGAGGCCGTCCTGAAAACGGAAAACATCCGCAGCACCGTGGAATACCTGTCCAGCCCTTCGCTGGGCGGCCGCGCCAGCGGGACGGACGGCGGCCGGAGAACCGCCATGTGGCTGGACGGCCAGTTCCGGGACCTGGGCCTGCTGCCGCTCAGCGGCGCATGGATGCACGGATTCACCACCGGCAGCTTCTTCGGCCGCAACGTGCTGGGCCTCATTCCCGGCAGCGCCCAACCTGCCCGCTATGTCCTGGTTATGGCCCATTTTGACAATCTGGGCACGCTGGGAGGCACCTTCTACCCCGGAGCGGACAGCAACGCATCCGGCATAGCCGCCCTGTTGGAGGTAGCCCGTATGTTCCGCCACATGAAAGAGCGGAAACGCACGTATGCCAGCGGAATCATTTTCGCAGCCCTGGACGGCAAAGAGAAAGACCTGGCCGGTTCCAGGGACCTGTGGCGTCTTATCGAGCAAGGGAAGCTGACGGATCCCTCTTGCGGAGCCTCCATCCAGAAAGAGCAGATTTCGCTGGTAGTGAACCTGGACCAGCTGGGAGCCACCCTGGCCCCCATCACCCAGGGCAACCCCCACTACATCATGATGCTGTCGGATACGGCCACCGGCCGCCGCTCCACCCTGGAAAACGTGAACAGGGACCAGCACCTGGGCATGGAACTGGGCTATGACTATTATGGCAGCGCAGACTTCACCCGGCTGTTCTACACCCGCATATCGGACCAGCGCGTCTTCCTGGAAAACGGCATCCCCGCCGTCATGTTCACCTCCGGCATCACGCTCAACAACAACAAGGCCGCCGACACCCCGGAGACGCTGGACTACCCGGTCATGCGCAAACGCATCCAACTCATTTTCTACTGGTTGGATAAGGTTTTATAGCAGGATTTTTGTACCTTTGTAGGGTTAGTTGGAAAGTATGCGCGATTTTTACAAAATGATGAGGCAATATGCCTCCCCCTATAAAAAATACCTGGCCGGAGCATTTGTCCTCAACATCCTGTCGGCCATCTTCAACCTGTTTTCCTTTGCCATCCTCATCCCCCTGCTGGATATCCTGTTCAAGGTGAACAGCACCACCTATACATTCATTCCCTGGGATGCAGACATGGGCACACGGGAAAAGGTCCTCAACAACTTCTATTTTTACGTATCGGATTTTGCCCTCACCCACGGCGTCATCAATACGCTGTTCCTGCTGGCCGGCGTCATGATTCTGTTCACCGCCCTCAAAACCAGCTGCTATTTTGGCTCGACGGCCGTCATGATTCCCCCGTCAACGGGCATCGCCAAGGAAATCCGCTGTCGCATATACGACAAAATCCTTAGCCTGCCCATCGGCTTTTTCACGGAGGAACGCAAAGGAGACATCATTGCCCGCATCACCGGCGATGTAGCGGAGGTGGAGAATTCCATCATCGCCTCCCTGTCCATGCTCATCAAGGACCCCATCCTCATCGTTTTCTATTTCGCCGCGCTCACCTGGATCAGCCCGGAAATGATGCTGTTCACCATTGTCTTTGCACCGGCCTTCGTGTGGATAATGGGGCTTATCGGCAAGCAGCTCAAACGCTCCTCCCTGGAAGCACAGGCCCTGTGGAGCGACACCATGAGCCAAGTAGATGAAACCCTGGGCGGCCTGCGCATCATCAAGGCCTTCAACGCGGAAAAAACCATGCACCGCCGCTTCCATGACGTGACGGACCGGATGCGTCGCAAAGTGGCCCGCGTGAGCATCCGCCAGTCCACGGCCCATCCCGTGAGCGAATTCCTGGGAACGGTGATGATCATGATTGTCCTGTGCGTGGGCGGCGCCATGATTGTGAGCGGGAAAAGCCTGTTCGGGGACGGCAAGTTCATGGATGCAGCCACCTTCATTTACTTCCTGGTCATCCTGTACTCCGTGATAGAGCCCATCAAGGAACTGTCCCGCACCACTTACAGCGTGCGCAGGGGCATGGCGTCCATGGAGCGCATCAACAAGATTCTGGATGCAGAGAATCCCATCCAAGACCCTTCCCATCCACTGACGCTCAAGGATTTCCAGCAAAGCATCCGCCTGGAAGACGTGTGCTTCAGTTATGACGGTTCCCGCCAAATTCTGGACCATGTGACCATGGAAATTCCGCGCGGCAAAATGATAGCCATCGTGGGCGAATCCGGCGCCGGAAAATCCACGCTGGTGGACCTGATTCCCCGTTTCTGGGACGTCACCGGCGGCCGCATCACCATTGACGGGAAAGACCTCCGGGACGTAGCCGTCAAGGACCTCCGCGCCCTGATGGGGAACGTAAACCAGGAGCCCATCCTGTTCAACGACACCATTTACAACAACATCGCCTTCGGCGTAGAAGGGGCAACGGAAGAACAGGTGATTGCCGCCGCCAAAGTGGCCAACGCCCATGAATTCATCATGGAGAAGGAAGGCGGTTACCAGAGCAATATCGGAGACCGCGGCAGCAAGCTGTCCGGCGGCCAGCGGCAGCGCCTTTCCATTGCGCGCGCCATCCTCAAGAACCCGCCCATCCTCATTCTGGACGAGGCCACCGCGTCCCTGGACACGGAGAGCGAACGGCTGGTGCAGGATGCCCTGGACCGGCTCATGTCCTCCCGCACCACCATCGCCATCGCCCACCGGCTTTCCACCATCCGCCACGCCGACGAAATTATCGTCATGCATGAAGGCCGCATCGTGGAGCGGGGCAAACATGAGGAGCTGATTGCCCTGGGCGGTTATTACAAGAAACTTAACGACATGCAGGCACTATGATCCACTCTTTCCAGATTGCCTTCCGGCTTGTCTTCCTCCTGTATATAGCGGCGCTGCTGGTCCTGTGCTTCGCGCACTTTGAGCAACCCCCTTCCGTGGACTGGAACCTCATGGGCATTCCCAGCGACAAAGTGGTCCACTTCTGCATGTTCTTCCCCTTCCCCATCCTGGCTTTCCTGGCCTTCGACCGCTATACGGAAAACGTACGCAGCACCCTGCTGTTCAGCGGCGCCATCTTCGGGATTGGATGCCTGCTGGCCGTAGGAACGGAATGGGGACAGGCACATCTTACCTCGTATCGCAGCGGAGACCCCAAAGACCTGCTGGCAGACGTCCTGGCCCTGCTGCTGAGCACCGCCATGGTTATTGTATGGGATATCCGGAAACAGAAAAAACACGTATGAAGCCCGCGCTCGTCCCTTTTTTACTCTTCCTTTGCAGTTTGTGTGCATGGGGCCAGAATCCGCCCCGCGTCCGGGACTTCAACGGCCTGTCCGACTCCCTTCAGGTACGGTTGCAGCAGCGCATGGGCGTGGAAAACAAATTCCGTCTGGAAAAAGTGACCGCAAGGGGGAAAAACCTGGATTTCTATTACTCGCAGAACCTGGCCAACTATCCCTGGCGCCCCGGGGACATCAGCTGGTTCCGGGAACAGCTGCGGACACTGGGCGCCCAGGGACTGGGCTCCTATTCCATCGGGAATATTTACGCAAAAAAACAGAATATCACGGAGCTGCCCATCCCCGCCATCACCAACGACGGCCTCCCCGTCAGTACCGTTTACCGTGTCAAAGACCCGCGGGAGGACACGACGCCGCTGGTGAAAGGCTCGGACCAGTGGCCGCTGGGCTTGAGCGGCCGGCATGTCGGCCTGTGGCAGAGTCATGGCCGATACTGGGAGGAGAGCACCCAACGCTGGGAATGGCAGCGGAGCGCCACCCACACCACCGTGGAAGACCTTTATACGCAGAGCTACGTGCTGCCGTTCCTGATTCCCATGCTGGAGCAGGCCGGAGCGGTAGTGCTCACCCCGCGCGAACGGGATACCCAGACCTGGGAAGTGGTCTGCGACAATGACCCCGGTTTCAGTCCCCGCAAGGATCCAAAGGTCCGCAGGGAGGGCCAATACCGCGAAAGCGGCGAATGGGAGCTTATCGGCCCTGGATTTGCCGATACCCAGGAGCGCTATACCGGCACCGACAACCCCTTTCTCATGGGGACGGCCCGTATAACCGCTACCACCCGCACCAACGAGAACGCCGCCCGGGTTATCTGGCGGCCGGACATTCCCGAAAAAGGGCGCTATGCCGTTTATGTGAGTTACGTCAGCCTGCCGGGCAGCACCGACGACGCCCGGTACACCGTCCATCACCTGGGCGGCGAAACCCTGCTGCATGTGAACCAGCAGATGGGCGGCGGCACCTGGGTCTATCTAGGCACCTTCCTCTTCGACAAAGGAACCGACGGCTTCGTGAGCCTGTCTAACCGCAGCAACACCAAGGGAATGGTAACGGCCGATGCCGTCCGCTTTGGCGGCGGAATGGGCAAGGTGGAGCGCGAGGGGACGCTTTCCGGCCTGCCGGCGTACGTGGAAGGGGCCCTGTACAACTTCCAGTATTCCGGCCTGGACATGAGCCTTTTGGACAAATGGGAGGGCGACTATAAGAAGGACTTGTCGTCACGCGGCATCTGGGTGAACGAGCTCACTGGCGGTTCCCGCGTGAATCCGGACGTCCCGGGCCGGCATATCCCGCTGGACCTGGCCCTGGCCTGCCATTCGGACGCCGGCGTCACCCCAAACGACTCCATTGTGGGAACGCTCACCATTTACACCCTCCGCAACGAGAACAGCGAAACCCTGCCTTCCGGCGAAAGCCGGCTGACCAGCCGCCTGCTGGCCGACTGGGTGCAGAGCCAGGTAGTGGACGATGCCCGCGCCGGTTTCGAACCCGGCTGGATGCGCCGGGACATCCGCGACCGCTCCTACAGCGAATGCCGCGTCCCGCAGGTCCCGTCCATGATTCTGGAGCCTCTCTCGCACCAGAATCTTGCCGATATGCGCCTGGGCCTGGACCCTTCCTTCCGCTTCACCCTTGCCCGCAGCGTCTATAAAGGCATCCTCAAATATCTGAGCGCACGTTACGGATGCCCTTATGCCGTTCAGCCGCTGCCGGTCCGCCATTTCCGCGCACGCCTGGAGAAGGGCAGGACGGTGCTCAGCTGGAGCGCCACGCCCGACACCCTGGAGCCCACGGCCATCGCCAAGTATTATAAAGTCTATACGCGCCGGGATGACGGCGCCTTCGACCAGGGTTTCCAAATCCAGGACACCACCTGCACCTTGTCGCTGGAAGCGGGCCACGTGTACAGTTACCGGATTACCGCCTGCAATGAGGGCGGCGAGAGTTTCCCTTCGGAAATACTGGCTGTAGGCAGGAGCGGTCCGGACGCCCGCAAGGTTCTCATCGTCAATAATTTCACCCGCATAGCGGCACCGGCCAGCTTCGACTCCCCCGCCTATGCCGGCTTCAATGTCCGGCTGGACGGCGGCGTCCCGTGGGGACAGGACATCCTCTTCGCCGGCGAGGTGAACCAGTTTGACCGCACCCGCGAATGGACGGACGACGACAACCCGGGCTTCGGCGGTTCCTACACGGACCACGGCGGCACGCAGACAGCCGGCAACAGCTTTGACTTTGTGGCCCGGCACGGCAGTGCGGTCCTGAAGGCCGGCTATAGCTTCGAATCCAGCAGTGCAGCTGCGTTCAACGGCGAAAGCGATGCCTTTGCGCTGGACCTCATCTGCGGCAAACAGCTCACCACCCGCGTGGGCAGCGGCGCCGTTCCGGACCGCTATACCGTGTTCCCGGAAGCCCTGCAGGAGGCCCTGAAAACCTACACCGCCGGCGGCGGCAACATCCTCCTTTCCGGGGCCTATATTGCCACCGACGCCTGGGACTCCGTGTATCAGGGCGTACCCAAGGCTTCGGACGACACGCGCTCCTTTGTGAAAACCGTGCTGGGCTACCAGTGGGTCACCAATTTTGGCGACTATTCCGGGCAGGCCCTTCCCGCCCCCGGCAGTGACTTCCCCGCCGTCAGTTATAACCGCGCCCGTTCACCGCTGGTGTACCCCGTGGAGAACGCGGACGGCCTGGCGCCGGCATCGGCCAAAACGCAGGCGCTCCTACGCTACAAAGGCACGGACATCACCGCCGCCACCTACATGGACAACGGCCGCTACCGCGTAGCCGCCTTCGGCTTCCCCTTGGAAGTGAGCCCCCAGCTGGGGGAAATCGTCAAACGCGTCCTGGCGCTGTTTCAATAAGGACGAGAATATACTTAGACATTCTGAACAGGCTCGTTTCGGAAAGTCCGGTGCTCATGGATGACGGCGTGCAGGTTCCTTCGCATGAGTAAGGTTGGCAGGACTTTTGCCAAAGGTTGGTTTTTGTGGTGCCAACCGTTGACAGGGAAATGGCATTAGAGATGTCTCTGAGCACATATATGCGCAAAAGGTTGGTTACTCAAAAACCAACCTTTTGCATAAATGTGACCAACCTTTGGCGCCAGGAGATACACTCGGCCCTTGGGGCCTCGGTATGACAAAAGCTACATTCTGTCCGGAAGGGTGATGCCCAGGAGGGCCATGGCGTGGCGCAGGGTGCGGGCCAGGGTGTCAATCAGGGCCAGCCTGAACTTGAGCACGGCCTCGTCCGTCTCCTTGAGGATGGGCGTTTCGTGGTAATACTGGTTGAACTCCTTGGCCAGGTCGTACGCATAGTTGGCGATGATGGCGGGGCTCAGCGCAGCGCCGGCCTCGGCCACCTTGCCGGGGTACAGGCCCAGCAGCTTGATCAGCCGGACCTCCTTGGCAGAGGGCTGTGCGCCCAGGGTATCGGCAGGACCATACGGGACCGTAGCCTTGCGCAGGATGCTCTGGATACGTGCGTGCGTGTACTGGATGAAGGGACCGGTATTGCCGTTGAAGTCAATGGACTCCTTGGGATTGAAGAGCATGGTCTTCTTGGGATCCACCTTGATGATGAAGTACTTCAGGGCACCCAGGCCGATGATGTGGTACAGCCGGTCACGCTCCTCCTCCGAAATATCGGCCAGTTTGCCGCTTTCCTCGGAGGTCTTTTTGGCTTCCTCGTACATTTGCTGGATGAGGTCATCGGCATCTACTACCGTGCCCTCGCGGGATTTCATCTTGCCCTCCGGGAGCTCCACCATGCCGTAGGACAGGTGGTAAATCTGGTCTGCCCAGGCAAAGCCCAGCTTTTTGAGAATGAGCTTAAGTACCTGGAAATGATAGTCTTGCTCGTTGCCCACCACATACACGTGGGAGTCCAGCTTGAAATTGGCGAAGCGGCGCTCTGCCGTTCCCAGGTCCTGGGTGATGTACACGGACGTGCCATCCCCGCGGAGCACCAGCTTGCGGTCCAGGCCGTCTGCCGTGAGGTCGCACCAGACAGAGCCGTCCGGATCCTTCACAAAGACGCCTTCCTGCAAACCCTTCTGCACCAGCTCCTTGCCCAGAAGGTAGGTCTCACTCTCGTGGTCCACCTGGTCAAAGCTGATGCCCAGGGCGGCGTACGTCTCGTCAAAGCCCTTGTACACCCAGTCGTTCATCATGGCCCAAAGTTGCCGCACATGCGGGTCTCCGGCTTCCCAGTCCACCAGCATTTTGTGCACATCGTCAATCACTTCCGGGTGCTCCTTTTCCATCTTGGCATAGGCTACGTAGCAGTCCCCCACCAAGTGGTCGCCCTTCTTGCCGGTGCTCTCCGGCGTAGCGCCGTTGAAGCATTTTTCCCAGGCGTACATGCTCTTGCAGATGTGTACGCCGCGGTCATTCACGATGGTGGACTTCACAACCTCGTTGCCGCAGGCCTTCAGGATGCGGGACACGCTGTCTCCCAGGAGGTTGTTGCGGATGTGGCCCAGGTGCAGGGGCTTGTTGGTGTTGGGGGAAGAGAATTCCACCATGATGCGCTTGCCCGTGGAGGGAAGCTGGCCGAAAGATTCATCGGCAGCAATGCCTTGCAGGGCCTCGTTCCAGTACACCGGCGAGAAAGACAGGTTCAGGAAGCCCTTCACGCTGTTGTAAGCGGCGATTTCCGGCACGTTGGCCACCAGCCACTGCCCAATGGCGTTACCGGTGGCGTCCGGCGCCTGACGGGTGATCTTGAGGAGCGGGAAGGTGACCAGGGTGTAGTCTCCCTCGAACTCCTTGCGGGTAACAGAAACCTGAAGCGACGTTTCCGCCACTTCAGTTCCATAAATAGCTTGAATGGCCGCTGCGGCCTTCTGCTGAATAAAGGCTTCCGGCGTCATCCCAGGTACGATTTAAGGAGTTTGCTGCGGGACGGGCTCTTGAGACGACGGATGGCCTTTTCCTTGATCTGGCGCACACGCTCACGGGTGAGGCCGAAGCGCTCGCCAATCTCCTCCAGGGTCATTTCCTGGCAGCCGATGCCAAAGAAACTCTTGATGATTTCCCGTTCTCGGTCCGTCAGGGTGCTCAGGGCACGCTCAATCTCCGTGTTCAGGCTCTCGTTCACCAGGCCCCTGTCCGCGCTGGGAGAATCGTCATTGGGGAGCACGTCCAGCAGGCTGTTGTCCTCCCCTTCCACGAACGGGGCATCCACGCTCACGTGGCGGCTGCCTACGCGAAGGGTATCGGAAATCTTGTCCTTGGGGACGTCGATCATCTCCGAGAGTTCCTCGTTGGAAGGCTGGCGCTCGTTCTCCTGCTCGAATTTGGACAGGGCCTTGTTAATCTTGTTCAGGGAGCCCACCTGGTTCAGGGGCAGGCGCACAATGCGGCTCTGTTCTGCCAAAGCCTGGAGAATGCTCTGGCGAATCCACCACACGGCGTAGGAGATGAATTTGAAACCACGGGTTTCGTCAAACTTTTCCGCCGCCTTGATAAGGCCCAGGTTGCCCTCGTTGATGAGGTCCGGCAGGCTGAGGCCCTGATTCTGGTACTGCTTGGCCACGGAAACCACGAAGCGCAGATTCGCGCGGGTGAGTTTTTCCAGGGCTTCCTGGTCTCCTTTACGGATGCGCTGGGCCAGTTCCACTTCCTCGTCCGGGGTGACCAGCTCTTCACGGCCAATCTCCTGCAGGTACTTGTCCAGCGACGCGCTCTCGCGGTTGGTGATGGATTTGGTAATTTTAAGTTGTCTCATTATACAATAAAAATTTCGGTCGGTTCCTTGTGTAAGAAACCGACCGGATTTCAAGTGCTTATCGGCAGTTCCTTACTTGCCGAAGCCAAAATAGAACGCTCTGCCGTTTTGGTCCACACCTTCGATGTAAACCGCACGCGATGCCTTCTTTGCCTTGGCAACGACATCCTCGGGGCTGGAAACGGCCGATCCGTTCACATAGGCGATGATACCGCCCTTTTCTGCACCGGCCTCCGCCATTTTGCCGCTGCCCAGGGAAACAATTTCCACACCCGAGCGCAAGCCCAGTGCTTTCAGTGTTTCAGGGTTGGCGGCCTTGAGACGGGCGCCGTAGAAAGCGATGGAACCGTCCAGGTCTGTTTCGCCGTTTTGTGTGGCTGCAGCCTGGAATTCCACAGTGGTTTGCTGCTGCTTTCCGTCCCGGATAAAACTAATGACAGCCTTGTCTCCGGGGTGGTAGCTGCTCACCTTTGCCTGGACGGAAGAAGCGTCCGTAATCTTCTGGCCATCAATGGCTACAATGACGTCGTTCTTCTGCAGACCGGCTTTCTCGGCGGCGCTTCCCTTCATAACCTCGTTAATATATACGCCTGCGACGGCAGAAAGTTTCATTTCGTCCGCAAACTTCTTGTCCACGGAGCCCATGCTGATGCCCAGCACGGCGCGCTTCACGGAGCCGTAGTCCATGAGGTCTTCGGCCACTCTCTTGACAATATTCACGGGAACGGCGAAGGAATAACCGGTGTAGGAGCCGGTCTGGCTCACAATAGCGGTGTTGATGCCCACCAGCTCGCCTTTCTTGTTCACGAGGGCGCCACCGGAGTTGCCGGGATTCACGGCTGCATCGGTCTGGATGAAGGACTCGATCTTGAACTCGCCGGAGTAGTCCGGCATGCTGCGGCCCTTGGCGCTCACGATGCCGGCGGTGATGGTGGAACGGAGCTGGGCGCCCAGCGGGGAGCCGATGGCCAGCACCCATTCACCTAAGCGCAGGGCGTCGCTGTCGCCCAGCGGGATGGTGGGAAGGTCGGTGGCATCCACCTTAATAATAGCTACGTCCGTTGCTGGGTCCGTGCCCACCACGGTGGCGTCGTACTGCTGGTTGTTGTTCAGGGTCACCTGGATTTTGCTGGCGCCGCTGACCACGTGGTTGTTGGTGACGATGTAGCCGTCCGGGCGGATGATGACCCCGCTGCCGCTGCCTTTTTGCTCGCGCTGCTGCGGCATGCTGTATTCATCGCCGAAGAAGAAACGGAAAAACGGGTCGATGTTCTGGTACTGCTGGCGGCTCTGGACCGTCACCTCTACATATACGACGGCCTCCACGGCGCTTTCTGCCGCATAGGTGAAGTCAGGATAGTCAGTCTCTGCCAAATTGACAGTACGGTATTCCACGGAATTGCCAGAGGCGTCCTTCACGACGCTCACGGGCTCGGAACTGGTCTGGGGAGCGGTCGCCTTCACCACGCCGAATGCAGTGAGACCTCCTGCCAGAATAGATAAAAGTACAGTCGTCATAGGTTTCATATATCTGTGTTTAATTTTTTCCGCAGGCAAGTTACTCAAAAGTTATGCCATTTGAGAGAAATTGCTTATATTTGTGAGCTAAGACATATTGATGATTTAAAAGAACGCCATATGAACCTGACCATTTCCAGCACCAATCTCCTGAAGGCCCTGATGGATGTATCCAAGGCCATTCCGTCCAAGTCTCCGCTTCCCATCCTGGAAAACTTCCTGTTTGTCCTCAAGGATGGCCGGCTGGAAATCACCGCATCGGACAGTGAACTCACCCTGCGCACCGCCATCGAGGTGGACGGTCCCCAGGAAGAGGGCTCCATCGCCGTTCCGGCCCGTCACATGACAGACCTCCTGAAAGAACTGCCGGACCAGCCGGTAGGCATCAAAACCATCTCGGACAGTTCCTTCGAGTGCAGCTGGGCCAGCGGGAACTCCGTGCTCCCCTATTTCCCGGCGGCCGACTATCCGGAAATCAAGACCACCGGAGAGGATGCCCTCAAGGTCACCTTCCCGGCAGAAAGCCTCACGGACGGCATCCAGGGCACCATTTATGCCACGGCGGATGACGAAATCCGTCCGGCCATGAACGGTATATTCTTCGATATCGACCTGGACAGCACCACGCTCGTGGCGTCAGATTCCCACAAGCTCATCTGCTATACCACCAAGGACGTAAAGGCCACGGAGAAGGCCTCCTTCATCCTGCACAAGAAACCGGCCGGCGTGCTGCGTTCCATCATCGGCAAGGATGTGGAGAATGTGGAAATTGCCTTTGACAGCACCACCGCCCAGTTCACCTTTGGCGCCACCACCATGGTGTGCCGCCTGGTTGTGGGCAAATATCCCAAGTACCGGGATGTCATTCCCACGGGCAACGCCAACATCCTGCAGATAGACCGCCAGCTGCTGCTGAACACCGTCAAACGCGTGGCCGTGTGCGCCAACAAAGCCTCCAACCACATCAAGTTCACCCTGCAGGAAGGCCAGCTGGAGATTAGCGCACAGGACCTGGGCTTTGCCCTGGCCGCTTATGAGAAAATTAGCTGCAACTACGCCGGAGATGCCCTCACCATTGGCTTCAAGAGTACCTTCCTCACGGAAATCCTGGCCAACATGAGCTGCAATACGCTGGTTATCAAGTTTGCCGATGCCCGCCGCGCCGCCCTTATCCTTCCCGCGGAGGAAGAAGCGGATACGGAGAAGGTTTGTGGAATTCTGATGCCCATAATGATCCAATAAAACATGGAACTGAATTTACAGAGGCCGTTGCTCTTTTTTGACATAGAGAGCACCGGCCTTAATATTCCTACCGACGGCATCATCGAGCTCAGCTTCGTAAAGGTAATGCCCGGCGGTGAGGTGAACATAAAAACCTGGAAAATCAAGCCCTGGGATTACGTGAACCACTGCGTGATTCCCATCAATCCGCAGGCGTCGGAAGTAAACGGGGTAAAGGACGAAGACCTGGTGAACTGTCCCAAGTTCATCGAGGTGTTGCCGGAAGTGGCCTCCTGGCTCCAAGGCAGCGACCTGGCCGGCTTCAATTCCGCCAAGTTCGACCTCCCCATGCTGGCAGAGGAAATTGAGCGCGCCCGTGCGTACTCCGTCTCCCGCCTCTCCAGCGAGACCGCCCGCGCCAAGGCCCAGGAGATGATAGACTGCATCGACCAGTTGGACCTGCATGCCTGCAAAATGGTGGATGTCCAAAATATCTATCACCACTTTGAGCCCAGGAACCTCCGGGCCGCCTACCGTTTCTACTGCGGCGGAAAGGACTTCGAGAACGCCCACACGGCAGAGGCGGACACCCTGGCCACCTATGAGGTCCTGAAAGGCCAGCTGGAGCGCTATCAGGCACCCACGGAATTCCAGCAGGAAGTGCTGAAAAACGACGTGGACGCCCTTTCCAAGATTGGCCCGCGCACCCGCAACGTGGACTTCGCCGGCCGCCTGGTGTACAACGACGCCGGTGAGGCTATCGTCAGTTTTGGCAAGCACAAGGGCAAGACCGCACGGGAAGTCTGGAACACGGAGCCGGCCTACTTTGCCTGGATTGAGAGCGGCGACTTCACCCTGGACACCAAACGCCAGTTCGCCCGGCTCAAAGCCCAGTTCCAGAAGGAGCGCAAAGAAGCCCTGAACCGGCCTGCCACCGCAGACGAACTGCAAGGGCTGGCCAGCAAATTCAACAACGGAAAATTATTCTAACGGCAGATAGTAATGCAGCGGGGCCTCTCCAACGGTCCCGTTCATTATTTTTACAAGGTCTTCCAGGATAAGGTCCGGACGCACGGGACCGCTTTCCCAATAGCCGTTGCCGCCACCGGACGTGCGCTGCAGCGTGTTGTTCCAAACAGCTTTGTCCAGCACCGGAAACGCTGCAAACAGCGGATGGATGCCGCGCAGCTGTTCCTTGGTGCTGCACCAGCCGGGATGCAGCCACACATCGGCCTCCTGCGCATATCCATAGGCGGTTTCCAGACTGACGATGGACGATTCCTGCTTCCCGGGAACCGCACCCAGGAGCTCGCCGCCGGCATCCCGGACAAGCCGCGCCATGTAATTGTCGCCGCCGGGAATGAACCATTGGTCCGCGTAAGGGATGTTGATGAGCACCTTATGGGTCACTTCCGGCTGTACGGAAGCCAGGTAACGGTCCCGTACGGCGCAGAAGACGGAATCGGCCACAGTCTCGCGGCCTGTGAGCGCGCCAAAGAGTTTCACGTATTCCGCGCGCGCCAGCGGATGGTTCTCCAGATGCTCGCTCAGCACCACAGTCCGGATGCCCAGTTCCCGCAGCTTGGCCAGATACGGCGGCTCCACCCCACCTATATTATAAGTAAGGAAAAGGTCCGGGCGGGCCTTGACAATGGTTTCATAGTCCAACGCAGCGTCATAGCCCACCTCGGCGGCCAGCGGCGGACTCTGCTGCAGGAAGGCCCTGCCGGACACGCCCACAATGGTGGAATCCGCGCCGATGGCATGCAGGAATCCTATGTAGGAGCTGGACATGCATACCAGCGCCTTGAACGGCCCCTGTAAGGTGTCCACGCCCCCGCCCGGCGCCGTCACCAGCACCTTGCCGTCCTGCAGGCTGAACCAGCGGGCATACTCCATACCGCTGTCCGGCTGCCCCGGCGTGGTGCCGCAGGCGGCGAAAAGCAGTCCCGCAAAAGCTGCTATGATGCTATTTCTCAAGCGTTTCACGCCACAATTTGAATGGATTCCGAAGCAAATGTGAATTGTAGAACCGCCGGTCGCCCGTCACTTCCCTGCCCAGCCACGCCGGCCGCTCAAAAGGCTCATCCGGCCGCTCCAGCTCAATTTCCGCCATCACCAGTCCCTCATTCTCTCCATAAAACACATCTACTTCAAAGAACTTTCCGGAAGGAGGTATACCCTCTGAAACCCTTCGCTTCGCTTCGTCCCTCCCACAGCCAGAAGTTCCGGATGAAAAACAAGTTTTTCCTCCGTCCCTTCCGTCTGCGGGCCCCTCCCATTCATGTGGCCATGGGCGGCCACAGGTTTCAGAGGGTATATCTCCTTCCGGAACAATATAGCGGGTTTTTTCTATGGAGCCGCCGCGGCAGAGGAGGAAGAGCTCCTGAGCGTCCTCCAGCGGGATTTCGCGTTCCCACTCGTGGCGGGAGATACCGTCCACGGACGGTCCCTTGATGGTCAGGAAACCCTGCTTGTCCCGGATGCGCACGCGCACCGTGTTGCCGCCGTCGTGGGCAATATACCCTTGTTTGATTTCATAGGCCTTAACGGCCAAATCCTTGAAACCGAGGTCCTTGACCAGGAATTTTCTTTCTGTCTCTATATGCATTACATGAGCCACTTAGACATGTCTTTGCCGGCAGAGAGCCCCTCCCGGATTTCCGTAGAAGAAATGGTAACCAGCGGCGCCTTCAGCAGTACGATACGTGCACCGGGGCATTTTTTCAGGAGGCGTGCACGGGCATGGCCGCGGTGGTAACCCTTCCGCGGGAACACCGCCACCCCGAACTCCGTGAGAATGCGCTCATAATAGCGCCAGCCATCGAAAACGGCCAGGTTATCCGCGCCGATAATCAACGTAAATTCATGCTGCGGTTCCCGCTGCTGCAGCACCTCCAGCGTGCGGATGGTGTACTGCGGCGGCGTCATGTGGAGTTCCACATCCTCTACCCGGACACGCAGGTCCGGATGGCGCGCCACGGCCTCCAGGGCCGCATTGAAGCGGTCTTTTCCCGCCGGCAGGCTGTGCCGGTCCTTGAACGGATTCTGCGGTGTAACCACCAGATACACCTGGTCAAAGCCCGCTTCCCTGGTAAGGAAACGGACAATGGCCTCGTGCCCCTTATGAAGCGGATTGAAAGACCCGCTATATACCGCAATTTTCATACAGGTCAAATGTACATAAAATCTTTCGATTTTAGGCCAGTTGCATAAAAATCAAGACCGCTGTCTTATCTTTGTAGGCGAGCGGTCGTCGCCTCTCGGCGCGCCGCAATAGTCTATATGTTTAACGGGCCT
>Ga0256405_10001158_pt1 | contig 75947 bp, 69 predicted proteins | sample RumenRJG_02DNA_FD_189096 | JGI IMG/M metagenome (GOLD analysis project Ga0256405, IMG submission 189096) | Bovine rumen microbial communities from Lethbridge, Alberta, Canada - RJG_02 | ecosystem: Host-associated > Mammals > Digestive system > Stomach > Rumen | place: Canada: Alberta...
GCTGACAAAAAGTCCTGCCAGGATGATTGAAAATGCATTTGGTAAAAATGACGATGAAATGGCCCTCTTCTATGATTAGTAGAGGACCAAAAATGTTTAGGTATAAAATTCACTGGAAGTTAACAAAAAGCGTCCGGAAATTTTTTGAAATTTTTTGATGTAACTATTTACATTACATCTACGACGCGCTATATTAACATCATCAGATGAAACCACGAAGGTTACATCAGAATCATCAATTTCAGATTTTTAATGTAACCGTTAAAATTACAGCAGACGTAATGTAGAATGATAGCCGGAGGTGTTTTATATGCAGATATCAAGCAGATTTACCGTGGCTTTGCATATCTTCACCTGTGTGGATACATTTAAGGATGAACATAAGGTTACGAGTGATTTTCTCGCAGAGAGCATAGGAACGAATCCGGTTATCATTCGAAAAATACTCACACAGCTGCAAAGAGCAGGGCTTATTAAAGTAGCAAGAGGAACCGGCGGAATCTCGCTAACAAGAGCGCTGTCGGATATATCCTTCTATGACGTATATCGGGCCATAGAGCCAGTGGAAGGCGGAAACTTGTTCCGCTTCCATGAGAATCCGAGTCCGCAGTGTCCCGTAGGACGAAACATCCATGCTCTTTTGGATGACAAGCTGAAGGACATTCAAAATGCTATGGAAAATGAAATGAAAAAGTACACCATAGCAGATTTAAGGACGGGATTGCAGGATATTCTCGCAAAAGAAGCCTGACAAAACGGGACTCCGGGGCAGACTGCTTCGGAGTCCTTTTCTTTTCTAAGGCAGATCGTATTCCCTATGTTATCGAGCAGGAACACTGCCTGCATTGTGGGAACTGCATGACGAAATGCCCTGTCGGTGCAGTGGAAAGAAGGGCGCACGACGTCCACTGGACGTCGGCTTTGCGCGGACCGGAACGGAGTGTAGACCATTATGAGAACTGAGAAAATGACACAGAATCAGCGGCTGGATTATCTCGTAGAGAAATTTAAAACAGATTCTGTTCAATATGAAGATTTGAAAACACCTAAAGACACCGAAGGAAAACGACGCATTCTTCGGTCGCTTATGAACATCCGTATGCCGAAGGCTTTTTCATATGATGTACTTGCTGTTCAGGATGAATATCTGATAGGTAGAGCCGAAGAAAAAGGTATCGTGCGTCTTTCAGACATCCCGGAAATCCGCGATGGCCTATCTATCTGGCAGGGCGATATTACGCGGCTTGCCGTGGATGCCATCGTGAACGCAGCCAATTCCCAGATGCTGGGCTGCTTTGTCCCAATGCATACCTGTATCGACAACTGCATTCACACCTTTGCCGGAGTCCAGCTTCGAGCAGAGTGCAGCAGGCAGATGAATCAGCTGCGGGAAAGATATGGCAGAGATTATGAGCAGCCGACTGCTGTTCCGATGCTGACGGACGCATATAATCTTCCTGCGAAAAAAGTCATTCATATCGTAGGCCCGATTGTGCAATACAAGCTGACGCCGGAACTTGAGAAGGATCTGGCGGACTGCTACCGGAATACCTTGGATATGTGTCTTGATCATAATTTGAGAAGCGTGGCATTCTGCTGCATTTCTACGGGAGTATTTCATTTTCCGAATAAGCGGGCGGCGGAGATCGCCGTCAGCACCGTGGACAACTGGCTCTCACAGCATCTGGGTGCTATGGAAAGGGTGATCTTTAATGTTTTTAAGGACGAGGACAAAAAATACTATGAAGAACTTTTACGATGAAATGCCGAACGGCTATCAGGAGAGCATTCAGAAGGGGCTCAGTGCGGTGCGGTATTTCAGCAGAAATATGTCATTCCAAACAGGCTCTGAGGAGGAGCGAATTGCCAGATTAAAGCAAGAAATCGAAGCAGCAGATGCTATTGTTATCGGAGCGGGTGCCGGACTGTCCACTTCCGCCGGAATGACCTATAGCGGAGAACGATTTGAAGGGTACTTCTTTGACTTTGCAAGGAAGTACGGCATCCGGGATATGTATTCCGGCGGGTTCTATCCCTTCCCCGATGAAGAAACACGTTGGGCATGGTGGGCAAGGAATATCTATTTCAACCGGTATATTGATGCACCGAAGCCTATATATCAGGAACTGCTCTCACTTGTGAAAGATAAGGATTATTTTGTTGTTACAACGAATGTAGATCACCAGTTCCAGAAAGCAGGCTTTGATAAAAAGCGTCTGTTCTACACCCAGGGAGACTATGGACTTTTCCAGAGCGTCAATCCATCCATGCAGAAAACCTATGATAATGAAGAATGGGTAATGAAGGCAATGGAAGCACAAGGGTTCATAAGAGATGAGAATGGATTGTTTCAGGTTCCTGAAAGCGATGAACTGAAAATGAAGATTCCAACGGCACTTATTCCAAAATGTCCGGATGATGGGTCTGATGTCACTACGAATCTTCGCGTGGATGATTCCTTTGTCGAGGATGAAGGCTGGCACAGGGCATCGGCGGCATATGCGGACTTCCTGCTTAAGACGGAGAGTCTTCATGTGCTTTATCTGGAGCTTGGCGTGGGAGCCAATACACCTGTCATTGTGAAGTATCCCTTCTGGCAAATGACACTGGCAAATAAAAAGTCAGTGTATGCTTGTATCAATTATGGCGAGGCATTTTGTCCGGACGAAATTGCAAACAGGAGCATCTGCATCGATGGGGATATTGGTGATGTACTTGCGAAGATGAAATAACAACAGGAATTTTAAAAGAAAAATGTAAAAGTTGGTCCGGCGTGACTGGGGCGTGACTGTGGGCTGACTTGAAAAAGTAAATTCCAGTGAAAAGGTAAATTCCGCAGGCCCCAATGCCAATTATATTGTTGTTGGTATGCACCATTATTGCTATACTGACAATATCTAAATAAGCACATGGTTGAAGTGCATACCTTGAATCTTTTAACGATGGGTGTCGCAGAAAATACGGAAATGTGGTGCTTAAACACATGAGTGAATACAAGCCGCCGTTCCACACGACGGATAAGATTACCAACTTAGTTGCCGCTATCAGCGAGCAGATCGGTAGGATCAAAGTGCTCTCGCATGGCAATCTGAATCCGTACCTGAGAAAAGAAAACAGAATACGGACAATTCATTCATCGCTTGCCATCGAGCATAATTCCCTTTCTCCTGAGCAAGTTACGGCCATCGTTGATGGCAAGCATATCCTTGGAAATCCGAATGAAATCCGGGGAGCGAAGAATGCCTACGACACATACGAGATGATGGAGAGGCTTGATCTTTCTCATAGACCAACGTTTCGCAAGAACTATCTGAATCCGGCATTAGCACAAGGAGTTATCGAAATGACAATTCCCGACAAGCCTAACAGCCGAAATCAGAGATACAGGAGAAAATAACTTGATCGCTGACCGATCAAGATAAGCGACTAAGATACCGACCAAGTTAGCGGTAGCTGGGGTTGAGACCGTAGTAATCAGTGGCACGACTTAAGGATGGAGGGTTGAGACAATCTGGATCCAATGTTCCGGAAGACGAAGCGGCATGTTATAGGTAGCTACAAGGAATTAGTTCATATATATCGTTAAGCTGACTTTTACCTTAGATTGCAGCAAAGTTAGGAAAGAGCTTAGTACCAAAAATTTTGCAAAATGGGGGATGATGATAATGACAGACAATTTGTTTTCGGATTCTTATATAAAGACGGGCTTAGAAATGTTTGATTGGGAGGCTGAACAAAAGAAACTGGTCGAATTGCTTCAATCGGTTAGACTGGAAAGCAGTCGGGTTGAGACAATAGCAAATAAAGTACGTACATTTGCAGAGACTCTGGCCGGAACGGAACATGAAGAATTATTGGAGAGATTATATGTTCAGTTGTCTCAAATTGATGGATATGAGAATTTAAAAAGAGCATATGAGGATTTTGACAAGTCCAAAGGAAATGATTTTAACAAAAAACAGGCCAAATATCTGGCAGCACAGCATGTTGTGATAAGAAATCTCTGGCAATGTCTGGAATCCAGTAAAGAAGAACTCTGCTCTTTGGACGGTAAGTTCCTTCTTCTATCACAGAAATATGCGAAAGTCTACCAGACTCTTACGGAGAGGGTGATCGGACAGGATTATGCAGTGAATGAACTTGTACAAGCATGTTTTAACGCAGAACTGTATAAAAATAATCCAAATCATCCAAAGGCGGTATTTCTTTTTGCGGGCCCTCCCGGGGTGGGAAAAACATTCCTGGCTCAGAGTATTGCTGAATTATTAGGACGTCCATTCAAAATCTTTGATATGGAATCATACGCATATGACAAATCAGATATCCATTTGGTTGGGGTAGAAACCGGTTTTAGAAATGCATGTGAGGGATCCCTGGTTGGTTTTGTGGAAGATAATCCGGATGCAATCATTCTTTTTGACGAAATTGAGAAAGCACATCCGGATGTCACCAGATTATTCCTGTCAATCTTGGAAGGAGCAAGATTGGAAAATAAGTTTTTGTCAACCGCGACAGATTTCTCGAATACCATTCTGATTTTTACAACGAATGCCGGAAGAAAAATTTATGAGAATAATTCTGGAAATCTTTCCGGGACGCCAACAGATGTAATCATCAACGAATTGAGAGGAACCAAATCTGTTGATGGTAGAATGACTGTATTTCCACCAGAATTGTGCTCGCGTTTTGCAAGCCAGCATATTGTGATGTTTAATCATATTGGAGTCAGCGATTTGACTCAGATGATTACGAAACACATGGATGAAACCTGCAGGGAAATCGAGTCACAACTGCACATTGGTGTTCAATATGATCATCGCTTGGCACTACTTCTTCTTATGCATTTCGGGAAGATGGATGCACGTGTCGTGACTGGGCAGGCCAGCCAGTTTATCAAGAAGGAAATTTATGAGCTCTCCAGGCAGTTTGTTCGAGATCGCGGATTTCGTTTTATCAGTGGAATCCAGTTAACACTTGATGATTCCAGAATAACAGACAAGGCAAGAAAGTTTTTTTCGACCGCTGATTCGGACGATGCAAGAGTGGTTGTGGTTTGTGATAGGGAAACAAGAACCAGGCTAGAGGCTGAAAAAATCGACCGGATTCAATTGGTTTTTATTGATTCTGTAGAGAAATTAATGGAATGCGATCCGGATGAGGTCACAGCGTATATGGTGGATCCATATTATGAGATGCGTACCATGAATTCCGCAATTCTGGGGCTCGACGATTATGATTCGGTTGGCTTGAGAATTATTAAGGATCTTCTGCGGAAGAATAGACAGGTACCAGTTTACCTATTGGAAGCGAAGCGGAAGGTATCTCAGACAGATAAAAACACGCTCTACATGAAAGGTGTGGAAGATACCATCTGTTTGGATGGTGACAGTATAGCAGATAATCTTACAAATTTGGTATCAAACCTGATCTTACAGAAAAAATGTACGGCTATGCTGAATCGAAGAAAGATTTTCGACTTTGATTCTCTACAGGAAATGCCGGACGAAAATGGTATCATGAAGATCAAGTTTTATGACATTACAGTCAAGGATTCTATCAATCTGGAGGAGCAGGATCTCTTGATAGATATAGATGAACGGCCCAATGTACGCTTTGATGATGTCATTGGCGCGGAAAATGCAAAGGCTGAATTAAAAGATTTCATTAAGTACATCGAAAACCCGAAAGGTTACATGAAGAATGCACTTGCGGTTCCCAAAGGTATTTTACTTTATGGCCCTCCCGGAACAGGTAAAACTATGCTCGCAAAGGCTTTGGCAGGTGAGACAGAGGCTACTTTTATTTCAATGAGTGCAGCCAAATTAAAGCAGGCAGGGATAGAGAGTGTAGAGTGCTTATTCAAAACAGCGAGAAAATACGCTCCTTCTATTATCTTTCTTGATGAAGTAGATGCGATTGCCCGTAAGAGAACTGGAAATGCATTTTCTTCTTCCTATGATGAAGCTTTGCTGAATATGCTTCTAACTCAAATGGATGGCTTTAACCAAAATAAAAATGAACCGGTCTTTGTTATTGCAGCAACAAATTTCAGTGTAGAGGTATCGGATGATCCAATGGCTGGTGGATTGGACCCCGCCTTTCTAAGACGCTTTGGAAATAAGATTCTGGTGGATGAGCCCAATAAGACTGAAAAAATGCAATTCTTATCGAACAAGCTTATGGGTGATGGGAAAAATGTCCTGCACAACAATGTTACGATAGAAGGCATTCGAAATCTTGCAGAACGTACACTGGGGGCGTCTCTGGCAATTATTGAAAATATTCTGGAACTTGCCTTCCGAAATGCTGCAAGGAAGAATCAAATACTCGATGATGCACTTCTTGACGAGGCTATGGAAGAATATTTCTATGGTGAGATAAGGAACAGAGATGAACAGCAGGTCTATCGAACTGCTGTACATGAAGCCGCTCATGCCTATATTTATTCCTTGTCAGGTAAGAAGCCTGTGTATTTGACTGTAATTTCCAGAGGAAATTTTGGCGGATATATGCAGCATGAAGATGAGGAAAATAAGGGGACAATATCCAGAGAAGAGTTTATCTGGTTGATTCGTACCAGTTTAGCAGGACGTCTGGGCGAAGAAGTTGTTTTTGGAGACCAAGAATCTGTTAATTCTGGAGCCAGGTCTGATCTGCAAAATGCCAGTTCCATTGCGCTCAAAATGCTAACTATGTATGGAATGCAGGATGACTGCTTATTCAGCATGCCCCTGGAAAATATTATGCATTCAGAACTTATGCCTCTGTATGCCAAGAAGGCAGAGGAAATTCTGCAAGAGCAGAAGAAGGTCTGCCGAGATCTGATTGAAAAAGGGCAGGAGAAGATTGTTACGCTTGCGAAGGCGTTGTCAGAGAAAAATCATCTGAATACAGAAGAGATTGCGGAGATTCTCGAATAAAGGGCTGGTATTTTCCGGCGTAAATTGCCATAACAACGGTGTCCGAATTCCTCACGGAATTTGATTTCTCTGGGACGTTACTCAATGCTTGGGCCAAGTTTTTTCTTATTGAATCGAGATCTATATTTCCTGGACTTACGCTTCAGCTGTTCAGGAAAGGGTACGGTATGCTTACATATGCGCTTGAATGTATAAGTAACAAATTTGTTGAGGGATACTTATGAATGTGAATTTTATATATACCTTTGAAAAACAAGGTGAGATAGCTCCTGAGGATATATTAAAAAATGAACTTTGGGTTGATGTCGGAAACACAGTAAAGGATGGTGTATTCGATCATCATCAAGATGGTGAATTTAAAAGTGCTTTTGAATGTGTCATGCAGCGAACAGGCTGTTATAAGGAAGTGAATACTTATCTTAAGTCAAAACAACGTGAAAATGCTGAAGTTAAGATTCACGTTCATGAGGCCCCGGATATAGATTGTCTATTTAGCATATTCGCTATAAAAAGGATGGTTGATGAAGGTCTAAGCAATCCAGCAGAAGCCTTTGACGAGAAGGTATTAGATATACTTTTGACTTATGTTAATACGATTGACAGTGGCCGTGGTAAAGACCTGAGTGATGTCACGTTATATTCGTATTTCTGCAACATCGGAGCCGATATTAAAGACTTAAAGAAGAGAAGCCAGGAATATATAGATGAGGGGTTGAAACTATTAGGATTGGTGATTGCCAAGCTGGAGGATTCAACGGAAAGCATTGATCTTTTTAGGACACCGCTGGAAAGATACATCGACATCAGCACATTGAAGTATTATTCAGCTTTGCGGAAAGCTATAAAGCACAATTTAGCTGTTTATCAAAATGATAAAAAAGAAAGCCAAGTAATCATAAAATCTGTTAATCTTTGGAATACGGTAAAAAGAACAATGGAGCCTGTAAAGGCTGCAATATGGGTGAACTTGCCTTCAGAAGAGGATGAGTATATCTTTGCCAGGAATGTGGATGAGTGTGTTTTAACAATATATCCTTTTAAAATCAAGGCGGATAATTCGCAGGAGGGAGTGACGCGTGCAATTATTGCACTGAATCCTGACTTGCCGCAATCAAAAGAGCTTTCTTTGCTGCCTCTGGCTGAGGTCCTTGAACAATGTGAGCAGATAGAAGAGGAATTGCTTTACGAACAGACAAAGCGTTACAGACGAGATCATAGCCGCTCCAGAAGAGAGGATGGAAGGTTTTCAGAAATACCTTTTTATGAGACAGATGATCCTTGGTTTATTTCGGAAAAAGGAGATATTATTGATGCTCCCAGAGCAGAATCGATTATACCGTACAGCAGTATATTGTCTATCATTGAAAATAACTCTTACATGACAAAAAGAGCTGGATTTCTCCGATTTGCTGGGGAGAGTGGCAGTTTAAAAATAGAAAAAGCAGAAGAATTAGGTGAGATTAGATTTGGTGAGTTATACACAAAAACGCGCAAAAAAATTGATGCAATGCAGGAGGATGCATCCTTACAGCATCTATTCGCGTTTGTGAAAGTAGATCCGTCTATGCTTAGATACAGCAATAACTGGCTTAAAGCTTGCTGCCTGAACATGGTGGGGAAAAGCAATTTGCGATTCTCGAGGGATAATATTTTGCAAATTGACTATAGAACATGCCTTTATACGGATCAGTCTATTACAATCCTAGTGGCGATAGATAGACGAAATCAATCACTGAGTAGTTTGGTCGATGAGCAAACGCTTGAGAATTCACGTATACGTGTCGATTTGGAAAAGGTCCTTGAGCATCAATTAAAATTACGAAGCATAGGAAAGGATCTGTCGGATACAATTGAGAAGATCACTCAGGAATCGAAAGAGATAGATCGCTTTAATGAGGAATTGGTGCAGCTTATTACGCGAATGGAAGAAGATGATTTGATTGCAAACCCATTGGAACAAGAGGTCTATGCTTTTATAAAAGATACCTGGGGAATTGAATCTCTGAAAAGCTCAGTTACCTCATCCGCTCAACTCCTGCTTAAAAATGCAGAGCAGCTGCGAGATCGAAAAGCTGCAGAAGAGCGTCATGCACAGGAAGTGAGAAAAGAAATAGAAGATAAAAAAGAAGCCAAAAGAGACAGCCGTATTCAGGCAGGTATCGGTTTAGTAACGGTCTTTACTGTCTTTTCTGCATGGACAGATGCATTCGACTTTATAGCCAAATTTGTTCCCGGAAACAATGGTGGCTGGTCGGATGTCTTTAGTTGTTTGCCAGTGCTGATTATTGAAATTATAGTAACCATGTTTATCTTGTGCTTGGGATGCGTAGCGGGAAAATATGTCTGGCAGGCATGGAAGGGTACGGCCTACAAAGAAGAAAATGATGAGAGCGAGGATAGTTGATTATGGGTACAGCAGAATCGAGGTGCCAGGGGCTTACGGGACACCTGGTGACAAGCACCGTTAAGGCGTCTATTTTTGGAAATGTGAGCTTACGAAAGGATAGTGTCTTTTTTCAGAATCATTCTGTGATATACTAACAAACAGAGCAGGAACTCTGCCGTTTCAGGTCCATAGCTGTTATTCCGTACGAGGAAGTGCGTAATTATTTGCAGCATCACGAGGGGGGGGAAAATGAAAATTTCCAAAGTAAATCACACAAAATCTGCAGTAGCAAAAAATGAAGGAATGATCAAAGGCATTTTATACCAGGATCCCGGTTCCGAAGAAGATCTTCAAAAGCGTTTCAGCACTCTGAATCGTAATGCACAGAGGCTGTATAAGATTCTGAATCAGGTCCAGGTAGGAGAGAAGCAGAACCGGCGCAGCAGATATGAAGTCATCATCAATGGAAAAGACGGCCTGAATAATAAGCTTCAGGATTTGTTGTTCATCCGCCAGGACAATAGGCTTGCAGTCAAAAACAGTGAGGCTGTTTTAAAAAAACTGCATTCCTGGAACCTTCAGGTAAAAGGAAAGGAGGTTTCAAACGATGATCTGGACGATATTCTGACTCTCTATCTTCGTAAAAGTCTCAGAAAAGGAAAGGCTGGTCTTCGCACGCTATTTAGGAATTCCGGGAATACTGATATTTCACAAGAAGATCAGGAAAAAATCAGCGAATTTGTAACAATCCTCAGAGAGGATTATACAAAGAATAATTTCGGGAAAAAGATCCGGAAATCTATTGAAAATCAGAATCTGATTGTTCAGCCCGTTCAGACAGGAAACAGGGGGGTACTTGCCCTTTCAACGAAAAAAGACTCGCGGTCCGGAAGAGAAAAGCAGTCTTTCTCTGATTTTCTGACGAATTATGCGAATCTGGATTCTGAGAAGAGAATGGATCTCTTACGAAAGCTCCGCCGACTTGTAGATCTTTATTTTAATGCTGATGGGAATACAGATTCTCTGACTCTTCCTAAAGAGGTTAATATAGAGCCGGATTACAATGTCTGGGCAACCCACGAGGCAGGGAAAACAAATAACAAGACATTTGCTGAATATCCGGAAATACTCAGCCAGGGAGATGATTCCAACAGTGGTGAAAGGAAAACCCTGGACAGTGTCGAGGTCAGAGAAGCAAGAGGCAGCCTCAAGGAGAGCATCCGGAAGAGGAATATTGAATGTTACAGGAAGAGCCTTGCCATCATTAAAGAGAACAAGGAATTGTTCTTTACTGATGATGAACTGAATCACTATTGGATTCATCATATAGAAAATGCGGTTGAACGGATTCTTTCAACGACCGGGAACGGGAAAAGACTTACCAGGGAGAAACTCCGGATTGGATATTTGAGTGAAAAGGTGTGGAAGGACTGCCTGAATACGATGAGCATTAAATACATTGCTGTCGGGAAAGCGGTTTATCACTTTGCACTGGATGATCTCGCTGACACGGAGAAGGATACAGATCTATTGAAAATTGCTGACAAAGCGCTTGATGGCATTACCTCCTTCGACTATGAAGAAATCAAAGCGAATGAAACGCTTCAGAGAGAGGTCGCGGTCGATGTTTCATTTGCGGCGAATAATCTGTCACGTGCAACGGTAAAGACAATTAAGGGAAAAGAGGATTTTCTGGTCTGGAATGCTAAAGATATCAGAGAAAACATGCGGTATAAGGAAGACGGCCGCACATTGAAAACAATTCTTCAGTTCTTTGGCGGAGCCTCCAGATGGGATCTCAATCTCTTCAAAAACGCGTATAATGTTTCGCCGGATTATGAGATCAAATTTCTTGATGATTTAAGAAAAATCATCTTTTTCTTACGGAACGAGAGCTTTCATTTTACAACACAGGCAACAGGCGACTATGACTGGAATACCAATCTGATTGGAGAGATGTTCGCAGAAGATGCGGATGTATGTATGGCTCTCGAGAAGAAGAAATTCTATTCCAACAATCTTCCAATGTTTTATAATTCTTCTGACCTGCAGAAGATTCTGGATTTTCTTTATAAGGAGAACCCGTCACGTGCGTCACAGGTTCCGTCGTTCAAAACTGTTTTTGTTCGGAAGAATTTTCCTGACTTTCTTGCTTCCCATGGTTTCTCTTTCGCGGGAGGAGATGCAGAAACCAGGCTGAAGTGGCAGAACGCGCTCTATTATCTCTTAAAGGAGATCTATTATAATGCTTTTCTGACTTCTTCGGATGTTAAGGATGATTTCTTTAAAGCGCTGGACGGTCTTCCCGCGGAAAATGAGGATGCATTAAACGATTTCAGAAGAAGATGCAGAGATTTTAAAAACAAAAAAGAGTATGGACTCCCTGAAATCTGCCAGTTCATTATGACGGAATATAATGAACAGAATGCGGGAAACAGAAAAGTAAGAAGCAGTAAGGCGGATCAGATGAATCCGAAGATCTTCCAGCACTATCGCCTCCTTCTAATGCATACGCTGCAGTCAGCGTTTTCAATTTTCCTCGATCGTCAGGACGTGCTGAAAGTGCTGAAGCATTCGGGTCGCAAAAGAGAACTGATGCCGGAAGAGGAGTTCCTGAATAGCTGGAGCTCAACGATGTATAAGGATACGATTAATGCGGTGAAAGGCTCTCAGAAACTTCAAGCGTGGTATATTACCGCAAGATTCTTAAATGCCAGGACGCTGAACCTTCTTGTGGGGTCGCTACGTTCCTATATTCAGTACGCGAGAGATGTTTACAGGCGCGCACAGGAGACAGAGAATCAGGTGATCACCTATGAGGAAAATACGGTTCAGACTTGCGAAAAAGTGCTTCCTGTTCTTGACTTGTGTATGAAACTGTCATCCGTTTATTCAAACAAGTTGACGGATTATTTCTTTGACAATGAAGAGTATGCGAAGTATCTGTCGAACTATGTGAACTTTTATAATGCACAGGTAGGCGATGGTTCCACTTTTGCACAGCTCCAGGCGTTCGATGATAAGGGCCTCTATATGGACAAAATGAATCCAATCGCCAATCGGAACATCGTGATGGCCAAACTCTTTGGCCCAGTTTCTGTTCTTTCGGAAACGATGTCACCGGTGACGGAACAGGATATCAAGGACTATTACGATAAACGGGAAGAGATCGCCGGGTATATGGTGAAAGGACAGTGTTCTTCGAAGGAGGAACAGGAGAGTGTCATCGAATACCAGCGGCTGAAGAATCATGTGGAATTACGAGACGCGGTGGAGTTTGGCGAAATCATTAATGAACTTCTGGGTCAGCTGATTAACTGGTCCTATTTACGGGAGCGGGATCTTCTGTATTTCCAGCTGGGCTTTCATTATCTCTGCCTTAATAATGATGACGCGAAGAAACCGGAAGGATATATTCATATTACACGTGAAAACGGAACGAAAATTAACGGCGCGATTCTTTCTCAGGTTGCCGGAATGTATATCAATGGAATCCCGGTTTTCGCTCCTGACAAGGCCGGTAAACTGACCGCACAGAGTAGCAAAGGAAGTGCGGGAAAAAAGATTGGTTCCTTCGGTAGTTATGCAGAGCGGATCTTACATGAGAATAAAAAAGAAGCTCAAGAAGTTCTGTACAATGCGGGGCTTGAGCTTTTTGAAACGTTAAGAGAGCACGACAATGTCGTTCATGTCCGTAACGCGATTGACCATTTTAAGTATTACACCGTTAAGAAGATGGACAACCAGGAGGACGGAACGCCACACAGTATTCTGGATTATTACAGCGAAGTCTTTGACCGGTTCTTTGAGTACGACGTGAAATATCAGAAGACGGTTGTTTCCATGCTCCAGAATGTTCTGCTTCGACACTTTGTGCTGTTTTTCCCTTCTTTCTCCACAGGAAAGAAAGTCGTCGGATCTGCTGAGGTAAAGGATCGGGCACAGATCAGCGCGCAGACGAACGGCATATCATCTGATACGCTGACATATAAGATTCAGGACTGCTCGGATCTGATTATTGACGCGAAGAGTGAAAAATATAGAGAAGTCATCGGAAAAATCCTGTATTATCCATACCCGATGCCGGATGACATCATTGGGGGAGAGCACCAGAAAAAGGGTGGAAAAGAGGAGAACAGCAGAAGAAAGTCAGGAAGAAATCCTGGAAAGTTCAGACAGGGAAAGAAAGAACGGGAGCAGGAGGAAAAAGAGCTGAACAATTATAAGAAGAAAAACAATACAGCCAAATCGGTAGGTACAAGTATTGGGGATATACTTAATGGATTAAACATAAAGTAAAAGGTATTAGCAGATGAACGAAAGAAAATCCTTGGATATCGCCATTGATGAGATTTTATCGGATGATAATATCCGGGAGGCGATTCTGACAATCCAGAGAAAAAAGGATCATGCGGGACCCGATGGGGTAAAGCCCTCCGATCTGGATGAATACTGGAAGGAAAATCAGGCGGATATCGTCGATTCCATAAAGTCGGGTCGTTATGAACCGGGAATCGTTAGGCAATATGTTCAGCTGACAAAGAAAGGGAAGAAACGCTGTATCTCCCTAATGAATGCGCCGGACCGTATGCTCGCGAGAGCTGCGGCCCAGGTGCTTTCTCTCGCAGCAGATCCCTATTTTTCCGCGAGATGTTTTGGCTACCGGCAGGGACTCGGCACAAAAGATGTTGCCAGATTTGCAGCGGATCATATAGAAGCAGGGAGCATCTGGTCTGGAGAAATCGATATCAAAAATTTCTTCGATATGATTCCTCATGCGGATCTTCAAAGAATTCTTTCATGTTGGATTGCGGACAGAATCACTTTAAAATTCATTTCTGCATTTATTCCATGCAGATTCGAAAATGAAGAGGGGATGTTCCGGATGGCAAGAGGATTGCTCCAGGGAATGCCTCTCAGTCCGCTTTTGAGTAATTTCTATCTGCATGATTTGGACCGGAGATGTGAAGAACATTATGATGGATATTGCCGATATGGAGATGACATCAGGGTTTACGGAAAGACACAGAAGGAAGTAAAAGCTGCAGTTGATGATATCTGTAACCGGATAACGGAGGCAGGGCTGACCATAAACCAGAAGAAAACCGGAATCTTTCCTTCACTAAACCGACCCTGTTTTGGATATGAATTCGAATCGAAGGACGGCCATGTTCTAATTAAGGCCATCACACATGATCAGAATGAGATCTACCATGTTTGGCAGACATCTTCGCTGAAAGAATCAAATCATGATTATCACATTATTCATGATGGAGTGTTGAATAAGAAGGATTTTTCCATCCTGTTTGAAAATCCGGACGGAAAGAAGTACATTCCGGTGGAGACCGTTGATTCTATCAGCATTTATGCGAATGTCATATTTTCCGGAAATTTCTTTGAGATGGCAAATGATGAGGGATTCTGCGTTAATTTCATCAATTGCGCCGGAGAACAGGTCGGGAGATTTATTCCACAAAGATGGCACAGAAGTTTCAAAGCAGAAATCGCGCAGATCGATTTGCTGAATAACCCGAAGGAAAGAATGGCCTTAGCTCGTAAATTTCAGCATGCGAATATCTTTAATATCCGTGCTGCGTTGAGATATTACCAGAGGAGAGGACATGAAGCGAGCATCGATAAAGCTGTTCAAGAGATCACAGTTCTTCTGGGGAAGGTGAATGAGGAAAAGACCATTGATTCTTTGATGATTCTGGAGGCGCAGGCTAGACAGAAATACTTTCAGTGTTTTAACACGATTATGGCAGCTGAGGATTTTGTATTTACGAAGCGGACCAGAAGACCGCCGAAGGATGCGCTGAACGCAATGATCAGTTTTGGAAATACCCTGCTCTATACTAGATTCGCGAATGAAATCTATCAGTCTTCTCTGGATATCCGTTTTGGGATTCTTCATAGTTCCCTGAGCAGAGCGGAAAGCCTGAATCTGGACCTGGCGGATCTTTTTAAGCCGGTAATTGTTGACAGGACGATCTTTACGCTTGTTAACAGGAAGATGATTAACGAGGTAAGAGATTTTGAGGATTCCGGAAACGGAGGGATTTATATGACCTATCGCGGAAAGCGGATCTTCATACAGGAATTCGAGAACAAGCTTGCTCAGGGTATTGATGTAAACGGTGTGAAGAAGAAATATGATGATTTGATAAAGGCGGAAGTCAGGCATTTACAGGATTTCTTTATGAACGGGAAACCTTATAAGCCTTATAAGTATGTGAACTGACGATGTACGTGATTCTTACCTATGATGTAAAAGTGAAGAGAAATCCTAAAGTCCTGAAGCTGTGCAGGAAATATCTGACACATGTTCAGAAATCTGTTTTCGAGGGCTTTATTTCAGAGCGGCAACTGGGAGCACTGGAAAAAAGGTTGCATGTTTTAATTAACTGTGAAGAGGATCAGATTGCTATCTATCGATGCACTAATCTCGAATGTATAAAAAAAGAACTGATTGGGTATCATATGACGCAGGATAATATACTCTGAAAGTCGTTCGACCTGTTCGAATGCCTGAGAAACGCTACGCAGAACCTATTTTAAAGCAAAGTTGGAAACGGTTTTTGAACTTGCATGGGTTCTTAAACGATGATTAAGGGTAAAAAAGTCGTTCGAACAGAAAAAAGAGGTGGGTTTTGGATTAAAAAAACAGAAAGCCGGAATTAATAAAGGGTTCAGACGAATGAACGCAATCAGGTCGAACGATTTTTGGATTCATTCTTGCAATAAATTTTTGGGTGTGCTATTTTGAAGACATCAAATCAAGACAATTCCAGTTGTCATATGAAAAAAGCCCGACATAGCGGGCAATCACACTCATCGAACTTACCTTTATAAGAATGCTCTGTTGTTAACTTGTCATATGAAAAAAGCCCGACATAGCGGGCAATCACTCAACAACTGGTCCGTATGCCCACTGTCCTTTTTCGTCATATGAAAAAAGCCCGACATAGCGGGCAATCACGATATCGACATCGCTTATAGAATCGCGATTCGTATCTTTTTTTTGTCATATGAAAAAAGCCCGACATAGCGGGCAATCACTTGAACATTTAGTCAGACAATTCACTCAGACAGTCATATGAAAAAAGCCCGACATAGCGGGCAATCACTTTTTCATTAGTCGGTGATGTTTGCCTTTCGGCTGTCTTTTGTCACAAAAATGCCATTTGTCATATGAAAAAAGCCCGACATAGCGGGCAATCACGTGGCTTATTCCTCTATTGGGAGCTCTTTATCGTATCGACTCAGATCGTCATATGAAAAAAGCCCGACATAGCGGGCAATCACAAGTTGCGACCGGTCTTCCGCTCGAATCGATGTGACGTCATATGAAAAAAGCCCGACATAGCGGGCAATCACAATATCCCTCTTTTGCGGGAAGCGGAACGTATTTGTCGCTTCGTCATATGAAAAAAGCCCGACATAGCGGGCAATCACTTTTTTTTTGCGTCAGACTGCTGCTATTATGCAGTGAGACCCTTGTCATATGAAAAAAGCCCGACATAGCGGGCAATCACGTCATCGGATTGAAATTACACAAATCCCTATCCATTTTTAATTGTCATATGAAAAAAGCCCGACATAGCGGGCAATCACTTGATGTGCCAAACGCGAGGTTCTGCGAGAGAATCCTCTGGCAGATGTCATATGAAAAAAGCCCGACATAGCGGGCAATCACCTGTCTCTGATAGAGCTTTGGCTCCTCGTCGAAAACGATGGTAGAAGTCATATGAAAAAAGCCCGACATAGCGGGCAATCACCTTTGCGAAAAAGAAGCTTAGTCCCGCTCCGCACAAATCGTCATATGAAAAAAGCCCGACATAGCGGGCAATCATGCTTCAAAATAGTGACGTTAACGCCATTTTCAAGTCATATGAAAAAAGCCCGACATAGCGTCTATTCACATTTCCAATAACTTCTCCAAAAAATTCATAATTTGCTGATATCACTTGTGACACGACCATTTCACCGTGCTAAAATATTTCTATCAATTGAAAACAAGGGGAGAGAATATCGACATGACAGTTCAAATCGATTTTTTTGACAGATCGGCAACAAAAACATTGATTTCCATTAAGACCATGCAGCCGGATAGGATTGTCCTGCTGGCTTCCGGTTTTCATAAGAAAACGGTAGCGAAAAATGGACGGGAAATTGTGAGACCAGACGACTCGCTTGCGGATATGGAACATGCCATTAACTGTCTTGGACGTTCAGAGGAACATCATCTGGAGAATCCTTTAAAGAGTAACGAGCTGGAACAGGACAACATTGAAACCACTTTTGTCGATCCGGATAGTATTATGGAAATAAAAACGGAACTGGACAGGATTCTGGAAAGATATGATGCATCCGATGATATTTTTATTGATCTTACCGGTGGTGCTGAGCTGATGATTGCAGCAGGTTACGCCGTAGCACAGGAGCATGACAATGTGATTCCAATCTATACGGATGTCCAGAAGGGGTTTATCGTCAATGCCTGCGATGGGACTCCGATAACAAAGACAAAAGAGATTCGCCTGTATGATTTTATGAACGCTTGCGGAGGTGCGATGCTTTCCGGAAAACCGGATTCTATGCTTAACAAACAGGATCTGGACATTGTGATCAAAGCACTCCCAGAAGTTTCCAAGGCAAGCGGGAAGGCTTATACGAAATTTGTCAATGTGGTCTTTGGGACAGGACACAACGCCGGAAACTATTTCTGGTTTAAGGATCAAGGTGATGGCAGATTCATTACGGATGTTTTCTGCAAATATAATGTAATCAAATCATCGGGAAAGGACTGTTACCAGATTCTGAATGAAGACTTTTTCTCTGTTTTTAAGATGAAAGGGATTCTTCTGGAATTGTATATTTTTGAAACAGCAAGGAGGATGAAGGACTCTGACGGAACACCTTTCTTTGATGAAGTCCGCTGGAGTGTAAAAATCTCCTGGGATGAATCGGACGCGGACAAAATTGGAGAAAACGAGGTCGATGTCCTTTTACGAAGGAATAATATGCCGATGGTTGTTTCCTGTAAGATGTGCAATCTTACTCCTACGATGATTTCTGAGGTGGGGTATGAAGCAAAAATCATCGGTGGAAATGAAGGAAAGGCCGTTCTGGCTACAACAGACGACGTGCGTGCCCGGAAAAATGGTGAGGGAAAATCCGATCTTGCGGAAAAGATGAAGCACCTCGGCATTACTCTGATTGACCGGGAAGATATCAGAAAAGGTAATGTCGAGATGAAATTGAGAAAAGCTGCGGAGTGATCGTACGGGTATTATCGAAGGGATTTTATTATTGAAAAAACGCGCTTTCTGAACAGAGCTCCGAAAGCGAACTTTTTCTGGATGATGCTGGGATTCTGCTTTGTAGAAATGGAATAGGATTTCTTTGGTATGACCTCAGCTTTTCTTCCCAATAAGAAGGTTAATTTACAGGATATATTAACACTAAAGAGGATGGACGCTTCAGAGAATACGGAAGAGAAAGATTCAAGGCTGGATATTATCAAATTCCAGAACGACATTAAGGAACTGAACAGTAGAAGCAAGTTTAAAAAAGATTCAGTTGTCCTTTGAAGTCGCATCGGATTATTTCACACTTTATTTAAAGACGCTTTATCAGTCTTTTTCTCTTTTGAAGTACGCAGACGAGACAAATAATGTGGGAAAAGGCCCGGAGAATGTAGATGAACTTTATAAGAAAATGAATGATTTTCTGATGAAAAGTATGGCGACGTCTGTAAGTCATACCCATCATCAAAGTGAGTTTTATGTCTATTTAAAGAAACGTCTCAGGATTAGTGAAGATGTCGAGAGCGCAACAGCGGGGCTGGATGCAATGGATGGAATCATCAGGCAGCAGCAGGATGATGAGGGAAAAAAGAGAGACAACCTGACGCAGGTTGTATTAGGCTTTGTCTCGGTGCTCTCGATTATATCGGCTTTTAATGACTTGCATCAGTTCTCAGAAGGGGATCCATGCTAGCTTCAGGTATTTATTAATATCGTTATAGCAATTGTCACTTTTGCCGCACTTCTGATTTTAGTGGGTTCACTTCGTATTCTCATACAAATATTGTATGGGGACCAAAGGAGGCCCCAATATTATGACAAGTAAAAGTTTTAGAAATGATCCGTTATTTTTGCGGAATGAATTTGAAGTAGAAGGAAAGTGGGGATTTCCCATTGTCCGCAAGCAGGAATTGTTTTGATGCAATTGAAAAGCATTGTATTGTGGCAATTGGGATGATACTGTGTGATATAGTTTCGATTGCATTATTTATATTAAGCGGATTTCTTGTAAAAAAGAGTTTATACTTAGCTTGGACAATGATACACAAAATGAGACCGTGGCCTTAATAAAGAGGGTATAATATGTTTTTACCAATTAGTAAGAGAGATATGAAGGAAAGAGGATGGGAGCAGGCGGACTTCGTCTATGTCATCGGTGATGCCTATGTGGATCACTCCTCCTTTGGCCCAGCCATTATTAGTCGTGTCCTAGAGGCACATGGCTATAAGGTGGCCATCATCTCTCAGCCAGACTTCCATAATCCAGAGAGTGTTATGGCACTAGGGACACCTCGCCTGGGCTTCTTAGTGGCATCTGGCAATATGGACTCCATGGTGAATCACTACACGGTGAATAAAAAGCGTCGACATAATGATGCCTACACACCAGGTGGAGAGGGCGGAAAGCGCCCAGATAATGCCACCATTGTCTACTGTCAGATGATTCGCCGGGCTTATGGCTCGGATATGCCAATTATCATCGGCGGAATCGAGGCCAGCCTGCGACGTCTGGCCCATTATGATTACTGGTCCAATAAGTATCGTAAGTCTATCCTGTTGGATTCTGGAGCAGACCTTCTGATCTATGGCATGGGTGAACTGCAGATTGTTGAGATTGCAGATGCCATGAATGCAGGATTAGACATCCATGACATCACCTATGTGGATGGTACGGCCTATGCCACTAAGGATGCATCCAATGTCTACGAGGGCGTGATGCTTCCAAGCTACGATGAGTGCTTAGAGGATAAGAGTAAGTATGCTATATCCTTTGGTATCCAGACTAGAAATACAGACCATATCACAGCTAAGCCTCTTATTGAGAAGTATGGTGCCCATCGCTATGTGGTACAGAACCGTCCGGTTCGACCATTGACGACGCAGGAATTAGACGATGTCTATGATCTGCCATATGAGAATGCCTGGCATCCAAGCTATGACAAATTAGGCGGCGTGCCAGCCTTTGGGGATATGAAGTTCTCACTCACAGTCAACCGGGGCTGCTTCGGTGCATGTAGCTTCTGTGCCATTACCTTCCATCAGGGAAGAGTTCTCCAGGCCAGATCTCATGAGTCCATTCTGAAGGAAGCGAAGTGGATGACAGAGCAGCCCGACTTCAAGGGCTATATCTTTGATGTGGGTGGACCAACAGCAGACTTTGATCATGCAGCCTGCGATAAGCAGAAGGAACATGGTGTCTGCAGCTATAAGGAATGCCTCTGGCCACAGGTTTGTAAGAATATGAAGGTAGACCACTCCCAGTATGTGAAGCTGCTTCGTAAGCTTCGGGCACTGCCAGGAGTGAAGAAGGTATTCATCCGCTCTGGTATCCGCTATGACTATGTCCTGGCAGATGCAAGTGATGAATTCTTAGAGGAACTGGTACAGCATCACATCAGTGGCCAGCTCCGTGTGGCACCTGAGCATGTGACAGACCATGTATTAGACCTTATGGGAAAACCGAGAAGTGATGTCTATCGGAAGTTCGAGGAGAGATTCCAGCGGGTGAATAAGAAGTATGGTAAGGACCAGTATCTGGTACCATATCTGATCTCTTCCCACCCAGGATCTACCATTTCTGATGCCATCGCATTGGCAGAAGCCATTCGTGATATGGGCTATATGCCAGAGCAGGTACAGGATTTCTATCCGACACCATCTACGGTATCTACCGTCATGTACTATACCGGACTAGATCCACGTACCATGAAACCGGTGACTTCTGCCCATGACCCTCATGAGAAGGCTATGCAGAGAGCCCTGCTCCAGTACCGTAAGCCGGAGAACTATGACCTGGTGAAGGAAGCCCTTCTCCGTGCCCACAGAGAGGACCTGATCGGATTCGGGGAGAACTGCCTCATCCCACCTCGTAAGATGGGTGGTCAGAAGCAGAATGGTTCCCGGAAAAATGATCAAGCTCCAACAGATAAGGGGGCGAATCAAAAGCACCGCAAGTCCAAGGTCTTCCGAAATGCAGGACATAAGTCCAGCCGAAATCGTGGCAAGAAGCCAACGCGTTATCGCTGATAAAATAGATATCTACGATCCCACCCTAAGGAAACTCTTGGGGTGGGATTTTTATGTTGATTTATATTTATAAGTAATAAATGTAAACCAACTCGGATATTGCGGAGCAGATATCAATTCCATATAATCGAGATTAGAGTGAGTAGATTACCAAAATCTACATGGTGTGGAGAGGAGTCGTTATGTTAAAAGTAGATCATCTCATTAAGCGTTACCGCAAGGTGACAGCTGTCAATGACCTGAGCTTCCAGCTGGATTGTGGTACAGTTACGGTACTCTTAGGACCCAATGGTGCTGGTAAGAGTACACTTATCAAGTCGATTATCGGATTCTTACGATACGATGGTGAGATCACCATCGACAATATCCTGAATAAGACAACAGAAGCCAGAAAGCGTGTGGGCTATATCCCAGAGATGCCAGCCCTCTATCCCAATCTGACAGTGGGAGAGCATATGGAGTTCATCGCCCGTGCCTATCGTATGAAGGACTATAAGGACAGAGCACAGATGCTTCTTGATACCTTCGAACTATCGGATAAGAAGGCCAAGTTCGGAGATGAACTGTCTAAGGGAATGCAGCAGAAATTGAATCTCTGCCTGGGCCTGCTACCAGACCCGGAAGTGATCCTTATGGATGAGCCTATGATCGGTCTCGATCCTCATGCAATCCGTGCATTAAAGACCATGATTGAGTCCATGCGAGCTGCTGGAAAGACAGTATTAGTCAGCACCCATATCATCGATAGTGTAGATATGCTGTGGGACCGGGCCCTCATTATGCAGAACGGTCATCTGGACGCTAATGTCACCAGACAGGAATTAGAGTCTCAGGGGAAGACCTTAGAGGAACTCTTCTTTGAATTAACAGAGAATTCTAAGGACCGGACTCCTGCATCAAATCAGGAGGACATGGCATGAGACTATTTGGCTATTATATCGCCCATAGTTTCTGGAATCAGATTCGAAAACTGCTTCGAAGCTGGGTGATTATATTCATCTTAATCTGTGCACTGGTGGGTGGAATCATTGGATTCTCTGCAGGAATGATTGCAGAGCACAGTGAAGAGACCAAAGTGGAGAGTCAGGTGGATTCCGAAGAGACGGATTCTGAAAAGGATTTGCAGTCGGGCTTCAATCCCCTGGAAGCATCTGGACTGGACCCAATGGGCTTAGCAGAACTCATTTTTGCCCTGGGTATCCTGGGCTTTGCAATGTATGAAGTCGCCACAGCAGAGTCTGGGGGAGGGAGTATCTTCTTACCTGCCGATGTGACCCTGCTTTTTCCATCGCCACTTCGTCCCCAGTCGGTTCTACTATTCCGCTTGGCGACCAGGATGGGACTCTTCGTATTCTTTACCATCTACATGATATGTGCCAATGGATATATGCTACAGGGTATTGATACAGGGAAGGGTGTGAAGGCATTTATTGTAGTGACCTGGCTATTAACCTATTTCACATCCAAGCTCCTACAGATGCTGGTCTATCTGGATATCTCTATGAAGGATTCCCTGAAGAAGAGACTTCGGGGGATTGTGTTAGGACTATCCGTAGCCCTATTCGCTTTCTACTATGTGAGCTGGACCCAGAGCGGTGTGAAGCCAGGGATCGCAGCGAATCAGATTCTGAATGCTAAGTATACCAACTTCATCCCTCTCTATGGATGGCTGAAAGGAATTGCCATCTCAGCCCTACATGAGAACTTCCTGGCGGCTGGAATCTATGCGGGCTTATCCCTGCTGGCAATTGTAGGACTCTTTGTGTTGGTCTATATGAAGAAGGCCGATTTCTACGAGCCTGCTATGGCTAAGTCAGAGGAGATTGCAGAGCGTCTGGAAAGGGCCAAGGAATCCCGTAATGGACTTGGACGAAAGGGGCGTAAATCAGATGAGAAGACAGAGAGCCGCATGGGACTAAGGCATGGCTGGGGTGCATCCATTTATTTCTGGAAGCCTATGCATGAGCGAATGATCGGTAAGGGCTACGGTATCCTAACCAAAACCAGTCTGACCTATCTGGTATTCTCTGTGATGGCAGGCTTCCTTGGAGATAAGATGTGGGGAATAAATGGTGGAATTAGTTCCCTGGTTCTCCTGGGAGTCTTTGTCTTCTATCGCTCCATGGGTAATCCCTTGATGCAGGATACCGGCACTAGCTACTTTGTCATGGTACCAGAGAGCACTTGGTTGAAACTGTTCTATTCTCTGCTTTCAGGAACCGTGAACTGTATCTTCGATCTGCTGCCATCCCTTATTGTATTAGCAGTGCTATATCGTCCATCGGTTTACATTTTCCTATGTGGCATACTGATCCTCCTATCACTGGATTACTATGCTACGGTTGTGAGCGTCTTCATCGACTCAGCTATCTCAGAGTCCATCTCTAAGGTGGTGAAGCAGATGGTTCAGATCGTCTTCATCTATGTGGGACTGCTGCCAGACATCATCCTCCTTGTAGTGGGATATGTGACAGATAGTATCCTAGACATCCTGCCCTATATGGCGATTCTCAACTGCTCTGTAGGCGTGATCCTCTATGCCCTGACACCACTGGTTATTGACCCTATGGGTGTGAAGGCATCTAAGCCCAGTCGAGAAGAGGCTGTGGGAAATGTAAACCAAGCCAAAAAGGACTTCACATGGATTGGCTGTGGTGCCATCGTTATGATTCTAGGAACGATTCTCGCCCAGATTGGAGTCAGCCTCTTGGCGGATCATATCTGCCCAGAAGTGTTAAATACTTCTTACGGAACCTGGCTCTTAACCTTCCTGCCGGAGTATCTCATCGCCTTTCCGATTGGTGTGTTCTTAATCTGTCGGGTAAAGAATCGCGGGCTTAGCAAGGCAAAAGAGGCTCCACTTGGTTATGGAAATACCTTGAAGGCTATTCCGGCACTTGCCTTTATGCTATTAAGCGGTTCTCTTGTAGGTGGTGGACTGAATCTCCTGTTCCGTAAGCTCTTAGATAAGGGCGGCGGTAATCCTGTGGTGAGTCTCATTGCAGATGATTCCATTCTCCTACGGGTGATTTTCATGGCGGTTCTAGCACCAATCATCGAGGAGTTTATCTTCCGTAAAGTGCTGATTGATCGCCTCCGTCCCTATGGAGATCTGCTTGCAGTGGTGACGTCTGCATTGATCTTCGGACTGATCCATGGCAATCTGTCCCAGATGTTCTATGCTTTTGGTATCGGATTGGTATTGGGCCTGATCTATTTAGAGACAGGTAGACTACGCTATACCATTCCATTTCATATGGGCATCAATCTCTTAGGTGCTGTCATCATGCCGGAATTCCTAAAGCAGATTGATATGAAGAGTATCTATGCAGGAAAAGTATCCCTGCCTCTTATCATCTTAGTGATCTATTTGGTCCTCTACTATGTATTGGCTATGATTGGATTTGTTGTGATTTGTATTACAGCTGTAAGACATCGCTACATTCGTAGAGAGATGGAGTTGCCTCGATTCGGTGTGATCACCGTGGTCTGGGGTAATCCTGGGATGCTTTTATTCCTAGTTACTGTTCTTGGGGTAATCATCTATAGCGTGGTGGGATAGAGATCTATCTACAAATAGAAAATTTACTTCACAGCCCAGCGAAGCTTGGTGGAGTGGGCTCTTGGATTGCGATAGCACTCCTCCCTGGATGGACGTATGACGCCACGGCTTACCTCAGAATAGAGGCCAGCCTTCATTCCATCCTTAAAGGCCTTCTTCACCAGACGATCCTCTCCGGAGTGGAAGGTGAGGATGGCAGCCTTACCCTGATCAGACAGGACATAAGGGAGCTTTTCTAGGAATTCATATAAGACCTCGAACTCGGAATTGACATCGATTCGAAGAGCCTGGAAGACTCTGGTACAGGACTTCCTGATAGCTTCCTTCTGGTCCTCTTTGGAGGCATACTTTACTTCCTTCTGGGACAGAACCACATGGGTAATGATGCTTCGAAGTTCCTGGGTCGTATCGATCCTCTTCGCACTGCGGTAGGCCTTCTCAATGGCCACTGCAATATCATGGGCATATGGCTCATCAGAATTCTCAATAAAGAGGGACTCCATCTCAGGACGGGATAGAGAACGGAGGCGATCTGCAGCAGACTCACCCTTCTCTGGATCGAATCTTAGATCCAGAGGACCCTCTGCCTTCCAGGAGAATCCTCTCTCTGGATTATCAATCTGCATAGAGGAGACACCTAGATCTGCCAGAACGAAGTCGAATGGACCATATTCCTTAGCCACCTTATCGATATTACGGAAGTTGGTATGAATAGGAGTGAAGAGGTCCTGGCCGAAGCCACGGTCTCTCAGACGCTGTGTGGTTTTCTCAATTTCAATTGGATCCACATCCAGAGAATAGAGATGACCATTTCCTTCTAATTTCTGAAGCATGGCAGTGGAGTGTCCGCCGTAGCCTAAGGTACAGTCCAGACCCTTCATACCAGGCTTGATATCTAATACATCAAGGATCTCATCCACCATAATGGAGATGTGCATGCCTGCAGGGGTGTTCCCCTTACTGATGACATGGGCAATCTCATCCTGATACTTTTCTGGATTCTTCTCCTTATACTTTTCGGAGAACTTCTTAGGATACTTACCACTATAGTGAGGGCGTCTCTTATGAGGCTTCTCACCTTCTGTGCTGGCTGTAGGATTTGTATTGGAATTGTTGATATCTCTATCTGACATAATCTACCCCTGTGGAAAACATTTTTTGGAAGAAATTCTTGTTTCCCTATTCTACCATGAATTCCATGGAATTTTTGATATAATCTCTTTAGAAAATTACGATGTATGGACTATGGAACCCAAGCCTGTAGAGCTGGGCATGGTTTACAATACTATGTGAGCGAGAAAGCCCACATAGTATTGTAAACCGTGGGATGAAAGCATTTTATAGATGGATAGAAATCCGATTATTAGGATAAATATAGGGCAAGGAGTTTGTATGCAGGGGAAGAGATTGCAGGTGACAGGTGGCGTATTGAAAATAATCGCTATCATTACGATGACGATTGATCACATCGGTGCGTCTGTATTAGAGGGCCGTCTCCACAATGGAGAGGGTGTGTCTGAGGCCAATTACTATCTATTGTCTCAGGTGGATAATGTGCTTCGAATCATTGGACGACTGGCATTTCCGATTTTTATCTTCCTCTTAGTGGAGGGATTTCGTCATACCCATAGCAAGGGAAAGTATGCCCTCCGTCTGGGACTTTTCTGTCTGATCTCTGAGATTCCATTTGATCTGGCCATCTATCACAGACCTTGGAATCCTTATTCTCAAAATGTATTCTTTACCCTTGTAATTGGCTTCTTAGTGATCTGGGGTATGGATACCGTGGCCAATCGATTTCCGGATGTGAATCCAGAGACGGGACACATTCTCCCTGGGAATCTATTGATACGGATGACCATTGATCTCCTTCTTTTAGCCCTTGGATCCTATGGGGCTCTGACTCTGCATACAGACTATGATGCGGGAGGCGTCATTGCTATTGCAACGATGTATCTCTTCTCCCGCATGGATAATATCAATCCAGACTATACGAAGAGCAGGAGACTTACGGCCTTTGGTATGATGGTATTAATTCTGGCGATGTCCGCTGGAACCATTGAACTCTGGGCCTTAATCGATCTGGTATTCATCTGGGCATATAATGGAGAGAGGGGAAGACAGATGAAGTACTTCTTCTATGCATATTACCCTGCCCATTTACTGCTCCTATCTGGTATCGCTTATCTGGTGATGCCTATGATTCGGTAAATGGATGCTTGACAGATCCTGTATGATAGAGAGTGGATGAATAGTCTAGAATAATAGTAGGAATTAAAGAGGTTATATATAGATGGCATTAAATCAGTTTTCAAGAACCCAATTGGTCCTGGGACAGGACGCAATGGAAATCCTTAAGAATAGCCGTGTTGCTGTATTCGGCGTAGGCGGTGTAGGTGGCTATACAGTGGAAGCCCTGGCTCGTAGTGGTGTGGGTACCATTGATCTAATTGATGATGATAAGGTGTGTCTCACCAATCTCAATCGTCAGATTATTGCAACCCGTAGCACAGTTGGTAAGTATAAGGCCGATGTATGTGCGGAGCGTATCCATGATATCAATCCAGACTGTGTGGTGAATATTCATAAGACCTTCTTTTTACCAGAGACCAAGGATGAGTTCGACTTCGCATCCTACGATTATGTAGTCGATGCAGTTGATACTGTAACTGCAAAGATTGAGCTGGTAATGGCTTGTCAGGAGACAGGAACCAAGATGATCTCCTCAATGGGAGCTGGTAATAAGATTCATCCAGAGATGTTCGAAGTGGCAGATATCTATAAGACTTCTATGGATCCTCTGGCTAAGGTTATGCGTCGTGAGATGAAGAAGCGCAGAGTAAAGCACCTGAAGGTAGTCTACTCTAAGGAGAAGCCTCTTCGTCCAATCGAGGATATGGGCATCAGCTGTCGTACCCATTGTATCTGTCCTCCTGGTGCAGCACATAAGTGCACTGAGAGACGTGATATCCCTGGTTCTACAGCCTTTGTACCTTCTGTTGCAGGTTTAATCATTGCATCCGAGGTGATTCGTGATCTGACCTATGACGCTATGATGAGGGCAAGAGAGGAAGCCGGTCTCTTATAAAATCGGTTTACATTTATTGGGGGAACACATTGCCTGTCGGTGTCTGGAAATGGTATGCTAGAAGCAGGGAGAATTCGTACTATTTCAGGGAATATTTGGGGGAAAACTATGATTGAAATTCGACACCTGACAAAACAATTTGGCAGGGTGTTTGCAGTCTCGGATATCAGTCTCACCATCCGGGATCATCAGATTTTTGGCCTGCTTGGAACCAATGGGGCGGGGAAGTCTACCACCCTCCGTATGATTGCAGATGTACTGAAGCCTGACAGCGGATCTATCCATATGGATGGACAGGACATCTATGACAATCCAGAGACCAAGCGGGACATCTTTTTCGTGTCAGATGACGCGTATTTCTTACCAGGCTATCGTCCTATGGATATGGCAGAGTACTATGCCGGTATCTATGCTGGATTTGACCTGGATCGTTTCAAAAAACTCCTGAATCAATTTCTAAATTATCAGGACAGGGATATCCAGACCTATTCTAAGGGTATGCGAAAGCAACTGTCGATTATGCTGGGACTGTGTGCCGGCACACGTTATCTCTTACTAGATGAGACCTTCGACGGGTTGGATCCGATTATGCGACAGCGTGTATCTGTCCTCCTTCGTAATGCAGTGAAGGAGCAGGGTCTTACCATTATTATTTCTTCCCATAATCTCCAGGAATTAGATCAGCTCTGTGATAGCATCGGCTTCCTACATGAGGGTGGACTGCTTCTGTCAGAGGATGCTCCCAGACGAATCCAGGCTCTTACCAAGGTCCAGGTGGTTTATCAGACACAGGAGGATCAGATTTCCACAGAGCGACGATTGAAGATACTGAAGGCGACATCCCAGGGTCAGCTCATGGTCTACATTTTAGATGGTGACGAAGAGGATATCTGCCGGGAGATTGAACATGCGAAGCCAGTCTACTATGAATTCTTACCACTCTCCACAGGTGAGATGCTGATTTCTGAAATGGAGGTGGCAGGATATGATATCCGTAAATACATCCAGGGCTAAGAATGGACAGAATAAAAATGTAAGGCGATATGGAAATACCCTGCACTTTCAGAAGATTCTCTTTAAGAATCGAAGCTGGGTGGTATTCCTATCCTCCTTACTCCTCTTCCTTTTCTATGTGGTTGGGACGCCACTTCTTATTATCTACCAGAGAAGTACCCCCTATTATGTGCAGTTGTCACAGGATAAGGAACTGGCACGGATGTATCTCTCTCAGAAGATTTTTCAGGAGATGCAGTTGGGTGGCGTGATTCTACTGATCACTACAGTGCTTGCCATGATTAATGGACTACAGGTCTTCTCCTATCAGTTTTCTACTAAGGAAGTGGACTTCTATGCCAGTCTCCCAGTGAAGCGCTCTACACGATTTGTGCAGCGCTACTTAAATGGTGCTCTGGTCTATATCCTGCCCCTGATTCTATGCAGCGGATTATCCTGGATGATTGCCAGTGGACTGGATGCCACCACCAGGCTAACCCTTCGGGCAGCAGCCTACGGGATGTTTCGACTCATCGTCTATTACCTTAGCATGTACAGTCTGTCGGTGCTGGCAGCGATGCTGTCTGGACGAATGATCTATGCCAATCTCATGCTGGCTTTCCTGTCTCTGGTTGAGGCTGCGCTGAATCTATTGATTGCAATGTGCCGAAGCATGTATCTCCATACCTATTATGCTAGGAATGAGAGCTTCTATGACCAGTATCGCCTCTTTACCTCCCCAGTGTACTCTATGCTTCTGGGGCGGCATCGCATGCTGGATATCATTACACCAGATGGAGTGGTGGATTCCGGCTATCATCTGGTGCAGGTAGACATGCCATCCTTCCTTTGGATGCTTGGCCTGGCAGTTGTCTTTACGGCACTATCGGTGGTCACCTTCTACCTTCGTAAGCCAGAATTAGCTGGAGCGAGCCTTACATTTCAACCAGTGCGTATTGCCATGCGAATCTTCGTGGGAGTCTTCGGTGGTCTGTTCATCGGAATCATTATGGACCAGGCCTTCTATCATCTCACTAGCCGAATTGCTACCATCCTGGTACTTTTGGGAGCGGTGGTATCCACCATGCTTCTCACCGTGGCATTCGATGCCATCACCAGGGTGAATCTGAAGCAAGGACTGAAAAAGTGGTACATCACTGCTGTTAGCTGTGGCCTGGTAATCTTCAGCATGGTGTGCTTCCGCTTCGATGTCTTCGGCTATGATTCTTACGTGCCTGCCGTGTCACGGGTACAGGATGTGGGATTCTATCTCTTATCCACCCAGGATGTCCGGATGCGTGGAAGTAAGGATACCAATTCGGTAATGCACATTAAGGATGTGGAGACGGTTGAGAAATTAGCAGAACTCGGACAGAAGCATCTAAGAGAAGTGACTGGCGGAACCAGAGGGGACCTGGCCATGATGAATCCCAATTCCTATTCCTACTATGGAAGTGGTGCGGATACGGAAGGGGAAGGCTTCGGTGCACTGGTGGTCTACCATATGAAAAATGGTAAGAATATCTATCGTAGACTCCTGATCCCATTCGATGTGGATCCGGATCTGATGGATCAGGTGCTGTCCTCCGAGGAGTATAAGGCTGCCTGGTATCGCTTGCCAGAGGCATCTCAGCTAGGAGAAGAGTCTAATCTCAGCATCTCCTATGATGTGGCCTATGATAGCCGTAGTCTGACAGAGACTTCAGGGCTCATGGAGGACTTCGTCCATGCCTACAATACGGATCTCACCCTCTATAGTTATAGTTTTGTACAGAAGGCAGACCCTGTTGGTACGGTGAAGTGGACCACCAATCAGTCGGAGTTCCAGTACGAGGTCTATCCGTCCTATACCAATACCATCGTCTTTTTGCAGAAGCATGACCTCTATCTGCCAGCGGTGCCATCCTATAAGATTCTAAGGAAGCTGACTCTGAGCAGGAATCTTTTGGTAAACGGTGAGAGCAAAGAGACCACCATGGACTCTATCGAGAATAGCGCCCAGATGAAGCTGACTCTAGAGGATGCTGTGTATAATGACCAGATCTTCGCTGACTGGAAGGATAATTATTCCAAGCATACAAATGCCTGGGTGAGAGAGGGAGATAGCTGGATCTCCTATAGTCTCTTTGGTGAGAGAAAGGTAGACCAGGATGGAGATTACAGCCTAAGCCTTCGATTCCATGGATCGCCATCTAAAGAGACACTGAATCTATTCTCTGGGGAATAAATAAATATTTTATAAAATATAATTTTATTCCTTGCTTTTAATACAAGGGGGTGGTAATATCCCTATAGACCCAAGTGAGTTATAAGGAGGTTGTATTATGGCAGCTGAACAGATTAAAAAAGCAGATTTTGATGAGAAGGTTTTACAGTCCGACAAGCCGGTACTGATTGATTTCTGGGCAACCTGGTGTGGACCATGCCAGATGCAGGGCCCTATCGTAGAGGAATTGTCCGAGGAACTGACCGACGTACTCGTTGGTAAGGTGAATGTAGACGAGGAGCCAGACTTAGCAGAGAGATATAATGTTATGTCTATTCCTACACTGTTAGTATTTAAGAACGGTGAAGTTGTACAGAAGGCAGTTGGACTCCAGTCTAAGGAAAATCTCTTAGATATGCTGGGTAAGTAATTCGAACTCGCGAGCGAGTCTTGACATGCAAAAGGGACGCTGGTTTAGCCAGCGTCCTTTTTTCTGATGGATAGATGATCATGGGATAACTGTGACCCAAGTAGGGAATCATGGGATAACTGTGATCGAAGTAGATGCCGCTAGGATAATTGGGGAGAAGAAATGAGTCGAAAAGGACACAATACCAAGACACGTAGAAGAAATAAGGCGCTAAATACAGCAGCGGTTTTAATCATTGCACTTTTTGTGATGATTGGAGAGCACTTCTGGAATAATCCAGGAAGTAAGAGCCCCATCTCTCTAGATGAGATCCCTGCCTATAGTGGCACAGCAGCCATTGTGATCAATAATAATGAGCCCTTTTTTGAGGAGAAGGATCTAACAGAAAAGGCCTTTGAGAAGTATAGTTCATTGGATAGCCTGGGTCGAAGCGGCGTAGCCTATGCCAATATCTGTAAGGACACCATGCCAACCACCCAGCGTGGAGAAATCGGTGCTGTGCATCCATCAGGCTGGCATACAGTGAAGTATACCGACCGAATCGATGGAAATTACCTCTTCAACCGCTGCCACCTGATCGGTTACCAATTGGCAGGAGAGAATGCCAATGAGAAGAATCTCATTACAGGAACCAGATATATGAATGTTACAGGTATGGAGTCCTATGAGAATCTGGTGGCTAAGTATGTCCGCTACAAAAAGGGGCACGTATTATACCGGGTGACTCCAATCTATGAAGGCAAGAATCTGGTAGCCTCTGGAGTACTTATGGAGGCTGAGTCTGTGGAGGATAAGGGCGAGGGCATCCGCTTCTGTGTCTACTGCTACAATGTAGAACCGGGAGTCATCATCGACTACAAAAGTGGCACAAGTAAACAGGATACATCCTACCAGGGAGAGAGCCAGGGAGGTCAACTGGAGGAGGCCATGAATGCAGGTTCCTTCCGTGACCGAAGCTGGGATCGCTATAATAAGTAATTTAGGGAAATGTAAACCGTTTTGGACTCTTGTGGCATTTGTGGCACTGGTTAAACCAGTGTGGTAAACCAAACAGAATAGGAAAAATGTCTAATTCAATGGGGAAATTTCTGCTGATTATTAGAATATGTGCTAAAATATCACAGGAATTTTAAGTAATGTATTGGGGAGAATGCAATGCTAAAAAATGAAATATTAAATATCTATGACAAATGTCGTCTGCATTTTTATATGCAAGTCTTTTCTCGCTTTGAGAATCGTGAAGCCACTCTAACAACAGTGGAATCCTTCAGTATGGAATGTATTATGGCTTTGGATCATCCGACCATTGCGGAGTTTGCAAATATGATGAATATCTCTTCTCCCAATGCAGCCTATAGGGTAAACAGCCTGGTACAGAAGGACTATGTGAAGAAGGTGCGCTCCAAAGAGGATGCACGAATCTACTTCCTTGAACCTACGAAGAAGTATCTGTCATATTATCGAATAAATGCCTCCTACGTAGATACTGTAGTAGAGCGTTGTAAGGAGAGATTCTCAGAGGAAGAATTCAATCAGTTTACAGAATATCTACATATTGTGAACAGCGAATTGATGCCAGAATTGGATCTGTCTCGATTCAAAAGAGAGAGATAATACCATCTCTACAGAAAGGCTGTAATTTTTCTAAAATCTTTATTAAGAAAACAGTTACATATTGTATTACTATGTGTAGCAAGCTATAATCAACCCGTGAGGTGAAAGAGCCTCATGGGAGACAGTTGACTAGTTTGTTTACAGATGTAATTTCTCTGTTAGAAAAGTGGAGGAAAAAGGTGGCAAAGTGGGTATGTAGTGTTTGTGGTTATGTATACGAAGGCGAGCAGCCACCAGAACAGTGTCCTGTATGTAAGGTTGGACCAGAGAAGTTCAAAAAGATGGATGATGAGCTGACTTGGGCAGCAGAGCATGTTGTTGGTGTTGCACAGGGCGTACGTGAGGATATCGTAACTGATCTCCGTGCTAATTTCGAGGGCGAGTGCTCTGAGGTTGGTATGTACTTAGCAATGTCTCGCCAGGCTTTCCGTGAGGGTTATCCTGAGATCGGTGAGTACTATAAGACAGCAGCTTTCGAAGAGGCTGAGCATGCAGCAAAGTTTGCAGAGCTTTTAGGTGAGGTTCTTACAACTTCTACTAAGAAGAATCTGGAGATGAGAATTGATGCTGAGAACGGTGCTACCGCTGGTAAGACTGATCTGGCTAAGAGAGCTAAGGAACTGAATCTGGACGCAATCCATGATACTGTTCATGAGATGGCTCGTGACGAGGCTCGTCATGGTAGGGCTTTCAAGGGCCTGCATGACAGATACTTCTGTAAGTAATCTCTGATCATAAGATAATAGACAATAAAGAAGCCACTGGCCTTTCCTGTATGGGATTTGCCAGTGGCTATTTCTTTTTCACAAGGATGATTTTGCCCTAGTCCCCTGTAGGGAGAACCCAGTCCTTGGCCTCTTGTCTTCTTAGAATGGCTTCATCCTCTAGTCCGCACTTCTCTAAGGATTCTGCCCAGGACACTAAGGCCTGATCGCCAGCAGAGTGGATATCTAATAGAGGGTTGGTCTCTCGGGCTGCATTTTCAAACCAAACAGATGCCTCCATATAGTCCTTACACTCCATATAATAGCGGCCCAGTTCCATACAGCACTCGCTACATGGATTCATGAGAAGGATCTTCATCATGTATTTAAAGAAGTCTGAGACACGGTGATCTAGAATTGCTTCTTTTCCCAGGATGAGACAGGCTTCCAAATAGGGATCTGAACCAGGGACCAGGGTGCTGTTCATGAGATTCTGGTATACATTTCTCGCGTCAGCGAAGTCCTCTGTACGACCGTAGCGCCACAGCTCCTTGGCATACATCGATGCGATGCGAGTGGATAGGGTATGATCTCTCTCAAAAGCCTTCTGGAAAGTGGCGAAGTCTCTCTGGCTATGGCCGCCTGCTGGCTTATGATCAATGATGATATCCGAGTCGAAGACCACAGGCTCTGTGCGAATCGTCTCATGAATCGGATCGATCCAGGAGAAGGTACGGAGTCTCTTAAAGAGCTTGGGACGGTACTCCATCTGTGCATTCAGGGTAGTCTCGGCGCCGGTAGCTTCCCGGTATTTCATCTGGACCAACTCGATCTCAGGGAGAAGGAGAGACTTTAAGTCTAAGAAGCGCTGTAGATTTTCAGAATCCAGCACCTCATCCGCGTCGCAGGAATAGATGTAGTCTGATGTAGCTAAGGAAAATGCGTAGTTTCTGGCCGCTGAGAAGTCATTGACCCAGGTGAAGTCGTAGACCTTATCCGTATACTGGGCTGCCACGTCCTTCGTATTGTCTGTGGACCCAGTATCAACAATGATGATTTCATCTGCAACAAGGCGGAAACTATCTAGGCAGCGAGCCAGAATATTCCCTTCATTTTTTACAATCATACATAAGCTGATGCTGATCATTTTATTTCCTCTTTTTTATAGATCTGATGATTAAAATAGCCATATGTAAAGGAAAACCATATGGAAACTTTCCTTGCTTTTAAATGTACTACATTATGCATCGAAAATAATAGATATTTGATTAAAAATATATAAATGTTATAAAGTTTCTTGAAAAGGTATAAAACATAAGGAATTAATTCCAAATAGAAAATACTGTTACCCTTAAGCAGATAGACATGTAGACAAATCAGGAGTAAAATAAGTAAAAAAATTATGAAAATGCCTAGGGTGGCATGTTATAATGTGTCGATGCTTTTCACGGAAAAGGTGAAGTAGGAGGTTGACATGGAGAAGGTCAAACAGATTCGATTTAGTGGATTAGTTACAGCAGTATTGGTTATCGCAGCAGGTATCCTGATGATGATTTTCCAGGATCAGATGATTTATATGCTGGCACGTGTCATTGGGGCAGTGGTTGCACTGGTGGGTATCCTCCAGTTGATTCGCGGATTGACAGATCATGAGCACAGTCCAATTTTACTTTCTGTATCAGCAGTGATTACTGCATTTGGACTGTGGATGCTATTTTTCCCAGGCCCAATTTCAAAGTTTATTCCAATTGTATTAGGTGTACTCCTAGTGATTCATGGTATTGATACCGTGTCTACCGCATGGACGGGTAAGAGACTAGAGACATCTCGATGGATTCTCATGCTACTCAGTGGAATCATCAGTATCGTTCTCGGTGCTGTATGCATCCTGAAGGCCAACTGGTTACTGAAGGCTGGTATGATTGTCCTAGGCATCATACTAGTCTATGACGGTGTATCTGCACTGGTTGTTAATGGACGGGTTGCACATGCACAGCGTGTGATTGATAGTACGGCACGTGACATAGATGAGGATGAGGAAGTATGAGACAGATGGAATTCAAGATGGAGCGCCCAGGATTAACCAAGCCGGGAGATGTGCTTCATGTCAAAGAGACCAAGCTGCCCAATTCCTATTTCTATACATTGGAGCATGCCATTGGTATGTCGGGGAATTACCCCACAATTGAGCGATTGAAGTCAACAGAAGGAACTGTGACAGATATTCAGGAAACCCCGAGAGGGTTCTTTGTAACAGTAGAATTTGACGAGTAATAAGAGGAATAATTTTGAAGTTATATAAGATGTCTGCCCTGAGACCTGGTATGGTTGTCGGTCAAGATGTAACAGACCCCTCTGGAAATATTATTCTGAATAAGTTCAGTAAGTTATCCATTGATAATATTTCCTATCTTTCATTTCTTGGAATTCCAAGCGTATATATTGATGACTCCTTTTCGGAGGCGACTGCAATGGACGAGATTTTAACACCGGAGATACGTCAGTGTGCGGTACGCACAGTACGGGATTTCTTTCGAAAGGCAGAGGGATTGCCAATCCCAGAGACTGAGGAACGCCTAGAGCGTACAGTATCCTTAGTGGTTGAAGAGGTACTAAATAATAAGGATGTAGCGCATAATCTAGCTGAGGTGCGTACCTATGATGAATATACCTATACACACTCTGTAAATGTAGGTGTGTTAGCGGGTGTCATCGGTGGTAAGTGCGGCGTCGGCGTTGATATGATGCGTGAGCTGGTGATGGCAGGTTTCCTCCATGATGTGGGTAAGGTCTTTGTAGACCTGGGCATTATTCATGCCCCTCGTCGCTTAACAGAGGAGGAGCGTGTCCAGATGATGGCTCATCCGAGACTGGGTTACGAGTATCTGACACAGAACTATAATTTCTCAGAGACTGTGAATCGCGCAGTATTTGAGCACCATGAATGGTACAACGGTTACGGTTATCCAAATAGTAAGGCGGGAGAGAATCTCCTCCCTCATTCTAGAATCCTGAAGGCCGCAGATGTGTATGATGCAATGACTTCCACACGTCCATATCATCCAGCTTATTTGCCTTCTGAGGTATTAGAGTATATTATGGGTAGGTCTGGCATGGAATTTGACCCACGTATTGTGGATGTCATGGCCAAGACCTTCTGTGTATACCCTGTTGGAGCAGAGATCGAATTATCCGATGGTCGTCACGGAATCGTCATTGAGAATCATGCCGGATATGTGATGCGTCCAACGGTAAAAACCCTATCCAATGGAACTGTCATCGACCTGAAGGCAGATCGTACAGCTCGTTCTCTTACGATCGTAAAGCTTATGATGTAAGGTGCACCTATGAATGTACAGAACAGAAATAATGCCATCGATACGCTTCTGGCAGATAGCTTGAAGGAATTAGCGGCATCGAAGCCAATCGAGAAAATTACAATCAAAGAGATTACAGATAAGGCAGGAGTTATCCGGCCCACTTTTTATAATCATTTCCAGGACAAGTATGAGCTCCTAGAGTGGATTGTTCAGAATGAACTGATCACTCCTATGGAACCATTCCTCAAGCGTCGTATGCTGAAGGAAAGCATGTCCTATGCCTTGACCAGCATGGAGAAGGAACGTGACTTCTATATCCAGGCAGTGCATCTCACTGGTCAGAATTCCTTTTCGGATATTTTGAAAAAAGCGATTCGAACATTACTTCTGAAGTTCTTGTCCGAGGATGCCATTGAGAAGAAGAGAGACTACCCTTGGCTTACATCCCAGAAAATTGCGGATTTCTACGCTGAGTCCATCAGCTATGTCATCACATCCTGGGCCAATGAAGGAATGAAAATTCCGGAAGCGGAATTGGCGGACACCTTTGTATTCCTTTATTCTCACTCTATTTTCGAAGTGATCGAAGAGAGCAAGGGCAAGTAGTAACTACATTTTTTGAGAAATGTATACCGACTTGCTACATGGAGTTCTATTTGAATATGTTGTAGCAGTTGGTGAATGAGTAGACTATAGTCTGTTGAAATGTGTAATGTGGATGATCCGGTTCCATAAAAATTTTGGATCGGCTGGAGGAAGTTAATGAAATGGCTTGAGTGTATACTGATTATTGCGGGAATCAGTTTTGATATGTTGGCATCTATGGAAGTCCAGGGTGCTATGCTGCAGGAGATCAAGAAGAAGAAACTCTTGGGAGTGACATCCCTCGTGGTACTGTTACAGTGTATCTTTTTCATTGGAGGATACCTGGGAAGTTATCTTCTTTCCAAAGTGACTCCATTGAAGGATGCGAATCAGGTGGGTTACTTTATATCAGCAGTCATCTTCCTCCTATTAGGACTTCGTCTCTTAGTGAAGGCCATTCGAAGAGAATTCGTAGACGAGTGCCGAAAAGAGATTACTGTGAAGCAGTATGTACGTATAATTGCTGTATCTAGTATCTACACCATCTTCGCAGGGATTGGTTGCCAGATGCTTGGAGCTAACCTTCTCTACATGGTGATCATCATCATTGCCTTCTCTTTCCTGGATGTATTTGCAGGCATCTACGGGGGATATCACTTTGGATTCGAAGCTAAGACCAAGTGGTATGCTGTTGGTACAATTATTCTCTGGTTCACTGGAGTTGAGATTATCGTAAGAAACCTTATGACGATCATGTAAAATATGGTTATAATCAAACTGTCATGGCCTATGCCATGGCGGTTTTTTTCATATTCCCTGGTCAAAATGTAGCTCAGAAAGGAGAGAGCTATGACAAAAAAAGAGAAATTACAAGGGATTCTAGATACCCTTGATCAAGTATATGGCCCTATGGATGAGCCTACTCTAGACTACAGAACTCCTTGGGAGCTTCTGGTTGCCACCATGCTGTCTGCCCAGTGCACAGATGCTCGGGTCAATATGGTGACCCCTGGACTCTTTGCAAAGTACCCAAGTGTAGAGGACTTCGCCCAGGCGGATCCATTGGAATTAGAAGAGGCCATCCACTCGGTAGGCTTCTACCACAATAAGGCGAAGAATCTAATCGCCTGTGCCAAGCGGCTGATTCTAGAGTACGGCGGGGAAGTTCCCTCCTCGGTGGAGGACCTAACCTCCCTGGCTGGTGTTGGAAGAAAGACCGCCAATGTCATCCGTGGCCATATCTTTCATGAGCCTAGTATCGTAGTAGACACCCATGTGGGACGAATCTCAAGGCGCTTAGGTCTTACTAAGAATGAGGACCCTAAGGCAGTAGAATTCGATCTCATGAAGATCTTACCCAAGGACCACTGGATTCGCTGGAATATGCAGCTCATCACCTTTGGACGAGAGACCTGTCGTTCGAGAGCTCCTAAGTGTTTGACCTGCCCCATAAGTCAGTATTGTAAGTCTAAGGACAGAACAGATAAGAAGGTAGCGAGATGACAGATTATGTAGCAATTGATCTAGAGATGACAGGACTCACCCCTCGCCTGGATCGAATCATAGAGATCGGCGCCATTAAGCATAAGGCTGGTTCAACCGAGACCTTTCAGACACTGGTGGATCCAGAGATGCCATTAACAGAGAAGGTGACAGAGATTACAGGAATTACCAATGATATGCTAGAGGGTGCTACAGACATAGACTCTGCCATGACCTCCTTTATGGAATTTGTAGGAGATCTGCCGCTGGTCGCCCATTGCGTCTCAATGGACTATGCCTTTCTAAAGCAGTGGGCACTGAATCATAAGGTAGATATGGCCTATCAGGGAGTGGATACCCTCTATCTGTCTCGTCGCCTCTGCCCAGACACAGAGAAGCATACCCTTCTTGCCATGCAGGAGTATTTTGGCATTAAAAATGACAAGCAGCATCGTGCCCTAGGCGATGCGGTTGCCTGTGATGAACTGTATCAAAAGTTATTGGAAAAATTCGGTGACCAGGATCCATCCATCTTCGCGCCACGGCCGCTTCACTATAGCGGTAAGAAGCAGACCCCTGCCACACAGAGACAGCTGAAGTATCTGAAGAAACTCTTAGCCTATCATAATCTGACACCAGAGAGTCAGGATATTGTCTTTGAGAAGCTAACCAGATCCGAAGCCTCTCGTAAGACGGATCAGTTACTGTCCACTTATGGTCGTATGAATGAAAAGTAGCTCATTCAGATGCTCCCTCACCTGATCTTCCATGGTGAGATTCAGAAGAGGTAGCATCTCTAGGATGTGCTCAATCTTACGATCCTGTCCTAAGGCATGGTAGCAGTCCCCTAAGAGGGTGTAATTCTTATTCATGCCGGACTTAATAGAGGCAGCATATTCTAGGAAAGATAAGGCATGCTCGTAGTCCCCCTCTTCGTATCTGGCCTTGCCGAGACAGTAGAGAGCCTCCTCTAGTTGAACGAAGTTCTCGCCAATCTCTGTCAGGGCAGACAGATTACGAGGACCGTATTCTTCCTTTAGTTGGGTATTGGTCTTCTGATTCAGATTCAGTAATTTCTTATTTGATAAATCCCGGATTCGGTTTACATTATCCAACTCAATGGTTGAAGTGCAGGAATCGAATGGTAATTTATCCAATGGAATGGTAATATAGGGAAGATTCGAGATGTCACGATTGGTAGCCAGATTGGCATCCCGCTCTCGCTTCCAGAAGTCCTCTTTTACGGTCGCTTCCTTCTGTCTTGAAGAGCGGATGCGGACAGCGATAATGATGGACAGTGATATAACAATAATAACTCCGATAGGCATGATCTATCCCCCTAAGAAAGGTAATACAATGTATAAGAATTCTAATAAATTTCGTCGTATCTTTGCAATTCTCGCTCTGGTTCTCATCGTATGTATGCTTGGAACCATGGTTCTTGCAAACTTAGCATAAAAGCCAGGCTTGACAAGAGAAGGGCCTCGCCCCGGAGCGGGATGTGGTCTATATTTCTCTCATATTTATTGTAGTGAAAGCCGTCCCGCAGTACAATATATTGTTAGAAATAATGGATGGTAAAAATAGGAGATTCTCAATATGACAGGAATACGTGGCATGAAAGCGGCTTGGGCTGCAGGCATCATGACATGTGCAGCACTGCTTCTCTTGGGGACAAGTAGTGTAAAAGCAAGTAAAAAAACAAACAGGATTCCTAAGGGGATTCAAATCCAGAATACGGATGTGTCTGGTATGACAGCCGAAGAGGCCCAGGCGGTAGTAGATAATTACATGAATGAATTTCGTGGGGTAGAGATCACACTAGCGGCTAAGGATAAGTCCATCACAGCCAAGGCTGGAGATCTGGGACTGATGGCTCGAAACAATGAAGTGGTGGAACAGGCTATGAACTATGGCACCACTGGTAATCCAGCGGAGCAGTACATCCATCAACAGACCATAAAGAAGGGGAAGAACTATAAGATCTCCTTCGGAATGGAGGAAGCCACGCTGAAGCAGTACCTAACAGATCATAATGCAGAGATTACAACCCCTGCAGTGAATAATGGTCTGACCCACGCAGGTGGTAAGTTCACCTATGTGAAGGGTAAGGCAGGTAGCACCCTTGAAATCAACAAGTCTGTATCTCGAATCGAGAAATACATGAATACCAAGTGGGATGGCAAGTCTGCAAAGATTGAGCTTCCAACAGTTGATGTGAAGCCTGAGGGAGACGAGAAGCAGCTGAAGGCGGTAAAGGACCTCTTAGGAACCTATACCACAGACTACTCTACATCCAATGCAGCACGTAAGAACAATGTGGCCAGAGGTGCGGAGCTTCTAAATGGTCACATCCTCTATCCGGGAGAAACCCTGTCTCTCTATCACACAGTTGCACCACTGAATGCATCCAATGGCTATGAGACAGCAGGTGCTTATGCCAATGGTGAAGTGGTCTCAGCTGAGGGCGGCGGTATCTGCCAGGTTGCCACAACCACCTATAATGCAGTGCTGTTAAGTGAGCTGGCAATCGAGAACCGTGCGGCACATTCTCTACCGGTACACTATGTAGAGAAGTCCTTCGACGCAGCCATTGCAAGTTCAACAGACGGTAAAGAGGTCCTGAAGAATCTGGAATTCAAAAATAATCAGGAGTATCCAGTCTATATCGAGGCCAGCACCAATGGAGCCACCATTACGGTATCCATCTATGGTAAGGAGACTCGCCCTGGCAATCGTAAGGTAACCTACGAGAACCATCTGGTTTCAGAGACACCTGTTACCAATAAGTACACAGCAGACCCAACTCTGCCAGCAGGAACTCTGACGAAGACTAAGAGTGGAGATACCGGATATAAGTATCAGCTGATTAAGATTGTGACTGTGGATGGCGTGGAGCAGAGCCGTAAGGTTCAGAATAATTCCAACTATATGTCCTCCCAGGCGGAGTATCAGGTAGGTATCGCCTCTGAGGATCCAGCAGTTACTGCCGCTATCCAGGCCGCAGTTGCCAGCAATGATGATGCTACGATTATGGCGGCAATCCAGCAGGCTACAGGAGTTTCTGTGGCGCCAACCAGCACCAATGCAGCCAACCAGCTGAAGGCGCTAAAGGATGTGGCTGAGGCGAATCCAGATGACGCTAAGGCGCAGGAAGCCTATAATAACGCCAAGGCAGCCAGTGCTCCAGAAGCACCAGCACAGTAATTCATTTGTAACTCAGTCGGGGTACAAGCTCCGACTGAGTTAAACGCTCCGCGAGGATGCGCACGGATTCGGACAGGAATTTGTCTGCTGAAGCAGACCCGAATCCGGCGCGCAAGACTCGCGAGCGAGTCTTGACATGCAAACCAAGCCCAATTTATCCCATGAGAGAGGATTGGGAGCATCGAGGTAGGATATGGATATTGTAATCGCAGGCTTCGCAGGCCTGTCAGGTACAAAACTTCTCTTAGAAAATGAGAAGACCAAAACTAAATTAGAAAAGCGATTTCCCAAGCGCTACCTTTTAGAGGCGGAAAGACAGGCTGGAGTCTCCGATGGATGGAAGATTGAAGCCATAGCCAGAAGGGCTCTCTATGGTCTACATTTCAAAGAGGTTCCATGTGGACTGGGTGGAATTAAGAAGGGCCTTTGGGATCTGGGCGTAGCCTTAGATACGGGGCTGTCTGTTGATCTAGAGGAGGTTCCTATCCGACAGGAGACCATTGAAATCGCGGAATACTTCAACCTGAACCCTTATCGGATTCAGTCTAATCATATGTATATCTATGCTACGGACCAGGCTACGACTCTGGTGCGGGAGCTTGATCGAGCGGGAATCCCGGCCTCTATCGCCGGGTACACAACGCTGGATAATGACCGTGTGATTTATTTTGATCACGGGAGAGAGAAGAGATTCCTGGAGCCGGTAAAAAGAGATGAATTAGACCGGATTCTGAAATAGGAATGGGAAAATGAGGAGGAAAAAGAAATGCAGGAAAAGATCTTAAACTACATTGAGAAAAACAGCCGCATCGACTTACACGAGCTGGCGGTGATTCTGGGAGAGGACGAGGCAGCAGTTCTAAATTGTCTCGAGGAGATGGAACAGAACCATGTCATCTGTGGCTATCATACACTGATTAACTGGGAGAAGGCTGGCGTAGAGAAGGCCAAGGCTATGATCGAGGTCCGTGTTACACCTCAGAGAGGAACTGGATTTGATAAGATCGCACAGCGTATCTACAACTTCCCAGAGGTAAGTGATGTCTATCTCATCTCTGGTGGATTCGACTTCATGGTTATCATCCAGGGTAAGACTCTTCGCGAAATCGCAGACTTTGTATCACAGAAGCTGTCTGTTTTAGATTCTGTATTTTCTACCAAAACCAATTTCATCCTGAAAAACTACAAGGAACAGGGTACTATTATGGTGGATGTACCTAAGGAAGAAAGGATGAAGATGTCCCTATGAGAAGCATGGTAAATAAGACGATTACCGGCATCGCACCATCCGGTATCCGTAAGTTTTTCGACATTGTAAATGAGATGGATGATGCCATCTCACTAGGCGTGGGCGAGCCTGACTTTGACACTCCATGGCGTATTCGTGACGAGGCCATCTACTCCCTGGAACAGGGTAGAACCTTCTATACCAGTAACTCTGGCTTAAAGAGTCTGAAGGAAGAGATCTCCAAGTACTTAGAGCGCCGCTATAATCTATACTACAGTCCCAATTCTGAGATCATGGTAACTGTAGGTGGATCTGAAGCAATTGATATCGCGCTTCGGGCAATGTTGGATCCAGGTGACGAGGTATTGATCCCTCAGCCATCCTATGTATCCTATGCTCCCTGTACCATCTTAGCTGGTGGTAAGCCAGTCTATATCGACCTAAAGGAAGAGGATGAGTTCCGTCTGACCCCGGAGGAATTAGAGGAAGCAGTGACGGATAAGACCAAGGTCTTAATCCTGCCATTCCCTAATAATCCAACAGGTGCTGTTATGGAAAAAGAGGACCTGGAGGCAGTTGCACAATTTGTGATTGACCATGATCTCTTCGTCCTGACGGATGAGATCTATGCAGAACTGACCTACTTAGAGAAGCATGTGTCCATCGCATCCCTCCCAGGGATGAGAGAGAGAACCGTCTATATCAATGGTTTCTCTAAGGCCTATGCCATGACTGGATGGAGATTAGGCTATGCCTGTGCACCAGAGGAGCTATTAAAGCAGATGCTGAAGATTCATCAGTATGCCATTATGTGTGCTCCAACCAATAGCCAGTATGCGGCGGTAGAGGCGCTGAGGAACTGTCAGGACGATGTAGATCGGATGAGAGAAGAATATGACCATAGAAGACGCTACTTAATGGATCGCTTCCGTAGCATGAAGCTGCAGTGCTTCGAACCATTCGGCGCATTCTATATCTTCCCGTCTATTCGGGAATTCGGCATGACAAGTGACGAATTTGCAACCAAGTTATTAAAGACCAAGAAGGTAGCAGTGGTTCCAGGAACAGCCTTTGGAGACTGTGGTGAGGGATTCATCCGAATCTCTTATGCATACTCTCTGGAGAATCTGAAGGAAGCTGTTGACCGAATAGAGGTCTTTATTCAGGAATTAAGAGCTGGGAAGGAACCAGAGGAAATTAAGTAATGACACCATTTCACATTGTGCTCCATGAGCCGGAGCAGCCAGGGAATACAGCAAATATTGGACGAACCTGTATGGTTGGAGGTGCCCATCTCCATCTGATACAGCCACTTGGATTCATCTTAAGCGATAAGATGATTAAAAGAGCTGGTATGGATTACTGGGATCGCTTGGATAAGACGCTGTATCTGGACTGGGAGGACTTCAAAGAGAAGAATCCTGGGGTACGTATCTGGTATGCAACGACCAAGGCAGAACAGTCCTATACGGACGTGGAGTTCAAGCCTGGAGATTACATGATGTTCGGCGCTGAGTCTGCAGGTATTCCAGAGGAGATTCTAAGAGAGCATCCAGAGCGCTGCATCCGTATTCCAATGATGGAGGGGGAGCGTTCTATGAATCTCTCCAATTCTGTGGCAGTGGTTCTCTATGAGGCCCTTCGCCAGAATGACTTCGCTGGATTAGAAAAGCAGGGTGAATTACATGGTGATATCAAATGGAGTGATGTAGAGCATGCAGGAGCATAAGAATATTATCGAGGCGATTGGCCTCTCACACGAATACATCCAGAGAGATGAAGAGAATAATGTTCAGAGCATCACGACTGCAGTGGATCATGTGGATCTAGATGTATGGCCAGGTCAGTTTATCTCAATCCTAGGACATAATGGATCTGGTAAGTCTACTCTGGCAAAGCACTTGAACGCTCTTCTGACACCTACGGATGGAACTCTTTTAGTGGATGGCAGGGATGCCTCAGCACCAGAGAATATCCTGCCGATTCGTAAGACTGCAGGAATGGTATTCCAGAATCCAGACAATCAGATCATTGCATCGGTTGTAGAAGAGGATGTGGGATTTGGACCAGAGAATATTGGTGTACCAACCGATGAAATCTGGGAGAGAGTAGAGCGTTCTCTTAAGGGCGTTGGTATGTGGGAGTATCGCAGCCATTCTCCGAATAAGCTATCTGGCGGACAGAAGCAGAGAGTAGCTATTGCTGGTGTCCTGGCCATGGAACCAAAGTGCATTATCATGGATGAACCAACGGCAATGCTTGATCCAGATGGACGTAAGGAAGTTATCGCAGCTGCCCATGAACTAAATAAGAAAAAGGGAATCACCATTATCCTTATTACTCACTACATGGAGGAAGTGGTTGGTTCGGATTATGTCTATGTCATGGATAAGGGGAAGGTCATTATGAGAGGCCAGCCGAGAGATATCTTCTCTCAGGTGGATCTCCTTCAGAAGCATCGCTTAGATGTCCCGCAGGTGACCCTACTTGCTCATGAATTACGCCAGGCAGGAGTGGATATCCCTGCAGGGATTCTGACAAGACAGGAATTGGTTGAGGCCCTTAGAATGGTGGCTGGAGAATAAGGAGTGCAACATGTCATTGATTTTTGATCATGTTACCTATACATACAGTGCAGGCACAGCCTATGAGAAAAAAGCACTGGATGATGTGAATCTGAAAATTGAAGATGGTGAGTTTATTGGAATCATTGGTCACACTGGCTCTGGTAAGTCCACTCTGGTTCAGCATATGAATGGTCTGCTTAAGGCCACAGAGGGACATATCTATTATCAGGGAGAGGATATCTATGATTCCTCCTATGATCTAAGAGACCTAAGAACTCAGGTGGGAATGGTATTCCAGTATCCAGAGCATCAGTTATTTGAGACGACTGTATTTGAGGATGTCTGCTTTGGACCAAGAAATCAGGGCTTGGATGAGAAGACAGTAGCACTCCGTGCCTACGAGGCGATTGAAGCGGTTGGCTTACCCCAGGAATGCTGTGACTCTTCTCCATTTGAACTGTCTGGAGGACAGAAGCGTAGAGCCGCCATTGCTGGCGTGTTAGCAATGAAGCCTGCAGTGCTGATCCTGGATGAGCCCACAGCCGGTCTGGATCCAGCGGGACGTAATGAAATCCTGAATCTCATTAAGGACATGCATGAAAAGAAGGGAAATACCATCATCCTGGTTTCCCATTCCATGGAGGACGTGGCCAACTATGTGGATCGAATTGTTGTCATCGATAAGGGACGTCCCAAGTATGACGGCAGTCCCAAGGAAGTATTCCGGCATTATAAGGAACTTGAGGAGATTGGCTTAGCAGCACCTGAAGTGACCTATGTGATGCATGATCTCAAGAAGGCTGGATTCCCTGTGAGAGGTGACGTCACCACAGTAGATGAAGCAAGAGATGAGATCTTAGCAGCTCTTAGTAAGTTACAGAATCAAGGACAGATCTGATAGAGAGAAAGAGATATGTTTCGAAATATAACATTAGGACAATATTATCCAGCGGACTCTGTACTGCATCGCATGGATCCTCGAACCAAGCTGCTTGCTACATTGCTCTATATTATTGCGCTTTTTATCGCCAATAATCCCGTGGCAATTGCTTTGGTTCTTTCTTGCCTCGTTGTGGTAATCGTGATCTCTAAGGTGCCATTCTCCTTCATGGTGAGAGGTCTTCGAGGAATCGTGATGTTGGTTGTGATTGCGGGTATCTTTAACCTCTTTCTGACACCAGGCGAGACCCTGTGGCACTGGAGTATTTTTACCATTACCCTAGAGGGACTTCGTAGTGCAATTCTTATGACGGTGCGTATGGTATTTTTGATTATTGGTACATCCATTATGACGCTGACTACCACACCGAATCAGTTGACAGACGGACTAGAGACTGGTCTACATTTCCTCACCTATATCAAGGTGCCGGTGCATGAGATTGCCATGATGATGTCTATCGCCCTTCGCTTTATACCGATTCTAATCGATGAGACGGATAAGATCATGAAGGCCCAGATGGCCCGTGGCGCCAGCTTTGACACTGGGAATCTAATCCAAAGAGCCAAGTCCATGGTGCCACTATTGGTACCGCTATTTGTCAGTGCCTTCCGCCGTGCCTATGATCTGGCTCTGGCTATGGAGGCTCGCTGCTACAATGGTGGCGAGGGCAGAACCAAGATGAAGCCGCTGAAGTATCATATGAGAGATGGAGTGGCATATCTCTGTCTGGCAGGATTCTTCGCAGGAGTGATTACTCTGGGGATACTATTTTAACTCAGCCGGAGTACAAGCTCCGACTGAGTTAAACGCTCCGCGAGGATGCGCACGGATTCGGACAGGAATTTGTCTGCTGAAGCAGACCCGAATCCGGCGCGCAAGACTCGCGAGCGAGTCTTGATTTGAGGATAAGACGGGACAAGACACTCGCGTCATGTTCATAAGTTTAGTTTTGGAGGTTCCATGCGGGTTCTACTTCGAGTGGCCTATGATGGTAGGAGATACGCTGGTTGGCAGATTCAACCAGACCATATGACTGTCCAGGAGGCGGTAGAGGATGCCCTGCATGACCTATTTCCCAAGCAGGAGGACCTGAATCTGATTGGTGGAAGCCGCACGGACGCAGGGGTGCACTCCTATGGGAATCCCGTGGTTTTCGACGTGGATACACGGATGGCAGCAGAGCGAATTGCACCTGCCTTAAATGTAAGGCTACCGGAGGATATCCGAGTCATCTCTTCTGTAGAGGTAGCAGCTGATTTCCATCCCCATCATGTGGAGTCGAAAAAGACCTACGAGTATCGGATCATGAACGCTCGTGTAGTGATGCCTACGGACGGTCCATATTTCTATGGAGTCCATGTGCCACTGGACGTGGAGAAAATGAGGGAGGCAGCAGCCTATCTCCTGGGAGAGCATGACTTCACCAGTTTTTCCTCTGTTCATGCCCAGGTGAAGAACCGGGTTCGCAGGATCTATGAACTCAGTGTTACAGAGGATCATGTAGACCGACCGGGACGAGACCTGGTTCCTGGCGCTCGACTCCAGGAGGAGCGAAGGATTACAATCCGCGTAACTGGAAATGGCTTCCTCTATAATATGGTCCGAATCATTGCTGGAACACTGATTGAAGTTGGTCGAGGCGCAATGACACCAGAGGCTGTAAGAGATGCGCTGGCAGGGATGGACCGGGAACTGGCTGGTCCAACAGCGCCACCGGAGGGATTGTTTCTTATTGGGACAGAATTCCTTCGGGTAGAAAAACCTGATGAGAAAAAAGCAGAGAAATAAGTTTCGATGCCATACATTGTTACTAATTGCTTCGTTTAAATAAAGAAAATCATTGTAAATTGTGTCTGTATTTAGAAAAATTCATGAAAATAGATTTGACACATTAGAAAACAGGCAATATAATGTAAAGGCTGACGTAGTTTGAGAAGGTCTGTTTCAAAAGCCCCGAAACTCACCTTTGACTATATAAAGCGCAGGAATCCGGTTCGGTACATTTCCGGAGGAATGCACATTTTATTCAATTTAAGGAGGAAATCTCTAATGAACAATTCGACTTTTATGCCGAACCCAAGCAAGGTTGAGAGAAAATGGTATGTAGTTGATGCTGAAGGCCAGACACTTGGTCGTCTTGCTTCTAATATCGCAAGCGTATTAAGAGGTAAGAACAAGCCTATCTTCACTCCTCATGCTGACTGTGGCGATTATGTAATTGTTGTTAACGCTGAGAAGATTAAGGTTACAGGTAAGAAGCTGGAGCAGAAGGTTTACTACAGACATTCTGATTATGTTGGTGGTCTTAAGTCTGCTACTCTGAAGGAAATGCTTCAGAAGCATCCAGAGCGCGTAATCGAGCTGGCTGTTAAGGGAATGCTTCCAAAGGGACCTCTTGGTCGTGAAGAGTACAAGAAGTTATTCGTATATGCTGGTCCTGATCACAAGCATGCTGCTCAGAAGCCAGAGACACTTACATTTTAATCCTTAGGAGGGTATCGAATAATGGCTGATAATAAGTTTTATGGAACCGGTAGAAGAAAGTCTTCTGTAGCAAGAGTTTATCTTGTACCTGGCACAGGCAAAATCACTATCAACAAGAAGGATATCGATGCATATCTTCCACTTGAGACTCTGAAGGTAGTTGTTCGCCAGCCTCTGGAAGCAACTGAGACAACTGATAAGTTTGACGTACTTGTTAACGTAAAGGGCGGCGGACTTACAGGTCAGGCAGGCGCTATCCGTCACGGTATCTCCCGTGCACTGCTCGAGGTTGATGCAGACTATCGTCCAGTTCTGAAGAAGGCTGGATTCCTTACACGTGATCCACGTATGAAAGAGCGTAAGAAGTACGGTCTCAAGAAGGCACGTAGAGCTCCTCAGTTCAGCAAGAGATAACTTGCGCGTTTCTACAAGCGATGCAAAACAAAGCAAATACAAACTCCCTGGATGCTTGCATCCAAGGGAGTTTTTTGTTTGCTTTTGTTTTATAGCGCGACAGCGCGACATGAGCAAGACACGAAGTGTCTGCGAATGGCATCGCGGAATATGGGGAGCAATCCCTTTTTCGTATTTACAGCGCGACATGAGCAAGACACGAAGTGTCTGCGAATGGCATCGCGGAATATGGGGAGCAATCCCTTTTTCGTATTTACAGCGCGACATGAGCAAGACACGAAGTGTCTGCGAATGGCATCGCGGAATATGGACAACTGTCTTGGAGTGTTTTTTGCAATCGCTAAAAATGTAGAATTCTACAACTTTGTTGATTAAGACAATGCGATGTGATAAGATGAAATTGACAAAAATGTAGAATTCTACAATTTAGGAGATTATATGATAAAAAGAGATAAATATCTGACTCAGCTAATCAGTGCAAAGAACAATGGATTTCCGAAGGTTATAACAGGTGTAAGAAGATGCGGAAAATCATTTCTTCTTAAAGAAATATATAGAGAATACCTGCTTTCAGATAATGTTCCGGAGAATAGAATAATTATCTTGGAATTGGATGATGATAAAAACAGTAAGTATCGTGATCCTTTGGAACTAGGAGCATATATAAGGGAAAAATGCAAAGATAAAGAGAATTACTATGTGTTTATTGATGAGATACAAAAGGTATATTCGATAATTAATCCTAACCTTACCGATGGCAAACATGTTTTGGCAAATTCTGATGACACTGAAGTAATATCATTCGTAGACGTTGTACTCGGCCTATCAAGAGAAAAAAATATAGATTTATATGTGACTGGATCAAATTCTAAAATGCTGTCTTCAGATATAGTTACTGAATTTAGAGATAAGGCAACAAATATAAAACTTTCTCCGCTTTCATTTGAAGAATACTATGGATATGTCGGAGGCTCGGCAACTGAAGCTATATATTCATATATGCAATATGGTGGAATGCCGTTGGCTGTATTAAAAAGTGACGAAGAGAGAAAAGAATATCTAAAGAACTTGTTCACTACAACATACTTCGCAGATATTGTTGAAAGGAATCAGTTGAAAAAGGGAGAGGCTCTGGACGAACTATGTAATATTATTAGTTCTTCGACAGGCTCACTACTTAATTCAGAAAAAATAGCCAATACGTTTGAAAGTGTTAGACATGAAAATATTAATAAGCAGACAGTTGAAAACTATATTGGTTACTTTAAAGATGCATTCCTTTTGCGTGAGGCCAAACGTTATGACTTAAAAGGAAGAAAAGAAATAGGTGCTCTTAGAAAGTATTATTTTATTGATACTGGTCTACGAAATGCTCGCCTGAATTTCGCTTTTCCAGATGAAGGTCAAATGCTTGAAAACATTGTTTATAATGAGCTTTGTTATAATGGTTATTCTGTTAATGTCGGTGCTTTTGACACTGTTGAAAAAGATAAAAATGGAAAATCTATAAGGAAAAATAATGAAGTGGATTTTTATGCCACTAAAGGGCTTAGATCTCTTTATATACAGGTAACTGCTGATATCTCTAATGCAGAAACAAGAGAAAGAGAAATACATCCTTATTTTAAGTTAAATGATCCAGTACAAAAGATACTTGTTGTAAATAGACCGATTGGTGAAATACTAGATGAGAATGGATTCTCAATCATAGGGATTACTGAATTTTTATTGAAATATATAAAGTAGAAAAAATATTACACAAAATGTTTGCTCCCTAAATCCTGGACAAGCAAGGATGTAAAGCATGCTGGTGAACATGTAGCAAATCTCAAATCAAATCGTCATGTTCAAGATGGAAAGCGAATTTATGGGATGTGGAAAGGTGTTAGAGTTGGCGTGATAAAGACTCATGGGCAGATAGGGACAATATTTCCTGATGCAAAACACCCTACCAAGAAAGGAATCAAAAAATGATGGACATTATCAAGTTTAGAGAGATTATAAAGCAGCGAGAAGAGACAGATGATGAATGGGATTATGGCGTAGAACAATGCTGGAAGCAGGAGACAGAGTTGCTTACTAAAGATATTCCTTCAACAATTGAGTTTTTGAAAAATAACTGTACGGCTGAAGAGTATTCTTGGATAAGCGAGGTATTAGATGATATTGTGGAATTGGTACCTAGCAAAGAACTGGTTCAGTGCTACAAAGATCTTATGACAAAGTTTCCAGAGGAATGCTCCAAATATAACATTGCCGGTAGTATCGAGAGTGCAGAAGCAATCCTTAGCTGGGAGGCAGAGCATGGGAAAGACAGCGACTAATCTGGTAGATGAAGGATTTAGAGTTTCTTTGGTTGAAACTGCATTCTTCGATGGAAAGTTTGAAATTCCGCATGTCGATGCACCAAGTGAAATCATTATCCCTAAGGGAATGGTTCCGTTCTCAGTAAGAAAACGGAGCCAAGATAAAAGCGATTTTGTTTGCTTTTATGAGTACGATATCAACTTTCGCGAGATTCTTACGAACACTGAAGAATATGTCGATGATCTAAAAATGTTTCCGGGAATAGTTACACCAGATTGTTCGCTTTATCTTGACGCGCCGTTATGTGTTCAAATTGCTGATATATATTTGAATAGGGCGGTAGGATACTATTTAAGCCAACAAGGAATATATGTTATCCCTAACATTCGGTGGGGAGATGAAAGGACATATAAAGTGGATTTCCTTGGAGAAAAGGTGGCCTTTCAGGGTGTAGATAAGCATAGCATTGTTTCTATCGGAACATATGGCCAAATCAGATCCGCTGAATCCAAAAGATATTTCAGGGAAGAATTTGCAAGAAATGTACTTCAGAAAGTCAGCTATTATAGACTTTCAGGATATCGAGGACAGACAACAAAATCATTTCGCCCAGATTGGCTGGCGTGTCGGTAAAAGTCGAACTCTAGCCCAACATGGCCGCGAGAACAAGCTTTTCAAAAAGTATGTTTCGCCCAATTTGAAATATGAGTGGTAAAAGGCGAACGCATGTCGGTACTTACGCCTCCAAGTCCATCATTTTTTATTTAAAATCCTCATGCGTTGATTTGAATTTCGCCTTTTTGAGACGGTCTGCCGAATTTGGATGACACATACAAAATGAACCTGCGAGATTTAAATCGTGTTTTAAATTTGTTTCACCTTATTTGCTTGGAAATCCGAATTTGGATGATACACACCGAATTTCCGATTATATAGGACTCACATCAAACACATATAATGGCTATTCACTCATCAGACTGAAAAAGGGAGCTGGAAAAATGATTATCTCATTTTTCACAGCCCCTTTTTCCCCTCAAGACAAATATTTGCCACAATCCTGTGATATACTATGAAATATGGTAATATCAGAGCAAAAATCGGAGCAGAAGACTTCGTTTGATGGAGGCAAATGCCTATGTTAATTTGTAAGAATTGTGGTGCGAAGCTAGCAGATATCTCTAAGAAATGCTATAACTGCGGCACCCCAGTAAGTAAAGAGACAACAGAATACTACGATCCATTTGCAGAAGAGAAGGACCCCCCTTTTAAAGAGGCCGAAGGAAGTAATTTCAACGCAGCAAATGAATCGACACAGCAGACCTCTACATTTGATCAGCAGACCACAGACACAAAGAGCCAGAATATCTGGCAGCAGCGCTACGGTAAGTCCGCAGAGAATCAGAAGGAGCCAACGGCCGACTACGATTGGGACGATATGAATGACCTGAATCAGGTTTTCGCTCACATGGAGAAGGAGCAGAGAGACTTCCTAGAGCATCCAACCGAGGAGCAGATTCTCATCGGACCTGGCGCCTTCCGTTATTCTATGAAGTTTAAAGAGATGCGAGCTAAGAATAAGCTGCTAGGCTGGAACTGGGGAGCCTTCCTCATGGGGCCGGCCTGGTTTGGCTATCGTAAGATGTACCTCATGGCAGGAATCACAACGGTTTTATATGCCAGCTCCATCTTCTTCGATTACAATCTGGGAGTGATTATTTCAGTGATTCTAGACATCACCATGGCACTTTTTGCAGACCGCATCTACCTAGAGCATATCGTAGGGCTGAATAGGAAGATGGACACTCTCCCACAGGATAAGCGTGTTACCTTTGTACGTCGTTGGGGTGGTGTAGGCACCTGGTTCATCCTGTTTTGGCTAGGAATCGCCTGGTCAATTACCTATCTCATCAGATAGAATCCATTAGATTTGTAACATAAGACAGAATGTCATAGCAAAATCAATAAAGGATACTACAATGTCTCAGACAATTGGACTCACCAGCCAGCAGGTCGCAGAGGAGATGCGCCGTGGAAATGGTAATACCCAGGAAGATCATACCCAGAAAACCGTTGGTGGAATTATTCGAGAGAATGTTTTTACCTACTTCAACTTAATCTTCCTGATACTAACAATTCTCTTAATCGTGTCAAGTAACTTCCGTGGCCTGACCTTCCTGCCGGTCATTGTGGCGAACACCCTTATCGGTATCATCCAGGAGATCTATGCCAAGAGCGTTCTGGACAAGCTGTCCATCCTTCATGCACCCTCCGCAGAGGTGATTCGTGATGGAAATGTAAACCAGGTTCCAATTGACCAGTTGGTGCTTCATGATGTGATCATCTTAAAAAGTGGTGCGCAGATCCCTGCAGATGCAGTGGTGATCCAGGGAGAACTCTCTGTAAATGAAGCCCTGCTTACTGGAGAAGCAGATGAGATTACGAAGAAGCCTGGGGATGGCCTGATGTCAGGAAGCTTTGTGGTCTCAGGTAATGCCTATGCCCAGTTGACTCAGGTGGGAGAGAATTCCTATCTCTCTAAGCTAACCAGAGAGGCTCGTGAGATGCCAGCCGGAGAGCAGTCTGAGATGGTTCGTTCTATTAACCGCTTGGTTATGGTTATGGGAATTTTACTGATTCCCCTTGGCGTAACTTTATTTGTACAGGGTATGTATTGGAGAGATACAAGCTTCCAATCCTCGGTGTCCTCCATGGTAGCGGTTGTGCTGGGAATGATTCCAGAGGGTCTATATTTACTTGTGAGTGTTACTCTTGCAATGAGTGCAGCACGTCTGGCCCTTAAAAAGGTCATGCTCCATGACATGAAGAGTATCGAGGCCCTGGCTCGTGTCGATGTGCTCTGTGTAGATAAAACGGGAACCATTACCGATACCAAGATGCTGGTGGCAGACTGTACACTTCCAGGGGTTCGACCAGATATCCTCCTTCCAGATGAGGAGGGGCAGCCTGGTAGGCCTCGTCCGGTAGAAGAAAAATTATCGCCAGAATTAGTGAATCGCTTCGGTTCCTATATCCAGTCCCTGACAGATGATAATATTACCATGCAGGCCATTCGGGACTACTTCCCATCCAATGGATCTATTCGTGCAGTGGAGGCACTTCCTTTTACTTCCCGTAATAAGTACTCTGCTGTTCGCTTCCAGGATGGTGTCTATATCTTCGGCGCACCAGAATTCCTCTTAGGACAGAACTTCTCTAAGTATGAAGAGGAAGTGAATCTCTATGCCAATCAGGGATATCGTGTCATGCTCTTTGGTAAGATCCAGGGAGAGAGCACGATTCCAAGAGAAGGACTCCATGGGGAGACGGTAGAGGCCCTGTTTTTCCTTCTCTTACGGAATCCAATTCGTGAAAATGCTCCTAAGACCTTCCGATACTTCAAGAGTCAGGGCGTTCAGGTCAAGGTCATCTCTGGAGACAATCCGGTTACGGTATCAGAGGTTGCAAAGCAGGCAGGTATCGATGGGGCAGAGCGCTATGTGGACGCATCCCGCTTACGTAATTATGATGATGTACGTGCAGCCATCCGTGAGCATGTCACAGTCTTCGGTCGTGTTACTCCAGAGCAGAAGAGAGCTATTATTAAGGTCCTAAAGGAGGAAGGACATACTGTTGCTATGACAGGTGATGGTGTCAATGATATCCTGGCTATGAAGGATGCAGACTGCTCCATTGCTATGGCCTCTGGATCAGACGCCGCTGTACAGTCAGCACAGGTTGCATTACTTGATTCCGAGTTCTCACATCTGCCTGAAATCGTGGCAGAGGGACGACAGGTTATTAATAATATCCAGAGATCTGCTACCTTATTCCTGGTGAAGAATCTCTTCTCTGTGCTGCTTGGTATATTCTCAATAGTATCTATTATGAGTTATCCTCTGCAGCCTAATCAGATCTCACTGATTAGTGCATTTAATATTGGTTTCCCAGCATTCTTCCTTGCTATGGAACCAAATAATCAGAGGATTAAAAAGCACTTTATGCGTCGCGTTTTGATACGTGCATTGCCAGCTGCTCTGACCGACTTCTTCGCTATTGCCGCTATGGTTATCTTCGCTGGAGTCTTCGGGGTGTCAGAGAGTGATGTATCTGTAGCAGCTACATTCTTACTGGCAATTGTGGGATTCATTATCCTTCTCAATATCAGCTCACCTATGAATATCTATCGCAGCGTGGTTGTGGTGGGATGTATCATTGGACTGCTGATTACCGGATACTTCCTGAATGATTTATTCAGTATTAATTTTGTATCCACCAAGTGCATGATGCTCTTCGTACTATTTGCCATTGCTACGGAACCTTGCATGCGCTACCTCACCCTACTAGCTGAGAAACTAGAAGACCGGATGGACAGACCAAAAACGAAATCATAAGGACCTATAGGATAACCCATTGATAGAAAAATCCTCCCAGGACTGACATACATGAAAATGTGGGATTCTGGGAGGATTTATGTTATAATACGGTATTATATGTGACCATGTGTCACTTTGTTGATGAGGTAAGAAGAGAAAAGGAGAACTACTATGGCACAGACCATCGAATTCCGTTATGATACACAGCTTTTACTGGAACCAGTTGATGATAATGAGCTAGATGTAGATCTGATTCATGACTATATTGCTGATAATTTTGTAGGAGACGAGCTTCTGTGTGTAGGAGACGAGGACTTGATTAAGCTCCACTTCCATACCAATGAGCCTTGGAAGGTTCTGGAGTATTGTGCGTCACAGGGTGAAATCTACGATATTGTAGTAGAGGATATGGATCGTCAGACGAGAGGCCTGCAGGGTTAATTAGGAATACAAGAAGCATTGTGAGTATGTTATGTAATACTATTCAAAAACGGAATATGCGTACAAGAATAGCAGGGGCGGTACTAATTATAGGAACCGCTCTTCTTCTTGTGATACCAATCTATGCATCTACCTATTATCATGCAGACAGCCGAGCCGAGGCACTGCAGGAGGAACTCTTAGAAGAGAGTAAGATGGAATGGAAAACAGACTATGCCATTCTGCGACCAGATAAGAGTAGGGATAATCAGATAGGTATCATTTTCTACCCAGGTGGCTTGGTAGAGAATCAGTCTTATCTGCCACTTATGAATCGCTTCCGTGAGGAAGGCTATACCTGTGTCTTACTTCGTATGCCATTTCATCTTGCGATTTTCGATCTGCAGGGAGCAGGATATGCTATGCCAGATCTGAAGAGCGAGGGCGTAGAGAGATGGTATCTCTCAGGGCACTCTCTAGGTGGTGTCGCAGCACAGAATTGTTATAGGAAGCATCCCGAGGACTATGCAGGACTGATTCTAATGGGTTCCTATCTCACCAAGGATGGAACCAGTCCAGAACAGGTCTTAACCATCTATGGCTCCAATGATCAGGTCATGAAGCGTAATAGAGTAACAGATAAGAACTCTACCATCGTCGAACTGAAGGGTGGGAATCATGGACAGTTCGGTGATTATGGTCCCCAGGCAGGCGATGGTAAGCCTGGAATCACCAGGGAAGAGCAGCAGAACCAAACAGTAAATATAGTAAATCAATTTATTCAGAAATAAGGGAGACGACAGGGTTATGAAGCACATGATTCTACAAGTCATAGTCATCTATCTCTGCCTGTCATTCGCTCTAACCATCTTCATGATTCTGAAGATGTATTGGATTGGACATAAGGCAAATGGGAAAAAATATGGTAAGGATCGAATTGATCTCTTAAAGAGACAGGGTAGATGGCGTCAGATGCCACTCTATAATATGGAGGAGATCGCTGAGGATAAGTCCTTAGGAAGTGTAAGGCTAAGTATTTTTCCAAATGATTCGGATAATCGAACCAAGTGTGCCATTGTTCTACCAGGTGGTGGCTATGCCCACACCATTGAGGACGGCGAGGGATATCCCATTGCGGCACATCTCAATGAATTAGGATATACCGCCTTCGTGCTGGAGTATCGTACAGGATTTGATTGTTCTGACCATGCACCGATGAAGGATCTGGCTAGAACAGTTCAGCATATCTTCGACCATCAGGAGGAATTGAATATTGATCCAGAGAACTATGCTCTGATTGGATTCTCTGCAGGCGGTAACCTGGCAGGTATCTATGGAACTGAGATCTATGGCTATAAGAAGTATGGTACCGCGAAGCCTGGTGCCCTCATCATGGGATATCCTTGGAGCAATATCAATCATTGGATGCAGCATCCTTACTGGAATATCTGGGAGGGACTCCTGGGAATCTGGCTGTCTGAGCGTGGTAACTTCTTCATGTTCCGCTTCCACCAGTCCCATGAGAAGAGAGAGTCCCTGTGTGTACAGAACTTTATCGATGACAACTATCCTCCGGTTTATATGTTCTCTGGAGATGACGATATCCTGGTGAAGTCTGGTGCCCATACAGATGTACTGGCAAGAGCCTTAAAGAAGAAAAATATCCCTCTCATGTACCAGCGCTTCTTCCATGTTCCCCATGGCGTAGGACTTGGAATTGGAACCAATGCCGAGGGCTGGTTAGATGAGGCAGTAACCTTCTGGGAAAATGTAAACCAAGGGAAAGAATCCAAATAAGGATTACCTACTCTTACGCTCTGCTAATTCACAGATCATATCTACACAGACATCTTCACCAAGGGTACCGCTGTCGAGAGATAGATCATAGTTGGAATAATCGCCCCAGTGCTGATCGGTGTAGTAGCGGTAGTAGGTACGACGCTGCTTATCCTTTTTCTTAATACGCTTTTCTACATCCACATCCTTAATATCACCGTAGCGCTCAAGGATACGAACCTTACGATTCTCCATGTCAGAATGGATTAATACATTGATGCAAGGGATATCAGCGCGACGCAGGATATAGTCAGAGCAACGACCAACGATGACACATGGTCCCTTTTTAGCAGCTTCTAGAATAACCTTACGCTGTGCCAGGAAGATCTCATCCTGGGGACTCTGGAAATACATTGTGCTGGCCGCAGAGATATCAAACCAACGATTCGCAGATGTTGCGGTCTCGCCCTGCTCCTCGATTAACTCCTTACAGTATCCGCTTTCAACTGCGGTCTGATTAACGATCTCTCCGTCCAGGAAGGGAACACCAAGCTTCTTGGCTACCTGCTTGCCGATGGAATGTCCGCCACTACCGAATTCACGGCTAATTGTAATTACAGGATACATATACTCACTCTCCTTCTGTGGATGGAACGATAAAAACTCCCAAAAATAATTTATTGAGATATCTTTATTTTAGTCAATCTGTATGGAAAATTCAAGAAAGTCATGGAGAAAAGTGGAATTGTAAGTGCTTTAGACAACAAAGAAAAAAACGGTGCCAATAAATTTCCTAAAGAATAAAATAAATCTACATTGCATGAGTGGAAGAAAGACACAGAAGTGTGATAAAATACCGCTATATGTGTATAGCGCGCTTTTGCATTTACTAGTTTGTGACAGAGCAATGATTGGCTATTGGAGAACTTGAAAGATGATAAAACAAATCCGGCAGATGCTGCTGGTTATTTTAAGTGGTCTAATAATCGGTGCCATGCTTACAGGTGGACTGATTTTATTTGCCCTGCATGGACAGGCGACCACAGATAATAGAACGGATGATACAAGTGAGACAGAAGTCTCCTCTGCAGAGGATGATCTGACGGGAGGTCAGGCATTAGATAATAGTGCAGAGAATGAGACCCTGTCAGATGCTAAGACCAATGATAAGCAGTCGGATGCGACAGAAAATAGTGAGGGAGATTCCCAGGATGATCATCAGATTAGGGAAGAGGATACTGGTGTAGTAGCCAAGTCCCGTCTGCCTTATTACATCCGGGTAAACCGCCTGAAGAATACAGTAACCATCTACACAGAGGGATCCAATGGAACCTATTCCCTTCCATACAAAGCGATGATTTGTTCCGTTGGCCTCGATAATAGGACGCCCCTTGGCACCTTTACCATTTCAGATAAGTATAAGTGGCGTCTCCTTGTAGGGGATGTGTACGGACAGTATGCGACCCGTATCTATAAGGGGATTATGTTCCACTCTGTTCCTTATAATACGAAGAACCCTGGAGACCTAAAGGAAGGGGAATACAATAAGCTTGGTCAGCCGGCCTCTCATGGCTGTATTCGATTAGCTGTTGTTGATGCGAAGTGGATTGCAGAGAACTGCCCCAAGGGAACCATCGTAGAGATCTATGAGGATGAAGTAAAGGGACCCCTTGGCCGTCCCACATCCATTAATATCTCTGATACAGACGAGAATAAGGGTTGGGATCCAACAGACCCAGACGAGATGAATCCATGGCTGTCCATTGGCCCAGTAATCAATGGCGCAGAGGATACGGAGATTCAGAGAGGAAGCACCTTTGATCCAACCAGGGGAGTACATGCCAAGTCCTTAGATGGAACAGATGCAGACCTTACGGTTGATGGAACTGTTTATACCAATCGTACAGGAACCTATTCTGTGAACTATACTGCTAGATCAGAGGGTGGCAAGTCGGTATCCATTGTCCGTAAAATTAAGGTAGTGGATAAGACGAAGCCTGTGATAGGACATAAGGGTTCGGTTTACATTTCTGATACAGATGAATCCAATGTGGCTGCCAAGCTAATCCGGGAGCTGAAGATCACAGATGACGGTCAGGCCCTTGGCCCAAGCCATATCAAGTTAGATACTAGGGAACTCTCAAGAGCAATGCACTGGAATCATTACGGTACCTGTACCTGCAAGGTGACAGCCACCGATATGAGCGGCAATAAGATGGAAGAGAGTTTCACAGTTATCTATCAGAAGAAAGTAAGTAAGAGTCAGTAAATCAACTAGCTTAGATGGATTCATTGGAGCCGTCTCAGCCTATGGAAAACAGGAAATAGTATGCAGATTGATTTTGCACCAATGGAGGGAATCACAGGATTCCCCTTTCGGAATGCCTTCGAGGAAGTCTTCGGGGGCATTCGTTCATATTACACACCATTTCTCACGGTGAATCAGAATAAGAAGTTCGGAAGTCACGACATCCGGGATGTGAACCGGGAGAATAATCATGTGCCAGATCTCATCCCACAGATTCTAACCAATAAGCCAGACCAGCTGGCCTGGGGATTAGAGTCCCTTTATGACATGGGCTATCAAGAGGCGAATCTGAATCTGGGCTGTCCATCGCCCACTGTTACCAAGCGGAATAAGGGAGCGGGATTCTTAGCGGATTTAGACCAGGTGGATGAACTCCTAGAGGAGACCTTTCAGATACTAGAGCAGGACAAGTGCCCTGTCGCACTCAGTGTGAAGACTCGAATCGGTATGGGAGATGATAGTCGATTCCCAGAGCTATTAGAGATCTATAATCGCTATCCCTTGTCTCGTCTTATTATCCATCCCCGCTTAGGCGCTGAGGGTTATCAGGGAGATCTCCATATGGAGGTCTTCGACTTTGCTTATGAGAATTCTACTCATCCACTGATTTATAATGGAGAGCTAAGAGACCGGGAGATGGTGGAGTCCATCGCTAGATGCTATCCCGAGCTAGACGGGATCATGATTGGACGAGGCTTCCTCTATGATCCAGGGATGCTAGCGAGAGACAGTGGCATAGATTCTGTAGTCGCATCTTCATCTACGATTGGAAAGGTAGACCAGACCCAGACTATGGAGTCAGATGATGTAGATTCCCTGCAGCAGTTGTGTCACTTCCACGAAGTACTACTAAGAGAATACATGGATTCCAGTACAGATCCCAATGCATGTGTCCCAAGGATGAAAGAGATCTGGGGGTTCTGGGCTTCTAATCCAGTGGTTCAGGAGAGATTTACAGAGAAGGAATTTAAGAAGATCCTAAAAGCCATTCGTAAAAGTAAAGGAATTGATGATTACCAGGCAGCAGTAGCCGGAGTATTCTAGAGCAAAAAAAGGTTCGACCAAATCTGGTCGCATCTTTTGTCTCTCACATAGCACTCATATTCGGATGGCGTTAGAGGCCATTCTTAATTATTCTCAAAGGGAGAATTGCTTGGGGATTTGTGCTTCTTATCTTTATTCAGTATGCGTATGAGGAGAGGGAATCCAATTCCGATTACGGCGATTAGCATGGCCCATAGTATCAGTTCTAGTCGCATAGTGTCTCCTCCTTTTCATAAATGGCATGTGATGAATGGAAATAGAATAGGTGCTACCCATCTGTCATCATGCAGTGTATTTTCTTATGTATATTTATCATCATACGTTGAATATTCAGAAAATACAAGAAAAAAATAAAGGAAGAGAGAAAATAGTTCATAAATACTTCTTTTTTTATTTAGAATTCTTTTCGGACTTGTTCACAGATTAAACACAAAGGCCCAGTATTATAAACTTATCAAATGAAAGAGATAAACTCATTTGAACACATTTTTTCATAATCCTCCCCCATACAAGGCACATCGCGAGATGTGTCTTTTTTGCTTATTTTCACTGGATAACCATAGGGCAAATCTCAATGAGTGGTCTTATTTACCAGGGGTATCCCCAATTATTTATAGCTGTGCTATAATACAGAAGATACTATCTTGTATTCAACTCAGTCGGGGTACAAGCTCCGACTGCGTTAAGCGCTCCGCGAGGATGTGCACGGATTCGGACAGGAATTTGTCTGCTGAAGCAGACACGAATCCGGCGCGCAAAACTCGCGAGCGAGTCTTGCCTAGAAAGGAACGTATTAGAGAATTATGGACCAAGATTCAGTTGGACGATTGTGCCCGGTAATCGCGCTTAATATGAGTGGCATCTTAGAAGAGGAAGAGGATATTCCTCTTACGGAGCCTTTAATCGATTGCCGGGATATTGCTGGAACAGATTGCTATTGCGATGATATCGCAAAGCAGATGATCTCCGATAGGTTAGAAGATCATGGAACGGAGGGAGTACACTTTTTAGACTCCGGTAACTATCACTATTTATCCCTATTATTCATGAATGAGATTCCAAGAGAGCAGGATTTTGAACTGGTACTTTTTGATAATCATCCAGATTCACAGGAACCTGCCTTTGGCGAGATTACGTCTTGCGGCGGATGGGTTCGTGAAGCTTGGGAGACTATGCCTAACCTGAAACAGGTTACTATGATCGGTGTAGATCCTGAACTCCTATTAGATGAGGGATATAGCGATGGCGTGAATGTCATTGACCGTGGCGAAGGCTGGGATCCAATCCGAGTTATCGTTGCAGTAGGTGAATCCCATAAGAGCTATCGACAGCTTTTGAATGGTACCTACGGTGAAGGAAATAGAGAGGATAGCTTAGAGAGTAAATTGCCGGTCTACATTTCTGTGGACAAGGATGTCCTCCGTGTAGAGGATGCCCAGTGCAACTGGTCACAGGGTGAGATGCGTAAGGATGAACTACTAGAACTCCTGAAGGAATTGAAGGAGAGTCGTGAGGTCCTAGGTATCGATGTATGCGGCGAAGAGGATGCACAGGCAATGACCGAAGCTACTAAGCTGAATGAGCGGACCAATTGTGAAATCGCTGAATTAATGGCTGGGACAACCAGCGACAGAGTTCATACAATTCTATAAATAAGGAGTAGATTATGAGCAGTCAGTCGGATGAGAGAAATCTATCCATGGTCATGGATCTCTATGAGATGACCATGGCGAATGGATACTTTAAGTATAAGGATAATAAGACAACCGTTATCTTCGATGTCTTCTATCGTAAGAATCCTGATAATGGTGGCTATGCAATTTTTGCTGGTCTAGAGCAGGTCATTGACTATATCGAGCACCTGCACTTCTCTGATGCAGATGTGGAGTATCTGAAGTCTCTCCATATCTACTCCGAGGACTTCTTAGAGTGGCTCCGTGACTATAAGTTCACAGGAGATATCTATGCATTTCCAGAGGGAACCATCATGTATCCAGGTGAGCCAATCCTCACGGTGCATGCTCCGCTCTTAGATGCTCAGTTGATTGAGACAGCCATCCTGGCTCAGATCAATCATCAGTCTCTGATTGCAACAAAGGCTTCCCGGATCGTGCGTGCTGCTGAGGGACGTGGAGTATCCGATTTCGGTGCTCGTCGTGCCCATAATATGGATGCTGCTGTCTATGGTGCTAGAGCTGCCTACATCGGCGGCGCTGGTAGTACAGCAACAGTACTGGCAGGTCAGCTTTTCGATATCCCTGTAAGTGGAACCATGGCTCATAGCTGGGTGATGTACCAGCAGGATGAGTACACTGCTTTTAAGGAATTCGCAGAGACCTATCCAGACAACTGCATCCTCCTGGTGGATACCTATAATACCCTGAAGTCTGGTATTCCAAATGCTATTCGTGTAGCGAAGGAAGTATTAGAGCCAATGGGTAAGCGCCTGAAGGGTGTTCGCATCGATTCTGGTGACTTAGCATATCTGTCTCAGAAGATGCGTAAGATGTTAGATGACGCAGGTCTTACCGATGCCATCATTGTAGGATCCAACAGCCTAGATGAGTACACCATTGCATCTATTATCGATCAGGGTGGTTGCTTCGACAGCTTCGGCGTAGGTGAGCGTCTCATTACCGCTGAGAGTAATCCTGTCTTCGGAGCTGTCTATAAGATCTCTGAGGTAGAGCATGATGGAGAGCGAATCCCTAAGATCAAGGTGTCCGAGACGGTTGAGAAGATCACCAATCCTGGACATAAGAAGGTCTTCCGTATCTATGATACAGAGGGTAAGGCAGTTGCAGATCTAATCACCAAAGAGGATGAGACTCTGGATCTGTCCCAGCCATACCGCTATGTCGACCCAAGAAAGCCTTGGAAGAATATGGAGTTCGAGGACTGCACTGCTAAGGAATTACAGATTCCTGTTATCAAGGATGGTAAGCGCTGCATGGAGACCCGTAGTCTGAAGGAGATCCAGGCCTATGTAAAGGATCAGCTGGATAATGAGATCTGGGATTCTGAGAAGCGTTTTGAGAATCCTCATGTACACTATCTGGACATGAGCCCAGCATATTATGAGATGAAGATGGATCTCCTCTATAAGAGTCAGAGACAGGAATAATGCCATGGTTTTAGACGAGCGCTTACAAAAGCAACTAGAATTCATCCTTGAAATCGATAAGGAAAAGAATATCCTGAGACAGACCCATCTCTCAGAACATGGCAGACGTGAAAATGATGCAGAGCATGCCTGGCATATGGCCATCATGGTCTTCCTCTTGAAGGAATACTCCAATCAGGAAATCGATGTGATGCGTACCATGCAACTTTGCCTGATTCATGACCTGGTAGAGATCTACGCTGGAGACACCTATGCCTACGATGAGGAAGGAAAGAAGTCCCAGAAGGAGAGAGAAGCTAAGGCTGAGGAAAAACTCTTTTCTATGCTTCCTGATGATCAGGGAGACTATATGAGAGAACTCTTCCATGAATTTGAGGCCTATGAGACCCCAGAAGCCAAATTTGCACGTGCCATGGATAATCTACAGCCCCTCTTACTAAATCACTCAAATGGGGGCTCTGATTGGCGAGAACACGGTGTCTCAATTGAGCAGGTGAGAGGCCGCCAGGAGAAGACCAAGTTAGGTTCTGAGGCCTTATATGACATCACGAATCAGATTATGGAAGAGAATCTGAAAAAGGGGAATCTGAAGCCCTGATCCTTATGGACCTACGATGCTAGATTCCTATCGGAAAAGAACCAGTCTTGGACTTGGTTTACATTTATGAAAAAAGCCCACATCAAGGCGCCTAAAAAATCAGGTCCCTGATGTGGGCTATTCTTATACTTATAAGAATACGGGCCAATTGTAAGTCCTATGCTATTTCAAGATAGGAATTATGCTGCCTTGGAATGATGTCTGATTTTGGCAATGATGGTGTCTCTCCAGAGAATAGGATGGAAGAGCATAATCATTGGGAAGAGCTCTAATCGACCAGCCAGCATATCGAAGGATAATACCATCTTAGAGAGATTAGAAAATTCGGAGAAGTTCGCTGCCGGGCCAACCTTCTCCAGTCCAGGTCCAATATTATTCATCGTTGCAGCTACAGCTGTAAAGCTTGTAATCAGATCCTTATCATCGAGACAGACGATGAAAAGGGATGCGACAAAGATTAGGAAGTAGGTCACTAAGAAGACATTGGTTGCACGAAGTACATCGTGATCTAAGACTTCGCCGTCTACTTTAATCTTCTTCACACACTTTGGATGCATGTAGGAACGAATCTCCTTATGAATAGACTTCAGAAGGATGACAATTCGGGAGACCTTCAAGCCACCGCCGGTGGAGCCTGCACAGGCACCACAGAACATGAGAGTTACCAGTATCATCTTGGCCAGAGAGGACCATTGATTGAAGTCCACTGTGGAGAAACCAGTTGTGGTGATGATGGATGACACCTGGAAGAAGGACTGTCTCGCTGCACGCTCTACATTACCAACACTATGATAGATCTGTGAGAAGATAATCAGGCTGGATGCAAGGATGATACCAATGTACCAGCGTACCTCTTCAATCTGTAGAGACTTCTTCGGCTGCTTATGCAGGATGAAGTAGTAGAAGTTGAAGTTAATTCCAAAGAGCATGATGAAAACTGCGATGATCCACTGCTGAATGGCAGTGTAACTTGCAGCACTGCTATTTAAGATTCCAAATCCACCAGTACCTGCAGAACCAAAGGTCATACACAGGGTATGGAATAATGGCATACCAGTTGCAAGTAGAAGAATGATCTGGATACCAGTCATACCTACATAGATCAGGTAGAGAATCTGAGCAGAGGACTTAATCTTAGGTACTAACTTACCTACGGATGGTCCAGGAGATTCGGCTCTCATGAGATTGATATTGGATCCGCCTGTTAATGGAATAATCGCTAAGAGGAAGACCAATACACCCATACCACCAATCCAGTGACTAAAGCTTCGCCAGATCAGGGAAGTGTGAGAGAGTGCCTCTACATCTGTAAGGATACTAGATCCTGTTGTGGTGAAACCTGATACGGTCTCGAAAAATGCATCGAAGAAGGAAGGAATCTCTCCTGTCAGGATGAACGGAATACATCCAAATACAGATAGAACAACCCAGCTTAATGCGGTGGATACACATCCCTCTTTTAGATAGAAAACTGTATTCTTAGGCTTCTTAATAGAGAGAAGAGTGCCTAGGAAGATACAGATTAGAGAAACAGTTACATATTCGAATCCCTGTGGCTCCTGATAGATCACTGCAGTGATAATTGGAAGCAGGAGAAGGACTCCTTCAATTCTTAAAACATGTCCAATGATAAAACGGACAATTGCTGTATTCATATACGAACCTCTTATGCGAGAATATCATCTAAATCCTTGAATCCGGTATGGGTGGTTACAACCATCACGGTGTCGCCAACCTGAATGGTGTCATCTCCACTTGGAAGGGAGATTTTAGTTCCACGATTGATGAAGGCGATCATCAAAGAGTCCTTCAGCTTCAAATCCTTCAGAGGGATATTGGTTGCACGAGACTCAGAATCAACACGGAATTCAATTGCCTCAACACGGTAGTCATACATGTGATACAGTGTTTCGATATTAGAACTAATGGAGGCACGCTTGGCACGAGCATAGGCAATGATTGCCTCGGATGTAATGAAGCGTGGATAAATGATGGATCCCAGGTCTAGGTCGTTGATAACATCATGGAAGTTGCTACGGTTGACCTTAGTAATAACCTTAGTGTCTGAAATCTTACGAGCATGAAGAGTTAAGAGAATATTCTGCTCGTCGATACCAGTGAGAGATACGAAGGAGTCCACAGACTCGATCCCCTCTTCCTTCAGTAAGCCCTCGTCAGTTCCATCACCATTGATGATAACAGCCTCAGGTAGAAGTACGGAGAGTTCCTCGCAACGCTTGGCATCACGCTCGATGATTTTTACGCCTATTCCCATGTGAATCAACTGCCTGGACAGATAGTAAGCACTCCTACCACCACCTACAATCATACAGTCCTTCACAGTGGCATGCTTAATTGCTAAGAGCTTAAGGAATGCACGACGGTCTCTACGTGGGAGAACGAAGGATACGATATCACCAGGCTGGATTCTGAAGAAACCATTCGGGATAGATACCTGTCCATCACGCTCTACAGCACAGATCAGTAACTTGGTATTATGAGAAAGTAGATTATGTGCAAACTCAGCTAGTGTAAGGCCTGCTAAGATATGTCCAGCAGGAACCTTGAGCTTAACCAATTCTGCCTGTCCATGTGCGAAGGAGTTCACCTCTAAGGCATCTGGCAGGTAGAAGAGACGTGCCATCTCACGAGCAGACTCTAATTCAGGATTAATAATCATGGTGAGTCCAAGTTTCTCTCGTAAGTAGCTAACCTCCTCACTGTAATCAGGAGTACGGACACGAGCGATAACGGAACAGTCACCGACACGCTTCGCAACGGTACAGGTTAATAGATTCAACTCATCGGAATCTGTAACAGCAATTAATAGATCTGTACTCTGGATATCTGCCTGCATCTGTGCTGCATAGCTAGCACCATTACCTACAATGCCCATGACATCATAGAGATTGGTAAGGCTCTCAACTTTCTCAGGATCCTTATCGATTAATGTTACTTCGTTACCCTCTTTGGATAACTGTTCTACTAGAGTACGTCCCACTTTACCGGCACCGACGATAATAATTTTCAGTGGTGGTTTATCGTGGTTTTTACTAATACCAAACATTTTATATCCTCGATTTAATTCTTAAAATCCACAATCTCTTAATACACTAATTGCATCCGCTAAGAGGTTCGCAATATTCGGATTGCCATCAGATTCTTCGATTGTGATATCTGCATACTTCTCATAGAGAGCAGTACGTTCATTATAGAGATCTCTCAGGGTCTGGTCTGGACGGTGTACAACACCTCGCTCATCCAGATCGCCAAGACGACGAGAGACTTCCTTGTAGCTAACTTTTAAATAGACAACAGAGCCGATTTCCTTGAAGTGTTTCATAGCGTCAGCTCCATATACAGCGGATCCACCTGTCGCAACGATGGTGTGGTCTACATTGATCATAGCATTCACATCATTCTCAATCTGGTTGAAACCCTCTATGCCGTGCTCTTGAATCAGTTCCTTAAGAAGCTTCCCGGTTTGCTCCTGTATCACAAGGTCTGAATCAAGAAAACGGTAATTCAGGGCTTTAGCCAAAAGAACACCGAGCGTGCTCTTACCGCACGCCGGCATTCCAATGAGAATAATATTATTTGTATTACATGGTTCCAAAGATTCTGTCTCCGGCATCACCAAGACCCGGGCAGATGTATGCATTCTCATTCAATTCGCGATCAAGCTGACCTACGTAGAACTGTACATCAGGATGCTCCTCAGAAATCTTCTTCAGACCCTCTGGTGCAGCGATGATACACATGAACTTAATCTTCTTACCACCATGCTCCTTGATGAGGTTTAAGGCATCAGAGCCTGAACCACCAGTTGCAAGCATAGGATCAACAACGAGAATTGTTCTAAGCTCGATTGGATTAGGCAGCTTGCAGTAGTACTCATGAGGCTCGTGAGTCTCAGGGTCACGATACATACCGATATGACCGATCTTCGCTGTAGGAAGCAGACGAGTGACACCATCAACCATACCTAAGCCAGCACGGAGAATAGGTACGATAGCAAGCTTCTTACCAGCCAGTACAGGAGTCATGCACTTCTCAATTGGAGTCTCAACCTCAATCTCCTTAGTAGGGAGATCTCTCAGAGCCTCGTAACCTTCCAGCATAGCGATCTCACTAACCAGAGCACGGAACTCATTCGTACCAGTATTCTTATCACGCAACATGGAGATCTTGTGAGTGATGAGTGGATGATTGAGAATGTGCACGTTTTCGCCAAATTCCATAATGAACCTCTTTCTTAAAATCAAATAGGAGCCCCCAAGCCCCCTACTATAAAACTATATGGTATTTTAGTTGATAGATAGGGGTAAGTCAATGAAAGAAATTGCCGATATATACAGTGAAATTTTGTTTTACTTTTAGGAGAAAAACCATGGCATTTTCAGTGACCAATAATGCAGTACTTCGGAACTTCTACGGAGAATATCAGAATCTGGCTAAGAGATCCAATCGAAGTAGTGTATCTGAGAAGGAATTGGACTATGCAGATTCCACTGCTCTGAAGAAGGCGATTAAGTCCTTCGCCTCTACAGAATTCAATAGTGTGAAGGACTCGGTAGATACCACTGGCCCAGTAAAAAACTTCGCCAAGAAGCTGAAGGCCTTCGTGGACACCTACAACTATACCAGGGAGTCCTCTAGCGCCTCTTCTAATTCTGACCTGAAGAAGTTGTCTAAGAAGATGCAGAAGTTCGTAGATAAGTATTCCAGAGAACTGAAGAGTGCCGGGATTAAGATCGGTGACGACGGCTATCTCTCCCTGAGCGAGTCCCTTGAAATCAAAACCACTGAGCGATACAAGGAGTTATTCAATAAGGATTCTGACTTCCTGAAGGGACTGAATCAGCTGGCAGGGAATATGGTGCGCCACATTGATATTGTGGTCTAAAATGTAGACCGAGATCTAGACTGGTAGATAATAAAAAAGATAAAGCTTAAACGAATTAGCGATTGAAGTCCTCTCTCTTTAATTCGGAAGAATCCTTCTCATCGAAGTTGTAATCCTTATAAGGAAGGATTGCATTAAGGATAATACCGAAGATAGAAGCAAGGGCTAATGCAGTAAGAGTTACATGGGTAGTGCCGATTGTGAAGGAGATACCCTCAGAAAAGCCCAATCCAGAAACCAGGATAACTGCAGCAACAATCAGATTTCTTGTATTCGTAAAGTCTACGTGATTCTCAACCACATTACGAACACCGATGGCAGAAATCATTCCGTAGAGGATGAAGGAGATACCACCAATGATAGAAGCTGGCATAGTACCAATCAATTCAGATACCTTCGGGAAGAAGGATAGAACGATGGCATAGATAGCAGCCAGACGGATAACACGAGGATCATGAACCTTAGACAGCTCAAGTACACCAGTGTTCTCGCCGTAGGTTGTATTTGCAGGACCGCCAATGAAACCAGCAAATGCAGTTGCAAGACCATCACCTAAGAGAGTTCTGTTGAGACCTGGATCATTGATGAAGTCCTTACCGCAGGTAGCAGAGATTGCAGAGATATCACCGATGTGCTCCATCATAGTAGCGATAGCGATTGGAGCCATAACCAGGATTGCTGTGAGATCGAACTTACAAATCTGGAAAGGCTGGAAGCTAATGATAGAAGCCTTAGCGATAGCACCGAATTCGATGATAGAGGAACCATCGGCAGCAGTCATTCCAAAACCTTCCTGGAAGATAACTGCACAGATATAGGAGATAACAACACCCATCAGGATAGGAATGATCTTGAAGATGCCCTTACCCCACACATTAAAGAAAATTACAGTAACAAGAGCAATAATAGCAAGTGGCCAGCAGGTCTTGGCATTATTAATAGCAGAAGGAGCCAGAGACAAGCCGATGCAGATGATAATTGGGCCAGTAACAACTGGAGGTAAGAAGCGCATAACCTTCTGTACACCAACCAGACGGATTACCAGAGCCAGAATTAGATACATGAGACCAGCGACAACGACACCACCACAAGCGTAAGGAAGCTTCTCGCCCATGGTCATATCCTTATAGATTCCAGTGTTCAGATTGGCAACAGTAGCGAAACCGCCTAAGAAAGCAAAGGAAGAACCTAAGAATGCAGGAACCTTACCCTTGGTGAAAAAGTGGAATAGCAGTGTGCCAGCGCCAGCACAGAAGAGGGTTACTTGGATGCTTAAGCCCTCACCCTTGAAGTAACTATTTACTAGGATTGGAACCAGAATGGTTGCACCAAACATGGCAAACATGTGCTGAAGACCGAGAATCAGCATCTTTGGCAACCCGAGGGAACGGGCGTCAGTAATTACTCTTTCGTTCATAATTTCTCCCATCTAAAATAATGTGCGACACCCCTTGTGTCACACTCCAATCGCATATTATAGCAATGAAAGTGTGTCTGGACAAGGAAAAAAAGAGTCTGCTTCTGAACTTTATGAAAAACAGTCAGAAAAGTATTTGCTCTTTTGTGTAATATGCAGAGAAAATAGAAAAAGACGTCATAACTCTCTAATGAACTGCCATCTTGTAAAAGGGGGAAACTGTCCTATATAATGGATATATCAAAAAGCACTTTGAATGAATCCTTTCATTATTATATGTGATTTGATTTATTAGAAAGTGTAATAAGTGAGAAATATAGACCACGCTGTAGGATTGTGTGTATTATAATCCCAGTGTAGTGGTCGGTTTACATTTCTAAGAAAGTATCATAACAGGAGGAAAACATGCAGCAGGAGAAAGTCATCGTCATCGACTTCGGCGGTCAGTATAACCAGCTGGTTGCGAGACGTGTCCGTGAGAACAACGTATACTGCGAGATCTATTCCTATAAAACAGATCTCTCTAAGATCCGCGAGATGAGTCCTAAGGGAATCATCCTGACAGGTGGCCCAAACAGTGTATTTGAGGAAGACAGTGCTACGGCACCGAAGGAACTCTTCGAGATGGGCATCCCTGTATTAGGACTCTGCTACGGCGCTCAGCTCATGATGCATGTCCTTGGTGGTAAGGTAGACCATGCCCCAGAAGGTGAGTATGGTAAGACTGCCATGACAGTTGATGATGCAGAGAGCCTGGTATTCCAGGGAGTTGCAAAGGACTCTGTGGTATGGATGAGCCATCATGACTATATCAGCGCAGTTGCTCCTGGCTTCCACATCACAGCCCATACCGATAACTGCCCAGTGGCAGCAGCGGAGAATAAAGAGGCTGGTCTGTATGCTATGCAGTATCATCCAGAGGTACTCCACAGTGAGTTTGGTAAGGAGATGCTGCAGAACTTCGTATTAAAGGTATGTGGTTGCAGCGGCGACTGGAAGATGGAAGACTTCGCAGAGCGCACCATCGCAGAGATTCGTGAGAAGGTGGGCGATGGTAAGGTGCTTCTGGCCCTGTCCGGTGGAGTAGACTCCTCTGTTGCGGCTGGCCTCCTGTCACGTGCGATTGGTAGACAGCTGACCTGCGTATTCGTAGATCATGGTCTGCTTCGTAAGAATGAAGGAGATGAGGTAGAGGCAGTCTTCGGTGAGAAGGGTGACTTCGATCTGAACTTCATCCGTGTCAATGCGCAGGAGCGTTACTACAGTAAGTTAGCTGGAGTAACAGAGCCAGAACAGAAGCGTAAGATTATCGGTGAGGAATTCATCCGTGTATTCGAAGAAGAGGCGAAGAAAATCGGTACTGTGGACTACCTGGCACAGGGAACCATCTATCCAGATGTTGTTGAGTCCGGTCTGGGTGGAGAGTCAGCAACCATCAAGTCTCATCATAATGTAGGTGGACTGCCCGAGTATGTAGACTTCAAGGAGATCATCGAGCCACTGAGAAACCTTTTCAAGGATGAGGTACGTAAGGTAGGCTTACACTTGGGTATCCCAGAGGAACTGGTTATGCGTCAGCCATTCCCAGGACCAGGACTTGGTATCCGTATCATCGGTGAAGTCAATGCAGAGAAGGTTGCTATTGTACAGGATGCAGACTATATCTTCCGCGAGGAGATGAAGAAAGCTGGTCTGAATAAGACGGCTGGCCAGTACTTCGCAGCCCTCACCAATATGAGATCTGTTGGCGTCATGGGTGATGAGCGTACCTATGACTATGCCATTGCTCTTCGAGCAGTGAATACCGTGGACTTCATGACTGCCGATGTAGTAGAGATCCCATATGAGGTTCTGAAGACTGTGACATCTCGAATCATTAATGAGGTGAGTCACGTCAATCGCGTCATGTATGACATTACAAGTAAACCTCCTGGAACAATCGAGATGGAATAAGCGAGCAAATAGCCGTGAGGCCTTTTAAATAAAGGGTTTCACGGCTTTTACTTTTTCTCAAAGTACTGTTGCAGTACTGTCTGGTCTAATCGGGGAATATTTCTTCCGTAAGATATTTAATCTGACTGGTAGGTTCACACTTTCTTTCGAAGGATCGTCAGATAAAAGATTACCGCACACACATTTTAAATTCAAAGAATGGTGAGAAGGAGTTTTACGAGGATGTGCTTCAGTGGGGTAAGCAGGAAGATTTTATAGAACATCCGGAGTGGCGTGATATAGCAAAGGAATGTCTTCTTGAATACATTGAAGGGTTCGAGGATAGAAATCCCGGATTGGAACTTATAGGGGCTTATATACATATGGATGAGGCTTCCCCACATATGCATTTCGATTATATCCCTGTGGCGGAGGGATATAAGACAGGGGTACAGAAGCGAAATTCTTTAGATAGAGCCATGCGCAACTTGATTGCAGTTCGTACCGGTAGTGAGTATTCGCCAAGACCGGATGAAAAGGATGCATCAGGGAAGTGCACAGACAATGCCACGAAGCAGTGGAAGGAGATGGAACGAGCGCATTTTAAAAAGATATGTGTCCGCAGAGGTTTGGTTGTTGATGGTGAGATAAAGACACCGGAACGTGACAGTTTATCTGTGCTTGAATACAAGGCAGAAATGCGTAAGCAGGAGATTCAGAAATTGGAAACTCAGGAAAAAGAACTTAGGGGAACTCTTCGTAATCTACAGAGTCTCATTAAGCAGGCAGAAGAAAAGTTGGAAGAGGCAAAGAAAGAAGCTGCAAGTATTATCGAATCTGCAAAGGCAAAAGCAAATGAGTGGCTTGAAAAAATTAATATTCGTCTTGGCTTAATTCCGAAGAAAGATATCGAAGATAAGCGGTTAGAACTGGTTGGCTATTACAAAGCGTGCGAGCCTTATCTTACGAATGATATGAGGATTGCTATCAACAATGAAGATGTCAAAGGCTTTGGAGCATTGGTAAGTCGATTGACTGCATCAAACCCAGATGGTACTGTTGCAAGACGTAATCCGGGATGGGAAGAACTGTTTGATTTCGAAATCAAGTTTGAGGAATATCTGGAATTAAAGAATAAGAATGTAGAAATGGAGGATATTTTGAAGGAGTTGGAACAGCCGGAACGTAGGCGAGGAAGAAGACGATAAACGGTAAAAATTTGCCATTCACAGCAAAAAAATGACCATTTACATCATTGGAACATAATGATACTGCAT
>Ga0256405_10001160_pt1 | contig 75916 bp, 83 predicted proteins | sample RumenRJG_02DNA_FD_189096 | JGI IMG/M metagenome (GOLD analysis project Ga0256405, IMG submission 189096) | Bovine rumen microbial communities from Lethbridge, Alberta, Canada - RJG_02 | ecosystem: Host-associated > Mammals > Digestive system > Stomach > Rumen | place: Canada: Alberta...
AAATACGTTTTTGTGTTTCTAATCCTTGCTTTGAGTTCTGGCTGTTATTACATTTTTCTGATTGTTCAGAGTATTCACAAAATGACATTTTTGAAAATGCTAAAGATGGAAACAGAACTTATGTTGAGAAATGTTTAATGGCAAAATTGGGTGGAAGTTATAATAAAGCCAGAATACATTTTGAAAATAATTTTAAAGACAAAATTCGAATAGCAATATTAAATTCAAAATTGTATGAAACTTCTTTAACTGAATTAAAAGACAAGATTGGAACAAATATTGGTTTGCTTATCGAAGAAATGTTAGATAAGGAGTCAGATTCGCAATAAAAAAACACAATTTGCTGTATTACATTCTGAAATCGATCGGAAGGTTGCTTAGTTAAAATGTGCTGGTCTTTATGCTATAAACTGCGCTGTTTTGTCAACACAAAATTTTTACAGGTTTAAGGTGTAAAAAATTATGCAGCCTGTTTCCTTTCCATATAATGAGCCTCAGATTTAGACAAGGAGAAGAAAAAATAACGAATTTGTGCTAAGGTCAAGGTAGGACAAATTCATGGGAAGAAAGAAAAAAGATTTTTCAGACAAATTCAAAATTGAAGTTGCAAAGGAAGCTCTTAAAAAGAGGGCAAAAGAAGCCGAGGTTGCGGCAAAACTTTTCTCAATACCGCTTTCTTAAATGTTGTTGTATACTTCATATAGATGCCCTTCCATCAGGCGACATCTATCTTGACATAGAGGGGACTGCGGTTCTCAGTACACCAGCGGTGAGTTCATCGAGCTTCTGAAATCCTACAATGTTGAAATCAGCATGGACGGAATCGGAAGATGCAAGGACAACATCTTTGTGGAACGAACCTGGCGTACACTGAAATATGAATGGATTTTTCTTCGGGATTACAGGTCTGAAGAAGAACTCAGAAAACTGCTTGGAGACTTTGTTAAGTTCTTCAACAATGAAAGAATTCATCAGGGGCTTGGATTACAAAACTTCTGACGAAGTATACAGGGAAGGAAGTTTTCCTTCTGCAATCATCAAAAAGATGGCAGCATAAAATTCGTTATTTTTCAGACAAAATGTCTGGACAAAGGGCTTAGCTTATATACTTTTGAAGATAAATAAGGAAAAAACAAATGAGAACACCATTTAATGAAGTTTTAAAAAATGCAGGTTTTGATATTTCTTTAGAATATAAACGTTTATATAAACTTTTTTATGAAGAAAGAAATGCTGGTATATATAATACACCACAAAATCATTCTTTTAGTTCAACATATGAGTTTTTTAATAAAAAAGAAAATTTTAGACAAATATCCTTTAGAGGTACTGCTTTAGATTTATATGACTTTGATAAGGCACATAAACTATCTTTCCGTTCAACAACCTCAACTGATGATATAGAATATTTAATAAGTTTTTGTGAATATATAATTAATCTTTTTAATAGTTTCCCTGCTTTTGAATCTGATTTTCGAATTAGAAATATTGCAAGAGTTTTCATCGAACAAATTACACAAATAGTTGACAATGCTTGTTATACCTCTATAGAAAAAGATGAATGTATTATTTTTATACCAAAAGATGTAACAGTAATGGCTGTTTCCGAAATTGTTGATAAATCAGTTTCATACAAAGTAATTTTATATAACCATCACTCATTAAAAGGAAATATTGAAGAAAAGAAAAAGATTATAAGACAACTTGCAGATTTATTAGAACCTAAAAGAAATCAATTAAAGGAAATTAATGGTGCTTTTGCTACAGACTTATTTAATTGCTTTAACAATTTCAACATACGTCATAACAATAAAGATAAATCAACTTCCCATTACAATCCTCTTTTTGAAACAATTACGGATTCTGCATTGGAATATTTATATGATGAAATCTATCAATTATGTTTATTAGCTTTCATGGAAATTGATAGTATAGACAAAAAAAGGTTTATAAAAGAAATGTTAAATTCAAAAAAAAATAATTAAATGAGGAAAAAATGAATTTACAGGATGAAGCTGCTTTACATACAATTCGGGTAATTTCTACTTCTGATGGTAAAAAAGTTGAAAATATAGGAGGTGGCTGTTTACTATATTTTCGAAATTTATTATTTGTATTATCAGTAAAACATATAAAAAAATTCACACACAGTAAATTAGCTGTTATTTTTCATAACTCACCATTCATTAAAAATCTTCCCAATTGGGCTGGACTTGATCCAACATATTTAAGAGCCGCAAAAACAAGATTCACTATAACAATAGCAAAAATAATTTCAAAAATTGCGAACAAACTAAAAATTAAAAATTTTATGGATTTTTTAATAAAAAACTTAGGTGATTTAGATTTTTTTTATAGCTTATGGCGCCGCTTTGGAATTCCTTACAGTTACGGCGGAAAAACTGTAAGAGTCTGCCGAAATGCCCACATTCTGACGATTTATTCTGCAGATATGAGCCGTCAGCTTGTAACGCATGATGTTACCTGGAGCCGCAGAGACGGTTTCTGTAAAGACCAGTATGTTCTTCCAGACCAGCCTGAGGAATTTCCTACAGCTGCTGTAAAAACAGTTATAGAACAGACAGCACCGGAACTACCGTCAAATGCTTTTGACCGCTTTGACTTCAGCAGGGAGACCATCGATGATTAAAAGTATTGATTATTCGGAACTTGAAAAAGCGTTTTCTACACTCAGAATAAAAATGACTGTAAGCGACTTTACCAACTTTGCAATGCAGAAAGATTTTTCAGCGGAACAGATTTGTTCGGTTATTGAAACTTTCTCGCTGCTTGCAAAAAGAAAGGAACAGGCTTCAATTAATTTTCTTCTGAAATGTTCAAGACTGCCGTTGAAAAATCCTAAGACATTTGATAACTTCCGTTTTGAGAATATAAAAGGCCGTGATTCGGAGAGACTAAAAAGTCTAAGTACGCTTGCGGCATTACATTCACATAAGAATCTTGCTTTTATAGGCCCTACGGCTTTCTGCGTGAACCCCTTTTTCTGCTCCTGTTTTATGGGCAACTTCAATTTCCATGAACTTATCCATGACCCACTGAAGCATTTCAAGCATTGGATCTTTTGCTGTTACAAAATCCAGTAGTTTATTTTCGAAAAATGTGGTATCGTTCTTCTTGGCCATTGTCTTTTCCTTTTTTGTTTGTTGTGGTAACTAACATTTTGGAATTTTCAATGGCTTTTTTCTACCCCAAATTGCGAACTTTATTGTACACTATCAAATTAATAACGCAATGAATAAAGAGTTGAATATTCCATTTACTTCAAGAATTGCATATCCTATTAAGTTTTTATACTGGCTTATGATCGTTGATGACATTTTCTATAAAAAGATTTGTCCAACTCTTCATTCAGAAGAATGGGATGATTTAGCAAAGAAGTCTATTTAAATAACAAGGTATTTAATAAGATATTTTTTACTCATGCAATAATTCCCCTGTGGCCTGTACGGACAAAGGATGCATCGCAACTTTGTTGCTAAGCGCAGCGCCGAAGGCGTACTATATGGAGCAAAATATAAAACGCGGAAAACTACCTATGATAAACAAAAAACAAAGATGTTAAAATAGTAAGCGAACTTGGTACTCTCCAGAATCTTTCACTTCTAAAAATCATAATCTGCCGCTATTTCTTTCATAATTTTATCATGAAGTTTTTTGTTTAATCTTACTTCTGTCATTTTTATCCATAATAAATAATAGTATTTCAAGTAGTTGTTATTTAAACCGATAGGAATTAAGGTGCTTAAAATTCCTCTTATATTTTCTAAATAATTGCTTATAAGTGCTGAATTATTTTGAAAGTCAATTGATTTTAATTTCATGATACTAAATAATGAATTATTTTCATAGCACTTTAATGTGTTCCACAATTCGTCGAAACTGTTCTCATTTAAAACCCCTTTATAGCGTCTGAAAAATTCTTTTTTAGTTTTGCTATGATTTTCTTGTGTAAAATAATTTTTTGAAAGTTCATAATAAACATATGCGGAGACGGCTTCAATTTCGTTGGGATAAAATCTTTCTTTAGGAAACAAATCATAGGTATGGCGTTCTGGCCAATCATCCGTGAAAATATTGTTGCTGATAATTCTACATAAATACTCGACAGAAAGAATTGCAACATTTTTTAATGAAGACCAAGATTTTAGCTCCTCGATAATTTTATCAAGATTAAAATAAAATCCAAAGGCTACATATGAACAATATTCTGCCAAAATATCTTTGTCGAGGATTTTTCCGGTGTTTTCTTTGAGTGAAATAATCTCACAATACTGTAATAATGTTTTAGTAAAAAGAATCGGATTTATGTTGTCTGTTATCAGCCTTCGCCTTTTATTTTTTACATTAAAGCTTAGAATTAATAATTCATCATCAAAAGTGTCGCCTAAAATTAGTTTTACATCTTCATATAACAAGTTTATTTCACGATCAACAGATGCACGCCCACTTTTCTTGTTTCTGGTAAAATAACTCGTTCCGAAATCAATTATATGAACTTGATTATTTTTATCAATCAATATATTTTTGGTATGTATATCCCCGTGTATAATACCTTCAGTTTGATAATACAAGACTGTTTCTAATAATTGATAACATATTCTCCTACATTCTGTTTCTGTCGCATAGAAAGGAGAGTTTAACCAATCTTTTAGACTTTCTCCCTCTATAAATTCTGTGGACGCGAAATAATAGCCGTCTTGTTGCCACGCATCATAAATCGTCACAATGTTATTATTTTTTAGATTGGATATCTTGCGAATTTCCGCCAAATATTGATTAAAATCAACATCTTTAGTTTTTTTGTTTTTATTTGGTAACCAAATCTTTATGGCTTCAATTCTATTAAGGGTAGAATTACATGCTTTTATAACGACACCATTAGCCCCCTCTCCGATTAAATCAAGTATAGCATACTTATCCATTTGGAGTGTAAAAAGCTCACCGGTTCTAGTGTCAGGCAAAGACATTTCCTTTTTGTCATCATTCCAAATGTAACGGTTTGTATTAACTTTTTTGTCTGTCATTTCCTAAATATAATATATTCTCATATATCTGACCCTATTTAATAAAATATAATCAGCTTTCTAAAATCCTACAAAACTATGGTAATGCTTAAAAAAAATTTAGTCCAGTCTTATTGGTGTCACGGAATTCGGTTTGTTGAAATAATATTAAAAAAACGTCATTGCGAGGCAAAAAGTACCGAAGCAAGCTCGTTTTTAAGGCAGATTGCTTCGCCATCGCTCGCAATGACACAAAAACTGATTTCCGTGTATTGGTGTAATATAGAAAATAAAATGAAGCATTAATTATTATGGTAGGCTCAATTTCGAGTTTTAGTAATCTCGCAGATTTCGCGGATAAACGCTGATTTTGTGATATTTTATACGAAAATTTTCCAATTCTTATCGGAAGTTTTTCAATTATGATATATAAAATCTGCGAAAATCTGCGTTATCTGCGAGAAATTTTGGCAATTTTGTCAAAACTCGACATTCGACCTGATAATATATTGAAGAGGCGGTATGAAAAAGGAAAAAGTACGGTCGGCTGGTGCTTCGGGGGCTTCCTTGAATGAGTAAGCATAAACGCCAAGATATGCGAGATTTTACGGATAAAAATTCATATTTATTGCTCCAAAAGTGAAATTATGATATAATTTAAAGAGTTTCGATAAAGATATGAAAAGAGAAGCCATACAAGTTCATTATTCAGCGGATAAAAACGCGCTGGACTTGTTGCTAAAGAAAGTTCTGCAATCTCCTATGTTCTGTGGAAATATGCCCGTAGATTTTCACAGGATAACCAAACTCTTAGGAGCACTGAAAGATGAACTTTCTTTCATAGTTGAATTCCCCTATACTGACAGTCACTACAGAGACTGCTACTATTTTTACCATGCCGCAAAATTTGAGGACTTGCCGAGGGAAACGCTCAGAGTCCATATATTCGCCAGTTCCATAACAAGCATTGAATCCTTATGCGCAATGGCCACTGAGAATGAAAGGCTTGTGTCGGACTCATATTTCGGATTTTTTATTGTCCGCCCGTTGAACAGATTTCCGCTCGGACACTCTTTTATATCGCCCCGTGCGTTCAAACGGCAGGATTTCCTTTGTTGCCTGATAAAAGAGCGCGTCTATTTGCTCGGCGTAAAACTGACTGTATGTGCATTTCCCCATGTCGCGCAGGACACGGAAACGCATACCTGCGCAGAAAGTTCCCTATGGGCATTGCTTACCTACTACGGTTCTAAATACCGCACTTACCAGACTTTGCTTCCGTCAGACATTATACGCCATTTGAATTCCGTTTCAGCCCACCGAATGCTGCCTTCAAACGGGCTTACAGTAAATGAACTTTCAACGGTTCTTACTCAGGACGGGCATAACTGCGTTTTGTACACAAAGAACACCGACGAGGATTTGTTGCTGCAGATAATGAGAATTTACATAGAGTCAGGGATACCCCTTATCGTCGCTCTTGAAAACGAACAAAACGGGCATGCGGTCGTGGCTATCGGGCATGGGGAAACAAAATGTCCCGCCCCCGCACACGGCTGGCAGGATATGTGCGAGTATGACAGGAACATTGTTTTTATCGATGACAACATGGCTCCCTACCAGCTTGCAAGAGCCACTGCCCCTGCGGAACATTACGGCAGAAATTTAGCAGACATGGAAATCGCTTCCCTTGTCGTTCCATTGCAAAAACATATGTTTTTGGAGGCAAGGCAGGCTTATACATTGGTAAAACATGTGCTAAATCATAAGGCGGTGGGGCTTATGAATTTTGGAAGCAGCTGGCAGACAAGGTTGCTGCTTACGAGCGGAAGGGCTTTTAAGAATTCCCTGCTGACTGACAAAACGATTGCGGGAAGCACAAGAAACGCCCTCCTGAGGATAAGCCTTCCAAAGTTTATATGGCTCTGCGAGATATACGAAGGGAATAACCTGAGCAAAGAAAAATGCAACGGCATAATTGTACTGGATTCAACTGGTGGCAATTCTCTTTCTTCGGTGATATTATATATACTGAACGATAAGAATTTTATAACCGATGGAATGGACTGGATTCAGTACAGACCTATCCCCACATTTGAAAAGCGGACATACAAACATAATCTGAAAGGAGCGTGGAACAAATGGATGAATTAGAATTGCAAACAATTGACAATTTGTTTGATGAAATCTCGATTGGCGATGCGGTGTCATTGCCTTCTTCCATTAGCAGTTATGATGATATGTTCCGCCAGATGGAAGATGAGGCTATCCAAGAGCGAGGTCGCCGCGCATCTGCCTATCGTGAGGCCGCAAAGATATATCTGACTTTTTAAGTTTACAATTTTCTCAGTCAGAAAATCTTGACAAGGAATTGAAATGTCATCTGAGAACAAAACGCTGACCCCGACATGGATAGCGTATGTGGACGGGGCGAGGCTGGACTGGAAACACGAGGGCGCGCTAAAATCCGTCAGAGTCCACGACGGGCTGAACTCAATCGGGACGGCGAGCCTCGTCTTCGACCTGCCCGCGACCGACTTTGACAATGACGATGTATTCTCCGAGGGGAGCGAGGTCTCAGTCCACCTTGGCTACAAGGACGATGTTGAGGAAGTTTTCTCAGGCGAGGTTACGGGTTTCGCCCCGCAGTTCGGGGAATACGGCGCGCCACAGATGGAAGTTCAAATAGAAGCAAAACTGCACAGGCTGGACAAGGGCGAGCGCACAAGGACATACGAGAACAAGACCACCGCCCAAATCATAAAAGAAATCATCTCGAAGCATAATTTAACCGCCGAGGTCGAGGAGTTCGGCCCGAAGCACGATTACACTGAGCAGCGGAACATCACGGACTACGACTACATAACCCGGCTCGCATACAGGTACGGGAAGGCGGTCTGGTGCCAGGGCGGCACGGTTCATGTAAAGACGGAGATAACGCCGAGCGACGACGATGTAATCCTCGAACGGGGGAAGAGCATAATCAGCGCGAGGACAAAAACGAGCATAGCAAAGCAGCTGTCGGCAGCGACCTGCACTGGATGGAGCATCATGGACTGCCGAGGCTTCGCCACGACCGCGACGATGAAGGACATCCCGCTCAGAATCGGCGAATACTCGTGGGAGGACAACTCGAAGGGCTACGACCCGAAGCGGACGGAGCAGATTACAACCGATGAGATTCTGGACGAGGAAGACGCGGCGGCGGTCGCAAAGGCGTACATCCAGAACCGCTCGCTCAAGTTCCAGAGCTGCGACATAAAGACACAGGGAAACTGCCTCACGGTGAAATATGTCGGGAAACAGAGCGACGGCGAGTACCTTATTGAGAGCGTGGAGCACACGCTAGACATGCAGAGCGGCCTCATAACGAGATGCCACCTGATAAGGAACTTCTGCGAGGTGAGCAACAGGAGCGGAACGGTAAGCGAGGTAAATAGGGAGCGGGCGGACAGCCAGATTAACGGCTCTCAGGAAGGAAATGTTCCGGAGGTCTCCAGCCTGTCAAGCGAAAGCCAGATGGACAATCAAGGCGAATCAGAAAACACATCTAATGAAAAGAACCCGAAAATCACGAATCCGCATTGGGAGATTCTGTTTAACGCAGCATGATGGATTTATGGCTTTTTTCAGAATCGAAATTGCGAACTAAATTTGACACAATCCACGAAAAACGGAATGTAACCTCCCTGCCGTATTTTGGGCACCGAAAGATAAACCGTTCCGAGCCTCGTGTCAAAGCGTCGGATTCTGTAGCCGCATCTGTAACCGGTACGGCTGTTAGCGTCAGGCGATTTTAACCATTTTGGCGATTTCCTCCCGACTCTAACATTATAGTTAGGCGTAATAATGGAAATGAGATTTTGTGTGTACATAAAAAAATATCCTTGATAATTTGAGAACAAAATGAGAAGTATTATAATCTTGTACGAATTTAATTAAAGAAAATTATGCGTTCAGCAGACTTACTAAAGCACAATATTCATTATAGGCATCCTGCAAAGCAGATAATTCAGATGTAAAGTTTTCGGCAGAAAACCTTTCTGCCATTTTATCTGCGGCACTGTAGCAATCTGATTCGTGACCGTTCAAATAATGTGCATAATCATGCTCTTCATCAACAATGTCACCGTCAAAATATTTTATCCATGTCTCAATATTTCGTTTAGGTATAAAAATAAGCAATTTGTCATCTTCAGTACGTGTTTCAATTTCCACAGCATTACAGGCATCATTAAACTGCAGTTTTCTTTCCTGAACAGTCTTTTTATCTGCGTCAATAGCAACAACGAGAACATTTGAATCAAAACTTTTTGAACGTAATGCCCGAAGCCGTTTAGGAAATTGACTCCTTACATACTGCTCGCCACAACCATCAGCCGGCAAAGGTAATGGGAATATCTTTCGTCCGCTGATTCCCTGTGCAATCAAAAAACGACGGATAAGGCAATGAGTAAGTTTATCTTCACACAAAACGATATATTTATGCTTTTTACTTAGTTTCATCCGCACCGCCCTGTGATATTATTTCTGAATAAGTAAGACCGCAGTCAGACTTAGGCGGTTCTGAAATTACGGAAGCACCGTAAGAACGGCGGGCAAGCCATATTCCATTTGAAGGTGCAAAATAATCAATAACACTAGGATGATGAGAAATCAAGACACACTGGTTCTTTCCATTTGATATGTCCTGCACATACTGGATAAACTGCCCTACTTCCTGCAAAGATATGTAATTATCAGGTTCATCAAGAAAAAGTGAACAGTCATCATCTAGATACATTACGACAAGGAAATACAGAGTGAAGAGCATTCTTTCGCCGTCTGACAATTCAGAAAATGTATATGAAACTTTTGTGCTGTTCTGATTATATTCAAAATATAAGACTTTTCCAGAATCTCCATTTAAATATGTCCTTACAAAACAAGGATTGATTTCTTTTAACACCTGCCAGAGCTTCATCATTTTCTCTGGATTCTTTTGAACAACATGCATATAAACATTAGGAATGTTATCAGCACTATAATTTATATATTGTTCCTCTGCATACGAAATTATAAATTCAGCAGCTGATGGAAGTGGATGGCACACAACAATGTTGTCAACCGCATGCTTAAAGTCAGAGAGTTTTTTGTTATCATTTCGTTCATATATTGCACTCACTCCAGAAGAAAGCCAGTTTACCAAAAGCTCAGGACCTTCTTTATAAGAATCATTATACAAAATGGCCTTTCCATTTTCGGCTCTGAAAATCGGATTTCCCTGACAAAGCACGACCTCTTTTTTTACACGGTTTTTCTTTTCATCCCTGTTGAATTCTACTTCCAGTTGATATGTATATTCACAGTTTTTATATGAAAGAGATAATTCAAAAGTCTGAACAGGAACTAATTGCCACCTTGTAAGAGAGTCAAGAGGAAAAGCCTCGGAAACATCTGCTTTTCCCTGTATGAAAAAACGCAAATTTGCAAGCAAAACAAAAATAGTCGATTTTCCCGTTCCGTTTCCACCCAACAAAAGATTTATAGAAGAGAAATCAATCTTAAAATTAACAAGGGAACAGTAATTATCAACTTTCAGATAGTTTATCATATTTGCCTCTATTATAACTTTACCATGCAAGGCAATAAAAATCTATATCGCATCAAAGTTTCATTCAAAATGCCGATTTTATATATAGTAAACTTCATTACAAAAAAGCCTTCCTACGACAAACTTATATCATAGAAAGGCTTTTTATGTATTATTGTTTTAATAAATTATAAAAAACAAACATTATCTCTTATAATAAGTCTTATACCAGGCCGCAAACTTCCCCAGCCCTTCTTCCAAACTTGTACTCGGCTTAAACCCAAAGTCACGCTCAAGTTCAGATACATCAGCATAAGTCTGATATACATCACCTGGCTGCATAGGTAGCAATTCTTTCTTTCCTCGTTCAGAAATAATGCCTTCTTTAATCAAGCAGTTTTCAAGAATCTCTACAAAGTTCATCAAGCTGGAAGGTTTGTTGTTGCCGATGTTGTAAACTTTGTATGGGGGAAGTCTCCCCCTCGCTCCAACCGCCTGCGGCGTTTTCCGCTACCCTCTCTGCGGGGACACCCCGCAACGCCCCGAGTTTTTTTTATCCAATCCACTTTCCATTCAAATCAAAATAATTCTTATTTGCATCAAATGCCGGGTGCTTACCATCCTTTTCACTTAGAAGTGGGTTCACGTCAGGTGCTATAGATTTCCAGTCAATTCCAATCGCGGGGTCATTCCACATGAGGCCGCCCTCGCCTTTTGGGTCGTAAAAGTCTGTACACTTATAGGTAAAAATGGCCTCATCACTCAAAACCGTAAAAACCATGGGCAAAGCCTTCTGGAATGTAGAACATATTCTGCTTTTCGGCATCCAGAATTACGCCGTAGTATTTACCAAAAGTGGCAGAGCCTTTTCTTAAATCAACTGCAACATCATAAACACGCCCCTGTAATGCACGAACCAACTTTCCCTGTGGATGCTGAGTCTGAAAGTGCAAACCGCGCAGTACGCCCTTAGTTGATTTCGACTGATTATCCTGAACAAACTTCATTGTAAGGCCGGCAGCAAAAAAATCGCGCTCGCTGTATGTTTCCAGAAAGTAACCGCGGGAATCACCAAAGATTTTTGGCTGGATTTCGTAAAGACCTTTTACTTCGGTGCCGTCAGATAATTTACATGTATTAAATTCAAATGCCATTTTTGTCCTCTTATAGAATTCTAGATTTATCAAACAAGTCAGAATCAATAAACTTTTTCAAACTCTCTTTCCAGTCCGGAAGCGTAATTCCCAGTGCTTTCTGAATCTTGTCTTTGCACAAAACAGAATAAGCCGGGCGCTTTGCAGGAGTCGGATATTTCGAAGTTGCACATGGATTTACCACACACTCCCTGTTAGTAATCAAGCCAGCTTCAATTCCCTGCTTTTTAATTTCATTAGTAAAATCCCACCAGGTGATTTCACCAAGATCAGTACAGTGGTAGGTTCCGTAAGGCACATCATCTGCCATAACGCCATGCAGTGCGGATAATATAATACTCTTTAAGATTCTGTCTTACAGCAGCTTCGCCATCAGCCTTTGTTTTTCCATAAACACCAATCGGCGCAATCGGCATATCTTCTGTATAAGGAGCTGAACCAGAACCATCAAAAACATAATCGGTAGAAATATGAATCATTTTTGCATGAATCTGATTCGCAAGATTTGCAATATTTCTCGGGCCGTCTTCATTCAGCTTTTTAGCAAAGTCAGCATCCGATTCCGCCTTATCAACAGCAGTATATGCAGAACAGTTTATGATATACGAAATCTCTTTTCCTTTTGCAAAGTCAGCAAGAGCCTGTGGATTTGTGATATCAACATCAATATCCGTTCCAGCAAAGTCAATTTTATTTTCAGTAAGCTGTCGGGCAATTTCAGTTCCCAACATTCCTTTACAACCAATTAACCAGATCATTTTGTTCCTCAATTTATATTGTTTAAGGGAGGAGCCCTTCCCTACGGCCGCACTTCGTTGCGTCCTACCCTTCCAGCGGGGGCCACCCCCGCAACGCCCCCGTTATTTTTACTAATAAATTACTTTACTTCCCAATAATAAGATGTACAATAGATATTTTTCGAATATTCTGGCCAATGATACGTTAACCACATATTTTTACCGTTATCATCAAATTTTGCTTCATCAATTATTTTTTCATATACTTCATTTGAAATAAAAGTACTATATTTACCATCCCTAATCGCACACATCTTAGCAGCCATATTTGCAGCATTACCAACCCAAACAAGATCATTATCTCCTCTAATACCAGTTCTTGCAACAAAAAGCTCACTTGTATCAATTCCAACAACCTGTCGTACTTCAATATCTGTATCTGGATATATTTCTTTGATTTTAGGATTTATTACTTTTAAAACTAAATAATTGATTTGTAATGCTGTTTTTACTGCGTTGGTGTTTTTCCTATTGCCAATATATACAGCCATAACTCTATCACCATCAAACGAAGTTATAACACCATCATTGTTTTTTATAATTTCACAACAAGCCTTAAGATAACTTTTATAAACTTCTGCAGAAAACCAATGTTTATATTGGCTTACCATTTTGGTTGATTCTTTCAAATCTGCATACAAAACAGTTGCATACAATTTTACAGCATCATTCCCTAATTTTATATCTTGTGGTTCAGGAACTTTTTCCCCATTTCTGACAGACCAGTTAGTCTTAAAAATTTGTGATATTTCCCCTGTTATCTCTATCAATGATTTCATATTTCGATTCTCCTAAACACACCATACAATAAAAGAAACTATAATTGACAGTATAAAACCAAATACCAAAATCCAAGCAGAAAACTTAAAAAACTTATATTTTCTATTTGCGATTTTAGATAAGTTATATATTTGATTTGCTAAATCTTTATTATATAAACTTATGTCTTTATATTTTTCAGAATAGTATTCGCCTAATTGTTCACTTGAATCAAAAGTAGTATTTTCATCAAAAAATAAAATATTATGAAAACTTCCCCTTTCTACACTTTTTTGCCTTATTTTAGGAATAAATGATATGATAGAAATTATAAATGAGAAAACCAAAGTTAATAAAAATAAAATTATAAAAGTTTTATATGCATTTTCTTTAAAAACTAAAAGTTTAGTATTTTCAAATAATAATAACTTTCTAATAGCATCAATATTCGACAAAATTCCAATAAATAGTGCACTAGTAAAAACAATCATCGAAGCATTCTTTGTTTCTGCAAATTTAGATTGTTCGTGCATAATATCTAAAGAATATTTTAGCTCATTTGTAAAATCAATATTATCTTGTTTTTTACTCATCGATAAAAATTCCTCCTCCTTTATAATAATTTAATAATTTATTTTCTATTTGGAAACTTTTTTATTATATTTATTTAAAGGAGGAGAAAAGAAATGAATATTACAGAAACACAAGTTCCAAAAAGTATTTTGGAGATTATCAAAAGAGAATCAGATCTTTTTCAAAAAGATGTTTCAATAACTGAGAGAAATACAATTCCAAATACCTCAGACATACCAATAACAAATCCTACAGCATGGTTTAAAATAAAAGATGTTACTTGCGTATATGTTGATATGATTGGGTCTACAAAACTAAGTGCAACAAAAAGACAAAAAACAATGGCAAGAATATACAGAATCTTTACAGAAACAATAATAAGAATCTTTCATGATTTTGAAGCACCATATATAGATGTAAAAGGAGATGGAGTATTTGCATTGTTTAATTACAATCAGGTCTATCGAGCATTATCAGCTGCTGTAACAATTAAGACTTTTGTAGAAGAGGAGTTTATTCCTCGTGTTGAAAATATCGGAGAAGAAGATGAAAAGAATATAGGTGCACATATTGGTATAGATAGAAATACATTATTGGTGAGAAAATTTGGATTAAAGAAAAATGATGATAGAGATGACAGACAAAACGAAGTTTGGGCTGGTAAAACAGTAAATATGGCAGCAAAACTTGCATCTTTTTCAAAAAGTGGAGAACTATTAGTATCTGATAGATTTTACAGTCAAATCACTGATAAACTAGTACGAAAAAGCTGTCCTTGCTCTGGAACCAGCGAGTTATGGAAAAAAATTGATATCAATGATGAAAAATTTGATTTCTCAACAATTTACAAACTGGAATCAATTTGGTGTCAAGAACATGGGGCTGAATACTGTGAAAAAATATTAAAATTAGATAAATAGTAATACAAAACAAATGCTCTCCTAATTTTTTTTACATTTTTCGATGGAGTTTGACGACAGATTTTAGTAATTCTAATTATGCTAAACTAAAGTAATTTAATTTTCCAATCATAGAATTTCTTATTATATTTAATATTATAAGGGATTTAATAAAATGGGATTAATACCCTATTTCTTTCCCCTAATCTTTGCAACCCGCTCTTCTCTTTCTCTTGATTTTTCTATAATCATATCTTTTATCTCCTGTGTAGGCCAAACATACTTTTTTACATAATCAATTAATTCTTGCAAGTTCTTACCTTCTTTATCCCAGTGAACAATCGCTATCAATCTAGGAAGTTCGGATTGGACTTCTGAAAAATGATGGATATCATTTGTAAAGGTTTTAAATTTGTCTTTTATAGTTTTTTGAGGTAAGTTCAAAAGAAAGGAATATAGATTTTGGAAATTTCTATTTTTCTGAATCAAATCTATATGTGGAGTATATAAAAGTATATTATGATTCTCTGCAATACTTTCAATACTATCTGATTTTTTAATTTCGTCTGTCGTTATATCAGTTTTTAAAAGATATAAATTTGCATTTGTTACAATTATAGGAATCTGATAGAAAATTGTATCTTTGACTAATAATAAATTAATTTCATGATAAAAATCGTCAATTATCTTTTCTGTAAAAGAACCTGACAATTGATAGGCTGCTTGTACTATAGTTTTTTCGTTAGCTTGATCTTTACCATATATTTCCACACCTTTAATACAAATAGGAGCTAAAGAAGGAAAATCAGATGTATGCTTTAGTAAATCCTTTTTTTCAGAAAAAGCATCAACTTCATGAATAAACGATGTTGTATTTATATCTAACATATAAGCAGTTTCATTAGGCAAAAAGCACCAGATAGTATCCGGCTCCATTTTATATTTACATTCAATTTGAAAATCCAAGTAATGGCCTATAGAAATATAAGAAGCTGCTAGATCGTAGGAAAACTCTTTTTGAGTTCCGTTTTCATCATCTTTTATATATGGATATTCAAAATCAACAATAAATCCGTTTTTTCGAAGATAATTACAAACCTCGTATTCAAACGGAAGCCCAGACTTTAAAAGAGATTTCTTATATGCTGATTCTTTATTATTCTTATTTTCAGTTTCTTGCATGATTAGATTTTTTTATTAAAACTTATTCTTGGTGAATTCACCATGCCATTGTAATGGTTGAATTTCTGCATTTATCATCTATTGCCTGATAGCTGTTAATTGAAACTATAAGTTATCTCAACAAATAATATTATAATACCTTTTTTGGAAAAAATCACATGTTTTTTTTCGAGTACCACGAACAGTTACTCAATTGGGTTTTATCTTTGGAAAAAGCGAAATTGTCATTGTCGGTAATAAACTTCTGTAACAGGATGAAGAAAGTTTATCACCGGCAGTCCCCTCCCTCATTTTTCTATCTATAGAAATCTCCAAAATAATATGTTATACTTCCTATATCTGTAATTCTCTGTATAATAAAACTTATGCGCTAACACCCCTCTCTACAACAAATTACAGTCGTTAAAAATCTATTCAAAAGGTAATTTAATGAAGTTCTTGTCTAGAGCAATCGGTCTTTTTGTCATTCTTTTTAGTTTCACGGCTATTTTTACTGCCTGTAAGTCCTCCTCTGACGATGATCCAGAGGCTCAGGTTCCGCGAATTACATCTATTAGTGCTGATGTCACGACCGTTGTGAACATTGCAAAAGAGCTTACTGTCGGAGTTGAGGTTTCAGATTCCGGGAAGCTTTCTTATCAATGGTATGTTTCTGACTCAAAACTGAGCAAAGGAACTCCAGAAGAAAACGGGGATGCGGCATCATTCTCACCCAAAACAACAAATGCAGGAATTTTCTACTATTACTGCGAGATAAAAAATACCCTCGATTCAAGCGTCCGCTCTGCTATTTCACCAATAATCACTTACAAAGTAACGGATTGCATAAATGCGCAAGCCCCTGCCCTCGTCCAGCAGCCCGAAGATGTAACTGCCAACTTCGGCGAGAATTTTTCTCTGTCAACATTCTCATATTCCACAGACGGTGGAACCCTTTCATATCAATGGTTCTTTTTCGGCTGATAAAGATAAAGACGCCGCATCAATACCAGAAGCAACAAAAGCAACATACACAGGAACGATTTCTGCAGGCTCACTCGGCTATTACTACTGCGTCATTACGAATACGATTTCAGACAACGGAGATGGTGGCGAAAAGACTGCATCGATTACGACAGAAACGGTAAAACTCTCCAGCACACAGATTTTCGCAAAAGTGCCGGTTATCCTTCAACAGCCTCAGAACCTGACACTGGATTTCGGAAACGAATTTACATTCAGCGTGGCAGCTTATTCCGCAGACAACGGCACTCTCTCATATCAGTGGTATTACAAGGCAAGCGAAAATGACGAGGCCGCAGCAATAAACGATGCGACAACACAAACCTACACTGGAACGGTCTCAGCAAAAACGATTGGTTATTACTACTGCCTCATTGAGAATACAATTTCTGATAACGGAGACGGCGGAACAAAAACAGCATCTCTCCAGACAAACACGGTAAGGCTGTCAAATGATACGATAGAAGCGAACAAGCCTGTTATTCTTACCCAGCCACAAGAGGCCGTTCTCCATGTGCTGGAAAAAACTCTGCTTTCAGTCTCTGCCTACTCTGTGGACAAAGGAACGCTCACCTATCAGTGGCACAAGATTACAGGAGAAACGGACGAAGCAATAGAGAACGCGACAGAATCTTCATACGAAGTTATCGCAAATAAAGTCGAAACAACAAAATACTACTGCACCGTCACAAACACAATTCCAGATAACGGAGACGGTGGTTTAAAATCAGCCGCAAAAGAGACAAATACCATTACGATTACCGTCGATTATACGAATGCGAACGAGCCTGTCATTACTACCCAGCCCGAAGATGTATCTGCCGTCATTCCTGCGATAAAAGTGTTCCAGGTAGGAGCATACACGGAAGATGACGGAGTTTTGACTTACCAATGGTACTCCGTTGCAGAAGGCGAAACTGAAGGAACGCCAATTACCGATGAAAACAAATCTAAGCTCATTGTAAATGTAAAGGAACTTGGTAAAACAGGCTATTATTGTGTAGTAACAAATACAATTCCAGACAACGGAGACGAAAGCGGGAAAAAGCAAGCAGCCATCACGAGCGAAACCGCCTGGCTTGACGCAATCTATCTGAAAGCAGTCATTTCCGCCCCTGCCTTTACCGAGCAGCCTGCAAAACTGAATATCGTACCGTACAATCAGAGCATAAAACTCACATGCACAGCAAAGGCAGCGGAAGGTACAGTCTCTTACCGCTGGTACGAAAGCACCGATGGCACAACCGACAAAGGAGTTGCCGTAAGCAATGCAACAACCTCAACACTCACTACTCCCAAATACACTGAGCGAGGAATCTACTATTATTACTGTGTCGCAACCAATGTCCTGGCCGAAAGCGAAGAGAACATTAAATCAGCCTGCGCGATTTCTGATGTAGTCAGCGTAGCGTATACTGGATTGCCGACGGTGTATGTGAATACCCCGGAAAGCGTAGCAATTACTTCAAAAGAGGACTGGACAGAAAACGCAACAATCTCTCTTACAGGTGCCGAAGACTCTTCCTGGAATTTTGATGAGGTTAAGACAAGCATTCGTGGCAGAGGAAATTCAACATGGAATCTTCCCAAAAAGCCGTATGCGCTCAAGCTAGATAAAAAACAAAAAATAATGGGCATGCCAAAGCACAAAAGATGGGTACTGATTGCAAATTATTGGGACAATTCTTTTATGCGCAACGAAATGGCATTCTATCTGAGCGAGAGTTTTGAACTGGACTATACAGTTCACGGGAAATTCGTTGATTTAGTCATGAACGGTGAATATAAAGGCCTTTACTGGCTGGGTGAAGCAATCAAAGTTGATGAAAACCGAGTGAATATCAATGACGGTTCTAAAAACATGTCAGATGACGAAGATAAAGACTATCTGATAGAAATGGATGTATATTACGACGAGGCTGTAAAATTCAAAAGTTCTATTCGGAACATGCCGTACATGATAAAAAACGATGACTACATGATTGATGACAACAATGATTTGACGGCAGGCGGTCAAGCCAGACTAGAACGCTTGCAGACAAAAATCACCAATTTGGAAACATTACTTTATCCTGACTATACCACCGGCATGAACACGAACAACTGCTCTGCTCCAGATGAATCGTATGCAGAAATCATCGACATAGATTCTTGGGTAAAATTCTGGTTTGTAAATGAGATTATGAATAATGGTGAACTTAACTACATAAAGAGTTGCTATTTTACCTTTTACAGTAAGAAAAATTGTTTGAAAGCTGGGCCCGTTTGGGATTTTGATTGGATATCGTCTCAACTAGATTCTTGTATACTTAAAAATTCAATTTACTACAATGCTCTATTCAAATCTCCTAAATTTAAGAATCGCACAAAACAACTGTGGAGCGATTACTATAGTAATATAGATATTGCTACTCGGATTGAATCAATGCGTAGTGAACTTGATATTGCTGCTGAATATGATGCCTGTCTTTGGGATGTAAACCATAATATGGCTGGGCTTGAATTTGCAAATTTCAACGCATATGTTGATTTTTTGAAAGAATCGCTTCTAAAGAAACTTAATGTTGTTAACAATGATATTAACAGACTATAAGATTGATATGTCCGGCAATTAGCTATAAATAAAAAAATATCATCAATTATTTGTCCAAAAATTTCTGAGTAAAATCAGATAGATATGTTAATAATTCTTATTTTAGGGTAAAATACAAAGAAATGAAAATAGATTTACATTGTCATACAAAAAAAATTAAAAAAGGTGATCCAATCACAAGAAATGTTTGTGAAGATATTTTTGCAGAAAAAATCAGAAATGCTGATGTAAAAATTGTAGCAATAACTAATCACAATACGTTTGATTACGAACAATACAAATCATTCAAAGCAAGAGTTCGAGAATTTTGCGATGTATGGCCAGGTATTGAGCTTGATGCCAGGGGAGATTGTACAAAAAAAGATGAAATAATTAAATTTCACATAATTATAGTTTCGAATCCAGACAAAGTAGAAAACTTTAACTCTACTGTATCTAAATTGATGAATGGATTTAATGTTGATGAAGATACATTCCATATTTCAGAAATTTGCCAAGCCTTTAAAAATTTAGATGTACTGTATATACCGCATTATTTAGGTAAACAACCCGCAATAACAGATGATGATTTAGATTTACTACGTAAAAGTGTTTCTGATGCTTCTAGAGTTTTTACAGAAACTACAGAAAGCTCAATAGGAGTACTAATAAATAATGATTTTCACGCCCTTGTTGGTAGTGACGTTCGTGACTGGAATAATTATGAAGACAGCATGTTTTCAGATTTAAGACTTCCTGTTTCAAGTTATGAGCAATTTTGCATGTTAGCAAAACGTGATAATGTGGTAATAGATACAATATTAAATAAAAAGAAATCAAATATATATGTTGCTAAACCACATGAAAATGTAAAAATTCGCTTAAAGATTTTTGAAGATGTCAATATAATTTTTGGTCAAAAGGGAACCGGAAAAAGCGAAATCCTCAATTCATTATATGACGAAATGATAAAACAAGGTTTGAACTGTGTAAAATATACCGGATCTCAAAAGGAAGAAGATTTCAGTAAAATCCTTAGTACGTCGGAAATGACGCCTAACTGTGAGTTACTTTCTGTAGATAAATGTGACAATGAAATTAATTTATTAAAGTCATGGAAAGATAGTAATATTACAATTTTCTCTGAATATATAAAATGGTATGAAACTCGAAATAATAATGCTAATAAAAAATCAATGAAAATTACAGATGCAGTAAACCTTCCTATTTCAGATAATGAAACATTATTATCAGCAAGAAAAGATAGAAATTCTCTGAAAGAAATTATAAAAAACATAAGTAAAATTCGACCAGAAAAATATTTAAATGCTTTAGAATATGACCAATTAAAAAAATTACTTGATAAATTAGACTACAGCATTTTAAATACTGTAATAAAGGCTTATAACGAGAATAAGTCTATAGATTTAACGAATTATTCAATAGAAAAAATAAAAGAACTTGCTGACAAAAAAACTGATACAGTGTCTAAACCTTCTTCTACCGGTTTTCTTGAATATGCCCAATTTCATATACAGTTAAAGAAAACTACAAGTAAAATTCTTGCAGAGTTAAAGAAAGAACAATATTCTGAAAAAAAGAATATTGGCGAATTAGAAGACAAAGGGAAAATTTATGTAAAAAGTATATACCGGATGCTATGTTCTGAATCACGAACAGACGAATTCAGAAAAGGCATAAATATCTTAAAAAAAATTCGAGAAGTCATTCAAAAAATTAATTCGGAATATTATAAAGCCGATATTACATCAAAAACAGAAGAACTTTCAACACTCCTCACAGATAATGGAATTATTTCTCTTGAAGATTTTCTTGGTTTATCTAAAATAATTATTGATTGTAACGAAAATAAATATGAACCTTCGAATGGCGAAAAAGGTATTTTATTATTACAACAAGCCATAAAAGAAGATGCAACTGCTTATTTTTTTGATGAACCAGAGCTTGGTATGGGGAATTCCTATATTGATTCAACAATCCGTCCTCAAATATCAGATTTGGCAAAAAGACATAAAATTGTTGTAGTTGTAACACATAATGCAAATTTAGCAGTTAGAACTTTGCCTTATATGACGATTTTTAGAAAATATAATAATGGAAATTATTTAACATATACGGGCAATCCATTTAGAAATGAATTAGTGAACATAGAGAATGAGCTAGATCTACTAAATTGGACCGAAGAAAGTATGCATACCCTGGAAGGAGGAAAAGAGGCATTTTATGAAAGAAAAGAAATCTATGAATCAGGAAGTAATCAATGTTGAATTATTTAGTAACAACGGTGTTGATACATTATTATTCAAAGAACTGGGATCTAAAGAAGGCATTTCTGTTAATCTAAATAGCACAACTGGGCAACAAGATTTGAAGAATGTATTCGGTAACTTGCTTCATATATTACAGAATAAAGATGTTGAATTAAGATTGAATATAAACCCTTTATATAAAAAAGGATTATATAAAGAAGTCTGTGAGGAATATATAAAAGATTTGAATAAAGAGATTAAAGCTGTCAGAGCTGATATTCTGAATATAAATACTTAAGGTCAAAAAGAACTTAAGAAGGGCAGGTCCTTTACATAATAGATGTCAATGCCAATGATAAACTTTCGTAACAAAAATTTTACGCCTGCATTGACATTATTAGAGCTCTCTTGAATTAGGCTCAACGAGTCTTCTTTCGGTTAAGAATATACTTCCAAAAATTCTATTCGTCAAGAGAAAAATCGCTTATATCGATTACGAATGAAAGAAAGATGCTCAAAAATTGAATATGTTTACATTCTACTTAGTTCTATGATAAAATAGAAACAAAAGAGGTATACAGATGCCAAATCCAACAGTTTCAATCATTACCCCTATGTGGAAGGGAGCTGCTCTTGTAGGAACAACTATCGAAAGCGTTTTAAAACAAGACTATACAGATTGGGAGATGATTATCGTAGATGACTGCTCTCCAGATGAAGGAGCTGGTGCCGCAGTTGTTCAATCTTATGCAGATAAAGACTCAAGAATTAAATTGATTCGCGCTACAGTAAATCGAGGCTCAAGCGGAGCTAGAAATCAGGCAATGGAAGCTGCAAAAGGTAGATACTTTGCCTTCCTTGACAGTGATGACATTTGGCATCCGACATATCTTTCTACAATGATGAGGCATATTGAAGAAAACAAAGATGAATCTGTTGCAATCTTCTTTACAAGCTATCGAAGAATGAACAGCAAATGTGATTATGAATTACTTGCTCCATATATTTTTGAAGGAAAGCGGACATATAAACAATTACTTCGTCACTGCCCTATTTTCCCTTCTGCGGCAATTGTAGATACTTCTAAACTTCCGAGCAAAGTTATGTTCAATGAAGCCTTAAAAGCTCTTCGCGATGATTATGCTTACTGGCTTGAAATTATGAAAAATGGTCTTACAGCGTTTGGGTATGGAGATGTTCTTGTTGATTATCGTATGCGTGATGACAGTATGACCGCAAGTAAAAAAAAGATGATTAAACCTCAGTGGAATATTTACCGCAAGGTTCTAAAGATGAATGTATTCTCTTCTACTTACTATTTGTTCTGTTGGGGAATGAATGGATTAAAGAAATATAAATTAGGGAAAAAATAATAAATAGAAAGAGGTGGTTAAGCTTTGTGAAACCACCTCTTTTTACATCTAGAACAATTTTTTTGCTAGTTCCCAGGCCGCAATAATCGTATCGTCCATATCAAAGTATTTGTACATACCAAGACGGCCACCAAAAATTACTTTGTCCTGTTTATCAGCAAGTTCTTTATATTTTGCATACAAAGCTGAATTTCGTTCATCATTTACTGCATAATATGGTTCATCACCCTGTTTCCATGTCGCAGGATATTCACGAGTTATGATAGTAACAGGCTTTTCCATAGCATCTTTATTTTCTGGTTCGAAATGCTTATGCTCAATAATGCGGGTATACGGAGTTTCTGCATCGGTGTAGTTTATTACCGCATTCCCCTGAAAGTTTTTCTTTTCAAGCGTTTCTGTTTCAAAACGCAAAGAGCGATATTCAAGTTCGCCAAACTGATAATCAAAATACTTATCGATTGTGCCTGTGTAAATAACTTTGTCACTCATTGAAAGCCATTTTTCTTTATCATCAAAGAAATCGGTATTAAGCTGGATATCACAACTTTCGAACATTTTTTCGATTATCTGGGTATAACCACCAATAGGGATTCCCTGATAGCGATCATTGAAATAATTATTATCAAAAGTAAGTCTTACAGGAAGTCTCTTTATAATTGAAGCAGGAAGCTCTGTACATTTTTTCCCCCACTGTTTTTCGGTATATCCCTTAATAAGTAGTTCATATATATCACGCCCAACAAGACTAATAGCCTGTTCCTCAAGATTCTGCGGTGTTTTTCCATTCATTTCGCCAGCCTGCTCTGTAATACGCTTTTTTGCATCTTCTGGAGTAATTACATCATTCCAGATTTTTGCAAAAGTGTTCATATTGAACGGAAGATTATAAAGCGTACCGTTGTAATTCGCTACAGGACAGTTCGTGTAGCGGTTAAATTCAGCAAGAGAGTTTACATAATTCCAGACTTCTTTGTTATCTGTATGGAAAATATGAGCACCATATTTGTGTACATTAATTCCATTTTCATTTTCAGTATAAATATTTCCACCTATATGTGAACGTTTTTCTAGTACAAGGCATTTTTTACCAACTTTTGTAACGGTGTGCGCAATTGTTGCTGAAAAAAACCCAGCTCCAACAAAGATATAATCGTAATGCTGCATATTAATTTACCTCTTTAAATTTTTCATTAATATTTTTATTGGGAGTAATTTTGCCATTTTTATGGCTATACAGTTTTTTAATTTACCATAAATAGAGGGTAAAAACATTACTTTTTTATCAATCACAAAATTTTTAGAAATCTCTGAACTATTAAAATCTGACTTTAAGTATCTAATTAAATGAGATAAGTATTCGTTTTGAATAAAAAAATTCGAATATTTCTTTAAATTCTTAGTTTGATAAGATTCTGAAAGACATAAATCTCTTCTAACTTCATAAGAATGCCAATGTATTTCAGAAAACGCCTTATACCCCTGCATTGTAGAATCGTCACGAATCTGGTATACAAAACAATGTCGTGAATTATATACACAATTTGGTGTAAATTGGAAAACTTTCATTAAGAATTCCACATCTTCACCGATTCTAAGTCCTGGAGTAAACCATATATTATTATTTCTTAGGAAATTGCTTTCATATATGCAACTGCATATATGAAAGCAAAGTTTTTTTGATAAAAAACTTTGCTTTAATAGAAGAGAATCCATTACTATTCCATTAAATTTTCCAACAGCATAGTCTTTTAACATTTTGCCACAATATTCGGTATAATATCCGAAAGCAAAAAATAAATTGTCAGGATGAACAGAAAGTATTTCTCTATAGAAATCCAATGTTCCATTTGTAAGAGTATCATCTGAATCTAAGAAATAAATGAATTTTCCAGAAGCAGCTTGTAATCCTGTATTTCTTGCAATGGAAACTCCTTCATTTTGTTTATCAATAAGATGAATATCTGGATTCTTTTTTTCATATTTTCGAACAATTTCTGAAGTATCATCTTTAGATCCATCATTAACAATTATTACTTCGGAATCATGTAACCCTTGTAACAAGAGCATATCAAGAGTATTTGCAATAAAACGAGATGAATTATAACATGGAATTACTATTGACAAAAGCATTACAAAAATCTCCACAATATATTGTTATATGGAACAAGTGATGACCACTGTCCAAGTAAAATTCTCATAAAATTTATAAATAAATATGAATAAAAAATAATTCTAAGTGACAATCTGTCTTTTTGTTTTTTTTCAAAATATTTAGGATAAAAAAATACTTGCGCTTGCGTAAAATAGAACATCAATCTTGTACCAAGAACTAAGCCCATCGTACAATTCATACATAAATATCCTAATAGTAAGATTTTTAACCATACTTCATTTAAATATTGCTTTCTTTCAATTAAAATAAAAAATAAGAAAAGGCAATCTAACAGCAAGGTAAATACTTTTATTACTATCGAAGTTGGACGAAATCCAAATTCAGAATTTTGCAAATAACCTGCATATGGACCTGCAATCATAATAAACAATTTTTGTGAAAAAAAACCACCTATAAGGAATGAAATTAAAATAAAAAAAATAATTCTATTTCTAGTTAATCGTATACACAAAAACGGCAAAGAAATAATAAAAATTACAGATGATTTATGAAACATAAAAGCAACAAACAGAGATAACAAAAAATTCAAATATTTCTTTTTTAATAAAAGCGAGAGCGCTAACATACAAAATGACATTGCTATGCACTGTCGAATCATATTAAATGCATGTAAATATAAATACATTGCATAATAAATAAAAAGTGATTCTAATATATTAGTTTTCTCTATTCTTACAGCTATCAGAACTGGGATTATGCACAATAAGAAAGAAAAGAATATAACCCCTTCATACCCAATTCCTAACAATATACAAAGTTGATTTAATTTTATCCAACCTTGCTCAACATATGGCATGGAAATTCCACGAGAAATATAATCAAAATATGTTTTATAACCAATTGCAGTATCAACTCCAACAGAAGAATCACGAAACCCTGCAATTAAAATTAGGCCACAAAGGAATGAACAATATAAATATTTTTTGTCTAGTGGACTTTTTATAAAACAAGAGAAAAGCAATAAAAAAAATATACAAATATATAACATTAGTAATTAGAAATTATATTTTTTAAAGCTAATATTTTTTCACAACCGAATTCCATATCTGGTTCCATAAAATTTCCCTCACCCCACTCATTCCATGATTTCAAAAAAACAATCTTATGTTCATCGGATTTGTTTTTTACTAAATCGAATATTGATTTTAAATGAAGCTCAAAAAGTGGAATAGAAAAATTATAATAACAATATCCCTTTTTTCCACTTCGAGGCGTGTGATCCCAACCACATATGATTCCTGGATATATCTGTTCAGATTTATCAATATCATTCACAGCTTTTTTAACGATTTCTTTAAAATTTACTAGCCGAGGGAGACCAAAAAGCTTACACAGTGCATATTTAGCTGTATTAAAAATATTCTTTTGAAGACCTTTGGCACCAGCTTGTACTCGATTTGAGTAAATTGCATCAAATCCCATCTCAAAATATTTTGAAAAATCTGATACATTCTCTGCGGAATGTGCTACAAAATGAAAGTCTGTATTACATTTCTCTTTAGCAAGTTTTCTCCAATATGCAATAAAATTTTTGCAATCTGCAAATTTATCTGGTCTATATATTAAAAACAAAAATTTTCCATCAACTTTTATATATCTTGTATCTTGCAAAATTGGTTTTATTGTTTCAAAATGCTGTTTATAATCCTCTTCACCATTATATCTTTGTTCAATAAGCGTCGTATTTCCAGATGAATCTTTATTCCATAATTTTTTTTCCCAACTCTCATTAGCCCACCCCAAGCAAAAGGGAAAATCATTCTTAGAGTCTTTTACGATTCGCTGCAAGGGTTTTTCGAGCAGTTGTTTTCCATTTCCAAAGTAATAATGCCAAAAACAAAATCCCTCAACACCAGCTTCTTTAGCAAGTTTTGTTTGCTCATCATAAACTTCAGGCAAACGCAAGTCATAATACCCTAAATCTGTAGGAACTTTAGGTTGCTTATGACCTGGAAACAGAGGTTTTGCTTTACCAACATTAGTCCATTCCGTAAATCCTTTACCCCACCATTCGTTATTCTCAGGAATCGGATGAAACTGAGGTAAATAAAACGCTATAACGTGAGCTTTAGCCATTGTATTTCTCCAAAATCTTTTTTAAGGTTTCTTCTGTTAAATCTTCATACATCAAATTCAAATCTTCTTTTGTAAAACTATCAAACAATTTTACAATATCTGTTACACACAAACGATGACGACAGACTTCATCAAATCGCCACTTGATAAAATGTGCAGGATTACCGCCAACAATAGCATAAGGCTCAACATTCTTTGTAACAACAGCGCCAGCTGCTACCACAGCCCCTTGACCTATAGTCACTCCGGAACAAATAATTGCTCCATCACCAATCCAAACATCATTTTTTACAATAATATCACCCTTGCTACCGGCTTCACGAGATTCCCCAAATACCTGCACTTTAAAGGGATAGGTAGAAATTGTATTTAATGAATGCTCACCACCAAGCAAAAATCGAACATTAGGCGCAATAGAACAGTAGCTCCCAATATAAAGTTTAGTATCTGCAGAACTCCAGTCTGTTACATGAAGCTCGCCATATGTTTTCTTCCCCACAATCACCTTAGACAAATCACAAACATTCATGATTGTGGTCAAATTATGAGAATTCATCCGTCGATATTTTCTCTGAAAATACTTAAACTTTATAAATCCAAGTCCGAACAAAACATTTAATCCTCATATAAAAATTCAGCAACTTCATAATAGATTATAACTTCCATTGCGTCAACATTTGTTCAAAAGCTGAATGTTTTATTTTAATACACTTAGAATAAGACATTCTATTTAGTTTTCCATCCCCAAGGCAACCTTTAATTTCGTCATATTCTTAAATATCTTCTTATCTTCGCTCTGACAGTATTTATCATGCTCAAAGAAGTATTTTGCATCATGAAATCCTTCCTGTATAGCATGAACGCCACCACCACGCTTAGCTTTCTTTTCACGGTATTCATTAAAAGACTTTATAACATAATGATTTATCTGAATCGGGAAATCAACCTTAGCCCCCTTGTGTAATCCAAATAAACAATATTTTCCAAACTCATTCATTGGTGGCAAAGAAATACCTTTTAGACTTCCCCATCTATAATGCATATAGCCAGTCTGGTATTTTTCATCTGCATCATAGCTGAATCTTGTATTCCAAAAATATTTTCCAATGTTTCCATATTTATACCAACAGCTTGTAAATGATTCAGTTACTAAAGAGCTTTTATCTCGCTGAACAATACCAGAGCTTCCAAAGTATTGCCAATAAATAATTACAAAAGAAGCCTTGTTCTCAAAGTCTTTTAAAAAGTCATATACAGTCTGATTCTGTCCATTAGGAACAACAAACTCATCCAAATCAATAAATCCAATCCAATTAGATTCATCACCATAATTATCCGCACAATGTTTGTATGCAGCCATCTGCTGTCTTTCGTACGGCCAATCAGTAAGAGTTACTAAACCTTCATTAATGTATGGTTCCAGGATTTCCTTATAGTTATCTGCAGAAAAATTGTTATAAAGATAAAAATGTTCTACCCCAACAATTTTGTGATATTCTATCCATTCACGCAGAATTTCACCTTCATCTCGAAAAATCGCACATACAGAAACCTTGTATTTTTTTTCTGCATTTTTCTTAGGGTTAAATATTCTAGTAACCAACCTGTACTTCAAACAAGCGAATGGGTAAATAATCTGTTTAACATAGTACTTCCAATTTTTTATGACAGGATTATCAAAAAGAAAACTTTTATCTTCGTAAAGGTATTTCATTTACTTGTCTCCATATGATTAAATAACTACTGTGTATGGCTCATGCCGAGTAGATTTTGTAGTTTGACATATATCTGGATAATTTCCTATACCAATAAGCATTATAGGAATCTCACTTTCATTCATTTTCAAAATTTTTCTTATATTTTCATCTTGTTCAGGTGTTAAACTTGCTGAAAGTGGAACACTTCCTATACCTTTATAACATAAAGCGTCGAGTAATCTCATCGCATACATTCCACCATCAATGAAAACCTGAAATACCTCTCGATCATTATTAAAACTTTGCAAATCACCAACAACTAAGAGTAATTTATTAAATTCATGACCAAAACCACGATTTCCATTTTGATTCATCAAAACATCTGCAATTGTTTTTTTATTTTGAATAATATATGTTCTCCAGCCCTGGCGATTACATGCAGATGGTGTGTTTTGAGCAAGTAAAATTGCAGAATTTAATGTATGACTATCAACATTAGTCTCTGTGGAAAAATGTCTAATACTATGCCTATATTCTATAAGTTCTTGCCAATTTGCTTTCGACATATCTTTTTCTTCAAATATGATAGTTCCGCCCATTTCATTAGGGGTTCCTGGTAATTGCAGTATACGATTTCTTAGCTCCTCATCATTTTTTCCATATTTTGCATTTTTTTCAACATAGGAATTAAGGACTGATAAGGCAGTTTTATAAAAGAACTTATTTATATCATATGTTTTTGAATAAGTTTTCATTTCATTAATAAGCAATTCAACCATATCTCTTCCAAAACAAGGTCTGTATTCTAAATACGCTAATCCCTTTTCAATTGTATGATATGCTCTCGTTATACTAGCTTCATATTGTTCATATGTTTTACAATTGCCATCGTGAAAACTGTATAGAGAAAAACGTTTATAATAGTTTTTCATTATTATGTCTTCTTTTGTTCCATGTATAAGAGTATTTAATTTGTTCTTAATTCTTCTCAACACCTTGAACTCCTTTCTTTCCTTTATTATATTAAGTAAATATTGATTTTCTTCAGTTTTATAAAATAGTACTAAAAACATTGTATTTGGAATAATTAGGCATAATAATGTACTTACAAATAAATTATATAAAAGATTATGTATATTCAATATTTCTATAATCTTGTAAGTTATAAAACAATTAATAATAATTACAATTATATATTTCAAAATTGAAAAAAGAAATTTCTTAATGTCTATTTTAAATAAATTTCTATCAACATTTACAAGCAACCAAGGAAAACCAACAAATAACATCGCTATAATAGTGCTAAGAGTTACTCCAATTAAACCAAAATGTTTTACAACCAATACATTAAGAAAAAGATTTACACATGATACAATCAAAGGCCTAAATCTATCTTTATGCCACAATCCAGCAGCATCCTTGAATAAAATAAGAGTCCTTGGAATGATCTCAGCAGAAAAATATAAAACAAAAAATATTAAAAAGGAAATAGATAATAAAAAATCTTGTCCGAGCCATAAAGTAATGAAAGGTTGTGTTAAACACATAATTGAAACACAACAAAAGTTTAATCCAGAAAATGCAATATAATTTATATTATATAATAATTTGCTATTTTCTTCAGATTTATTTGTTATTAAATAATTTGCAATTCCTGCATGACAGGCATTAAAAAATAAATAAAAAAAGGAAAGAACTGTTGATATTATAAAATAATAATTTTGATATACTGCTAAAATTTCCAATCCCAAAAACGCAGATATTACAATCTGATCAGCTGAATTATTAACTATACCTCCAATTTTTGCCGTAAATAAATCACAAACTTTCTTAAAAATTTCTTTTCTTTCTTCTTTTTGTACATTACCACATGGTTTGTATTTTGGGTAATGTTTTTTTGAGGAATATGCAATTATAAGATTAGAAAAAATTTGACTTGCAATATTTATTAAAAGATATAAATAGTAATTCCTAAAAACAACCAAAGTAATTAATTGTACAATATATGTTATTACAAGAATTATCGATTTTATAATATTTATTATATCCACTCGTTGATGAGCTTCAAATAAAGAAATGCGATAGGCAAACAGCCAATAAGATAAAACCGTTGCTCCTAAGTTCATTAAATATATAATATAAATATTAATCTCATCTGGCATTGTACCAGTAATTAATTTGGGTATAAATGGTGTTAGTAACCCTCCCAATAATAAAACAACAAAACCTATTATTCTATAACAAGTTTTGTAAAGATTCATTAAGGCACATATTTTGTTATTATCATCATCTACAATTGGTTTATACATGCTAAATACCAATGCAGATGAAAAACCTAATTCTGCAAGATTCAGAACATTCAAAATAGATGAAAATAATCCATTTAAACCTAAATACTGAGCACCAAGCGTTTTTATAAAAATTGTTCTAATAATAAAAGGGAAAATAATAGATATTACTCTCTGGATAAATCCCCATAAAGTGCCTAAGAAAGCATTTTTGCGTCTATTTATTTCCATACCTTTTAATTCCTATAGTCTTTAAAAAGTTATAGCAATTCTGTTTTTGTATATCAATTACTCTTGTTTTAATAATTTCAGATTCCGATTTATAATTGTCTGCCATTTCATTAACAGCAGAAATAGCCTCATCATAATAATTCAAATCTATTTGATATTTTTGCTGATCTACATCGAGAACGAGTCCTTTATATTTATCAGCCCATCCTAAAACAATAGCTGGTACATTTTCTTTATACGCATGGACAATAGCATGAAATCTGGAAGCTACAATAAAATTCATATTTGCAACAAACTTTTCGAAAACAAAAGAGGGTAATACATAATCTATTAATTTTACTCTATTATCTGTTTTGTAGTTTTCTTTTATTAAATTGCATAACGCAATATCCTCTCCTGCATGTGCAAATAAATAAAAATCATACTGTTCAACATAATTATCAATTATATATTTGTAAAACTTCAATAATAAATTAACATCCATTCCACCTCTATCAATTAATCTTGCATTTGGAATGATTGCGATATTATTTTCTCTTTCTATATACATTCTTTCATTATTATTATAATTCTCTATTAGAATATCTATATCAAATATATTAGAAGACAGCACAGAATCTGCCTGCAAAGAAATATTATTCAAACCTAATTCTTTTAGCAAATTGTAACCAGTTTGTTCTCTTGCACAAATAAGTTCACACTTAGAAAGAACTCTCTTTCCATATTCTAGAACAAAATTTGATTTATAATCGAAAGGTCCAAAAGACTGTGGCATTAAATAAACTTTTGAACCTAATTTTTCCATTAGGTCAATTTGAGAAATCCAATCAATAGTATCTTCATCTCCCCATTTTGAAGAGAATGCAAATCCACTTATATCAATCGTTATATCAATTGTTTTTAATATTTTTTTTATTTTGTTATAGGTGCCAAATGCAGATTTCTTCCCAGGAATAAAAAATTTTATAAAATCTTTTATTCTTTGTTTATAGCACCTAACGTTCTTTCTTCCGCATAATTTTCGTACATACCATAAAGGAATATTTAAATAAGTAAGTTCCTTTTTAAGTTTAAATGACGGTCTAGTCCAATCACTGAATAAAAAAACATTTGCATTTTTATCATTATCATAAATATTTTTTAAGGCTACTAATGTCATAGCCTCTGCACCTTTGTTGTTAAATTCAGCGCCTATTAATAGATAATTCATATACTACAGACCTCTTATTTGTAATCATTTAAACACTTAATAACCCATTTCACCTGATTGTCTGTCAAAGTTGGGCTCATAGGTAAACTCAATTCAGTCTCATGAATTTTTTCTGTTACAGGGAAAGAAAGGTCATTCCATTCTTTATAGGCTATCTGTTTATGCGGTGGAATTGGATAGTGAATAATTGTTCCTATTTCGTTTTCTTTTAGATAAGCCTGCAATTCATCTCGCTTTTCTGTAAAAATAGGGAAGATGTGAAATACATTTTTCTCGTCTGGAAGAACTGAAGGCATTTTGATTGCTGGATTCTTGATTCCATCATAGTACATTCTTGCAATCTGCTTGCGTCGATTATTATCATCATCCAAATGACGAAGCTTTACATCAAGAACCGCTGCCGACATTTCATCCAAGCGGCTGTTTTCTCCAATATAATCAAACACATATTTCTTTGATGAACCATAGTTTCCAAGAACACGAACAAGGTCTGCAATTTCTTTATCATCTGTTGTAACAGCACCTGCATCACCAAATGCACCAAGGTTCTTGCCAGGATAGAAGCTGTGAGCTGCAACTGTTCCCAAAGAACCGGTTCTTTTTCCATTGAAACAGCAACCATGTGCCTGTGCGTTATCTTCAAAAAGTTTAAAGTTATGCTTTTTACAGATTTCACCAATCTTTTCGTTATACAAACAGCGACCGTAAAGATGAACGAGCATAACTCCACGAGTTTTATCTGTAATTGCTTTTTCGATTTTTTCTGGTTCTAATTCCAGTGTATCTGGATTTGGATCAAGAAGTACGGGCTTCAAATTGTTCTGCGAGATAGAAAGAATTGTTGCTATATAAGTGTTAGCCTGAACGATGATTTCGTCACCATCCTTCCAGCCATACATAATCTTACAGGCTCGAATCATCAATTCCAGAGCCTGCAAGCCGTTAGCAACGCCTACACAATATTTTGTGCCAATATATTTAGCATAATTTTCTTCAAAAACTTTATTTTCGTTTCCCTGTAAATACCAGCCGCTATCTGTAACACGAAGCACAGCCTGGTGCAATTCATCTGCATATTTTGCAGTAATATCTTTTAATGAAAGAAATGGTACATTCATATTAAACCCCATTATCTTTCATAATAACTTTGATTACCCGTTTAGTCAATGATGTTCATTTTGTGAATAGTTTTTTTTAGTTTGAAAAACACTCATAACCTTTGTGTATATCACAGAAAAAAAAGCAGCGAAATGATAAAAACGACAACAACCTCAATAAAAATCAACGAAACTATATAAGGCATTTCGTGCGAAACTGGCAAGAGTTTACCGACGAATACTTGTATAACTTCCAGAACACCTTTATGAAACAAATAAATAATAAAAGTGTAATTCGTAAATCTTATCTGTTTTGTAAATTCGATTTTACAGAACCCTGCAAAAATCAACAAACTGCCAGCCATTACAAACGGAGAAAAATTATTAGCCCAATTTCTCCAATTCAAATCCAAAAGCAGATCGTGATAAACAAGTAATCCATTTATAATTAAAAAAACAATTCCAGAGGTAATCAATAATACTCCATTCCTATTGTTTTTGTTTTGAACAGTTTTTTTATTGCGTACCCTTTCATAATAGATGATTTAATCCATACTTGAAGAAATCAAGAAGGAGTGTTTTTCAAAAACAAATTTTTTTAACAAACGGTTTATTGTAGCATTATATATTTCCCACAAAAACCAGCAAACTGCATACATTCCAAACACAACAAGAAAATACTTTGGCAAAGCAAGAAGATTATTTCCATAGCATAAGTCTCTTGGCAGTCTATGTTCAATATTAATATGAAAAATATACACAGTAAAACAAGCCGCAGCTATTCGGTTTATAACTTTTGACTTGATTCTAATATTCTTAAAAAGGAGAAAAATCAAAACCGCGTTCAAAATAACAAGCGGATTGCAATATTCTTCACCTACAGTATTATCAAATATTGTCCATATATAAATGAGCAGTGTGTTGAGCAAAATTAAAGGAAGACAAATTTTTGAGGACAAGGAAAAATCTGTTTTACGAATATATGCACCAAGCAGATACATCAGAATGAAATTCACAATCGTATACCCTTCCTGACTTCCTCTCTGACCTATCGGACTATATCCAACGAGCCCCCCCCGTTCGTATGTATAGTATTTAGAAAACTTTGAATAATATCAACGGCGATAGCCCAGAATGAAAAACAAAAGAGATTCACTACTAAAAGTGTTCTAAATCCTTTAAATGAAATTTTACAAATGACTCCATTGATAAAAGGAATCAAAAGAAATAACGCAATGTAAATCACTAGAAACCAACCAGATGGTACAAAACGGAACACAAGGCCTTTCAGGCTAAAAACTGAACTCCCCTTTAACATCGCAAGAATATATAACCCAAGAGAGAAACACACATTCTGTAAATAAAGCGAAAACGGTTTTTCTACAGAAACCGAATTCTTGTTACACATAAAATAGCCGGTTATCATCAAGAAAATATTTACACTTGAAATAAAAATGGCATGCAAACCATGCCAAGAGACATAATAAAATAAGTTTTCTTCTGCATATTGAGAAAAAAAATAGCTTGATGAATGCAAAACCATCACGCCCATAATTGCAAAGATTCGAAGTAACTCAAAATTCGATTCTCTAGTTTTAGTTCCTGTCATTTTGACAATCTCCTCTTAATTATTGTACCTACTCCACAAAGATATTTCATCAGGAAATAATTGTAAATAACAGAGGATTTTCTTTACGAAAAAATCATACTGTACTGATTGTTCGTGTTATTTTCCGCATTTATATAAACACTCTGATTATTCTTGCAGGCAATTTAAGAACCTTTTTAAAAAGCATCAAAAATGCCACAGATTTTACATTATTGTAGCTATAGAAAACATTGAGAGTTTCTTTTCTTTCTGACAAATCATAAGAGCATGGCTTTTTAAGAAGAACAAAATCACAGAAAAGCCCTGCCATGAACTTGAGATTCTCTTTTTTTACGCACAAAAATGTTTTTTTGCTGATTGAATTGGTACGGAGTAAATCACATAAAATGCCAGGATATTCAACACCAAACGCATAATAAAGGTTATATCGTCCTTTGTTTGCATGACTCACGGGAATTTCATCCAGCAAAACATTATTATCAATTATGTATTTATCCTTATTTTTTTCGTTAAACAAAATAGTCGTATGCGGATAAAGCTCATTGAACTCTGTTTCTTTTGGGATTCTATCAAAATCTTCCTTCCAGAATCCCATTCCTGTAGACCAACTGGACCATACGCGCAGATTCCTTACATAACTATCAAAATCAGAATATTCAGCCACACCCTTTATCTGCTTGATTACACCGTTAGAAAAATAAACACAAGGCTTTTCTGTCTCATTCTTTTTTATAAAATCGATAAAGTACTGAATAGCACCCGGCAGCAACTTTGTACGGTGATTTATAAATTTTATAAAAGTTCCGCGTGCAGCTTTATAACTTTCTGATTCATTCAAGAAACCTTTATAGCCAGTTTCCTTATAAACAAGGTTTGAATGTTGAGCTGCAAAATCTTTAATCTTAGACTTAAATTCTGCATTATCGCCGTTATCCATTACCACAACTTCAAACAGGCTCTGATCTACATCTTTTTGAGCATAAATGCTTTCAAGAACGGGGAATATAAGTTCAATAATACCATTCGTAGGAATACAAATAGAAAGAAGTGGAGAAGAAATTTCGCTCATTACTTCTTTACTCCCATAATTTTGAGATATTCGTCATAATCTCGGATATATTCTTTACCGTCATAATGTGTATTTGTAATTACAAGAAGAACAGAATCTTCGGAAAAATCATACATATCTTTCCAAATCATCTTAGGAATATAAATTCCCTGCATAGGACGGTTCAATTCAACAATATGCTCTCCAACACCATCAGTTACACGCACCTTAGACTTTCCCGCAACATTTACAAGAACAAATTCACTTTCCTTGTTTGCGTGCTGGCCTCGAACAACTTTAGAATCAGAGCCATAAATATAGAAAACACGTTTAATATCAAAAGGAATATCCTGATTGCCTTCAATTACAACAAGCTTACCGCGCTCATCACCAAGGTCCTTAAAATCTAAAAGTCTGCAAAGTTCCATAAATCAGTTCTCCTTTTTCTAATCTCTTCTAAATAAATCTCGTGTATATACTTTATTTTCTACATCATTTAAGCAAGAATCATATCTGTTTGCAATAATGGAATCAGACATCTGCTTAAATTTTTCCAAATCATTTACGACTTTACTTCCAAAGAAAGTTTCTCCATCCTTCAAAGTTGGTTCATAGATAATTACAGATGCACCCTTTGCCTTAATTCGTTTCATTACACCTTGAATAGAACTTTGACGGAAGTTGTCGGAATTGCTTTTCATTGTAAGTCGATATACACCTACCGTTACAGGCTTCTCTTGAGCTTCATTGAATTGGTTGTCACTAGAATAATCATAGTAACCTGCTTTCTGCAAGACTCTGTCCGCTATAAAATCTTTTCTAGTTCTGTTTGACTCAACAATTGCCTGAATCAAATTTTCCGGCACATCTTGGTAATTTGCGAGTAACTGTTTAGTATCCTTTGGCAAACAATAACCACCATAACCAAACGATGGATTGTTATAAAAATCACCAATACGAGGATCAAAAGAAACTCCTTGAATAATTGATTTTGTATCAAGTTTTTTAACTTCTGCATAAGTATCAAGCTCATTGAAATAACTTACACGCAAAGCAAGATATGTATTTGCAAAAAGCTTAACCGCTTCGGCTTCTGTAAATCCCATATAAAGAGTTGGAATATTCTCTTTAATTGCCCCTTGCTGTAAAAGCTCTGCAAAGGTGTGTGCAGCATCTACAAGCAGTTCATCTTCTAAATCTGTACCCACGACGATTCTACTTGGGTAAAGGTTATCGTAAAGAGCTTTGCTTTCACGCAAAAATTCCGGTGCAAAAATAATATTCTTTGTGTTGTATTTTTCACGAACAGATTTTGTGTAACCAACAGGTATTGTTGATTTGATAATCATTATCGCGTTTGGATTTACCTTAAGTACGAGTTCGATTACCTGTTCAACATATTTTGTATCAAAGAAATTTAGTTTAGGGTCATAATTTGTCGGGGTGGCAATGATGATAAGGTCTGCGTCTTTGTAGGCTGTCTCGCCGTCGGTAGTAGCAACTAAGTCTAATTCTTTATTAGCAAGAAAATCTTCAATTTCATTATCTTGAATGGGAGACTTTTTATTATTGATTAAGTCAACTTTTTCCTGAACTACATCTACAGCTACAACTTTATTGTGCTGTGCCAAAAGTGTTGCAAGCGAAAGCCCAACATATCCTGTTCCAGCTACTGCAATTTTATTTACTGTCATTACTGAAATTCCTTTATCGTTATATCTTACATTAGAAGAATATTTTCGTCAATTTGTTCAAAATGTGAATAATTCATTCTTCTTCATAATTTAATAGTTCGACAATAAGCAAAACATAAACTCGAAAATATGTCACAATCAATTGGCAATTAATATTTCTCCCCTCAAAAATCTGATAATTTCCTGTTATACAATATTGTTATGTTTTATTCTTCCTGCATAAACTCTGATAAGACCGTCCTCAAAAATTTAAGGCGGCTGAAACAGCCGCCCGTTATATCCTTCACTTTAAAGGCGGAAGTGCGCCTAGGATTATGTCCTTCATTTTAAAGGTAGAAGTGCACCTAGAATTATATCTTCCACTTTAAGGGCAGGAACGCTCCCAATTACTTATAATATATGCCATAAACGGTCTGAAAATCAAGTATTACTCCCCCATCAAATCCAGCAGGCTCACTCCGCCCTGTTCCGTCAGGCGGGCACTGTACAAGAATTTTACGAATGACGAAAACACAAAAAAAAAATAAAAGGAATGAATAATACGAGTAAAAAAAGCGCTTTTCCCTTCCGAAAATAAAAAAAACGACACGGAAAAACACAATGCAAAAAGAAGATACATTCATACTCACGGGAATCCTTGAGAAAGATGCCGAGCCCATCCTCAGCAAAGAAAAGGAGCTTGGCTGCCTGCTAACCGTGAGTAGAAGGAAGCGAAATTTTAAAGTTGAGATTTTCTCCGAACTTTCCGCCGTCCTTTACCGCCATGCCCTTAAAGGAACTTCCGTCATCATCCCAGTGCGGAAAAACATTGACGGAACACTTTCGGCGACGGTCGCTTATCCCGCTTGAGAAATCCTGTCAGACACGCTTATCCACCTCATCATGGCGACAAAAAGCTCCCTCTTCTCCAGTACGCCGAACTTTTCTTTAAGCCTTGAAAGGCCGGTCTGAATGTATGGCACGCTCTTTCCTGTGAGGGCGGCCGTCTCCTTTAAGGAAAGGCCCTCGAACACGGAGAACATCAGCTGTCTGTTAAGTTCGTTCAAAGAATCGTAATCTACGAATCTGCCCAAAGAATTCGTGCTCCGCTCGTCCTGAGCAGCCTTGGAAACATAGCATTTTCCTCCCATGACAGTCCTTGCGCAATGCTCAAGCTCTCCGTTAGTCTCTGGACAGAAAAGCAATGAGACATCTTCAAATTTCCGCACATGCGTAAGGAAGAGCACGCTCGGAAGCCTTTCGGCGTACATTATGATACGGCATTTTTTTGCCCGTAAGAAAAACACGGAGCTCAGTGCGGCGTTTTCCTCTGCCATGCAGCTTACTACGACGACATCTTCGTGAGAAAAATCATTCTCGTAAAGTTCCCCGGAGCCGTAAAGCCTGAATGGAACAGAAGGAAAAAGAACCTTGAACACGGGAACATGCATCTCATATTCCGACCTTGAGAAATTTGTGAAATAAACTATATTCATATATTTATTAACGGCATATCATAAAACTCAGGTGAGCTTCGGGCAAAAGTCAGCAGGGGTTCTATCAAAAGTCAGATGAACTTCGGATAAAAGTTAGTAGGACTTCAGGCAAAAGTCAGATGAACTTTAGACAAAAGTTAGCAGGTCTTATGCCTAAAAAAAACAAAAAAAAGGGAATGCCCTATTAAGGACATCCCCTGCCGGATCCAAAAGTTTTCTTAGCTTATCACGACTTTTTCAGAAAAATCTGCCGTGTATTGTATCGTGCATGGCTTAGCACTGATTCTAAAAATGTACTCACCTGGTTCAATGTCAAACGGAATCCGCGTGTCAATCCGCTTGTTCGTATTCCAAATGTAGTAATCAAGCCGCTTTTCAACACCGTCCTTTTCAAGGAAGATCCCCTGTGTTTCGTCCTTCTGGTCAAATTTAAGGTATTCGCCTAAAATACGCACCGTGTCGCCGGCCTTTATGACTTTCTCTGTGTTTCCGTCCGCGTTCTGCACCTCGTCAATTGCCGGAATCATTTTGAGTCGGTTGCTCACGCGTTCGGTTTTCGTGTTCGCCGTCACCGAGCGTAAAACCCCCATTTCCGCGAGAAAACGAAGGTTAAGCGAGTGGTCGTTGTTTTTAAGACCGGGTTGAAAAGAAGCGAGTTTGTCGTCCGTTGTTCCACCCGCCGTGACATAGAGGAGACCCAGCGGCCCCCTCACGCTGTAGCCGAGCTGGACATAGCGGAGCACAATGGCTTTGTACACATCCATTACCCCGAAGATATCCGCCTTGGTAATGGTGGTGTTGCTCGCCGCCATCTCGTCCACAAGATTTTCAAAGGTGATTTCCGCTTCGTTTTCAGAGCGGAAGTTGAATTTGGCCTTTGCATTGGCCGTCATGTTCTGTCGCAAAAAAATCTTAAGCATAAAGAACTCCAAAAAGTGTTTTTACGGCAAGCCTTGCAACGCGTGGCTTCTTTACTGCCGTTTAATGCTCTCAATATAAAGGCAAAAAAAGTCCTGAGAATGATTATGTTTCTAATCAGAAAAATGATATGAAATACAATCATTTTCCATCAGTCCGCAAACGCTATCTTATTTTCATGCAATCCCGGAACAAGGGAGAGCAGAAAAGAAAATCAGAAAGAGAGGTATTCGCATGGAAAGTGAGATGCTTGCGAAAATCTACGGCGAGTTCTGCTCGCTGCGTGGTGAGATGTCGGAGTTCAAGAGAAGAACTCTTGAGCGGCTTGAAGAGCTTGAAAGGAATTTCAGGCAGAGTTCAGTTGAAAGGACTGCGAGGTTGTGCCGGGCGATGTCGGTTGCCACAGGAATCATAACGATTGCCTCTGCGGTCTTTACGGTACTGGAAAAATTCTTGAAGACAGGGGGTGCGGCATGAAAAAGGATTTCAGCATGCTATCGGACTATGCCGAGGAGCTTTTTGCCGCAGGATTTTCACAGAAGAAAGTTTACGAGCATATTCTTATGGAATTCTACGGAACACCATATATTTATGGCAGACAATCTCCAGACGGAAGCGATTGCTCCGGCAGTGTCTGTTCTGCCATGAGTCTTGCGACAGGGAAAAATGTCCGTGTGACGGCTGACACGCTCTTTAAGGATTTCTTTACTGAGGACGTAAAGATTTTTAATAAAGAAAGTTTTCTGTATGCGGCCTTTTTCCTTGATGAAAATGGAAAGGCAGTACATGTGTCAGGCTGGAGCCTTGGAATGTTTATGAATGTCTCAAGGCGCGAACCAGGACAAAAAGGAAACTGGCGCACAGAGGCTGAGTTACGGCGGCTGTACCCGCATCTGCTTATGATAAAAAGAGGAATGAAAATATGAGAAGGATTGATTTTTCATATCCAGAGCTCTTATCAAATATTGTAAAGAGGCTTCTGCTTCTTATAGGGAAGTTTGCGGGTTACAAAGGGGCGGCAGTCCTTATCGCGACAATGCTTCTTTGCAAAGGCTATGTTGGAGAAGCGGCATGGGCTTCGGTAATAATATCCGCGCTCTGCGGTTTTATCATGCCTAAAACATTGGGAACCATAGGAGGAAAACAGAATGACAGTTATTTTTCAGAAATCAATAATCGTACTTCTGGCACTGGCAATAAGCCTTCCGCTTCATGCAGAAAGACTATATCCGAAGGAAAGCAGAGAATCCGAGATGCCGTTGTGTCCGCAAGACGAAGAGCTGATAGCGCAGCTGGAGACGATTCTTGATGAGACAGTCAGTAAAGCACTTGATACGCAATACATGGAGCTTAATGAAAAATTCAGAAAAGAATCGGAAAAGCTTTCAAGAAGCCGTTCTTTCTGGAGAAAGACAGCCGTGACGGAACTATTTATAATAGCCGGAACATTTTTCTCAGTGGGAGCGTTGTATAAATTACGAAACTGACCACTGCGCAAATGGGGTGCGGTTAATTGTATCAATGATCGCCGTGCCCCATTGACTGTCTTATTGAAAAATCCACACCACTCTATGAACAAGAGAGATAATCAATTTCACGCTCCCCATAATTGGGAAGTTTTTTTATATATAAAAAAAGAGCGCCGTCGCAACGCCGCTCTCGTAAGAAACACCAAATAATGTGTTCTTCAATCTGATTATAATATAATACAGAAATAAATTGCTGTCAAATCAAAGTTCGTGAAAAACCTTTAGCGCAAATTCGTAATTCGATTTTATAATATCGTTATCAATAAAATAATCCTTATGCTTCAGCATTCGTTTTTCAAACAGTTTCTTTAATTCTCGTTTATGTTTTGTTAGTGCTGATTTTGAAGCAACTCGATTTAAGGAATAAACAACACTGACAAATTCAAGAACCGGCAGACAGGACATTTTCTTTTGACGCTGTTTTTTACTTATAGTTTGTATATTTGAAACAAAAGTACCAAGTTCAACAGGGACAAATGTTGTACCAATCTGCAAATCGGCAATAAGACAGTTATTATGAGCACAGGCATTACGCAAATTCTTGAGCATTTTCAAAATGGAAATATTAATCGGCATTTTAATATGCATTACCTTGTAATAAAATTCATAAAACTTAATAAAATCACCAAACGTAATGAGTTCAAGAAATACCCAGACTGGACAATCATTAAAAGCCGTGATTTTGTATTCATTTCTTTTTTTCTGATTATTATACACAAGAGCAACAGTGAAATACTTATTCAGCAGATTTGTTGTAAAAGGAGATGTACAGGAAGCTTCAAGTTTTCCTACAATGTAAGGATTAGCTTTCAAAAAGTTTTCTACGATTTTGTAGCCGTCATCTTTTTGATTTGTTTCGCTGTCTTGTAGCAGTCGGATTTTCAAATCATGTTCCAAGTCAAAACAAGCTTTAGAAAGTTTTGTACGGAGAAGCGAATCAATTTCAGCAAGTTCTTTGAGATAACCGAAATCAAGATTGATATATTTGCCTTTGTTTTGGCCATTCAGATATTTTTGATAATTCTTTCTGTATGAAGCAGTTCGCAGATAATTATTTTCATTGAACAGATATTTCTGGGCCTTTGCTTCTGAAACTAAATTGAAAGTAATTCCCTTATCTGTTTTCATTTTCTGAATAAGCTGGGATGAAGTTAGTTTAGGCTTGTTCTGGATGTTTGACATAGATTAATCTTATCATTTTTTAGAATTCTTGTCGTCTTTTATAAAATAATGCAGTTTATATTGCACTAAACATGTAAATTAGTGCAGTTTAAGCTTTGTCACACTTCTGTTATCAAAATATGTAACACTTTATTTAAGAGAATAGATATGTAACAGAGTGTTTAAGAGATTTTTGTCATCTTCTTTTTGAAATGACGCTCGTTTTGAATGAAATATGTAACAATTTGGTTATTAATTGTATCAATGCTCGCCGTGCCCCATCTACTTCTTTTGCAGTTCCTGGTACGACAGGCTTAAAATCAGGCATCTATATCCTGAATGATAAAGAGTTTTTCAAAAGCCTGAATATAAGATGACAAAGTATCATGAGAAATTGACTCAGATGCCGATACAACATCCTTTAAAATATTGCTTTCTTTTGCCAGTGTAGAAATGTTCCGGGCATCAATAGAAAGTCTCACCGCATCCCAAAGAACAGGAGCATCCTGCCATTCGTCAATCAATCTTGGATTCTCACCAGAAAGCAACAGAGAAGGTTTTGTCGCAGCCGTCTGAAGATACTCCTGCCGTTTATCAGGATCCTGCATTTTTATGACACTTTTTGAATGATGTTCTGCAATCGTAGTTTTTGCGCAATATCAATCGTAGTTTTTGCTGTATTTTAATCGTAATTTTTGTGGTATTTTAATCGTATATATTGAGATTTTCGCCTTGACTGTAAAAAAACATTATACAGTAGTAGTCCATGTCATCTGACGTAACTTCACTTTTCTTCTTTCTTTTGTAGTTCCTGATACGACAGTCTTAAAATCCGCTTTCCATAAAACATAGCCAGGAATCAACGGATCAATATACTCTTTGCTTACTCAATACCTTTTGAAATACTAACACATTTTTATGATTAAGTCAGCGAAACCGTGCAAGATTTGAACGGATTAACATAGCGATTAGGAAAAGCTTTTACAACTTTCAGAGGGCAACTGGAGTTTTTACCGGGCGCAGGTAATGCACTAGACTTTTACAGGTGTTTTCATAAACTTTCCATAAAAGACAATAGTTCTTTTTTAAACTCTTCCGTTGCTTTAGGATGTCTAAGAACTGCCTCAAACCTGTTTTTATCAGCCTTATAATATTCCAGTTCCTTTTTTATGATGTTCATTCTGTTTACAACATAGCCAGGGGCAATATAAAGCGTTTCTCTTTTATTATTTGCATAATCTTTCTTACGAACAAGAACTGTTAGCCTGTTATGACCGCGATTGTAATCCTCTTCCTCAACATTCTCCTTAAAAACAATCGAACATGGATTTGTACAGTAACTGAGGTACCTCGGTTGCTTGGTCGGATATGTTTTTACTCCGTTCAGAGAAAAGAAAATAAAAATATTATCAGCTTCTGGAAAAATTAAATCATTTTCATTGTTGTATATAAAACAGTTAGCCGCTCCTATTTTTTCTTTTCCCTTCACCACACCATTTTTCTTATTCTCAACATAAAGAAAGCCATCATAATCTCTTAAATTTGAAGCCCTATCAATTATTGTCTCAAGGCTTGAAAGAATCTCAAGCCTTTGCAAAATGTAATCTTTTCGCTCTGAATTTTGCAAATCTTCATCAGTAACTTTTCCATTTTTCACATCATCATAAAAATTAGCTTGTGTTTTTCCGTTACGATTATACTGTGTAAGTTTCGTAAGATTTGAATGATGCAAACCTGTAAGATGATAAAAATTCTCTTTGAAAAAGCTTATCAGAATTTCTTTTTCAAGATTGCAGGCCGTAGGTGCAGAAAATTTCTTTTCTGCAAAAGATTCAATACAGCCCCCATTTTTAATAATTATCTCATATTCAATATTAAGTAAGCTATTATAGGCGGAGAAAGCAGCACTAAGTTTGTCTGAATTTTTTATTACTTTTATCTTCTTTGTCATAAAAACAAAAAGCCCTTGCGACTGGCAAGAGCTTCCTCAAGAAATAGTTTTTTCTTTCAACATAGAACTACCAGACCTAATTCTGATATGCACCATGCCTTAGATAGTCTTTTGGATATAACTATAAACCCTTAGACTAAGCCACATTGCCCAGGAAACCCACGACTATCAGATTTCTTTCGGCTTTTTCGGCTTCATAGGTAAGACCTGCTACCTACATTAATTAATATAAGGCAAAATCCTATAGCTGTCAAGTTTTTATATTTTGGTTGAAGTAACGTAAGGACAACGCCCTATGCGTTATTCCTGATTTTTAATCGGGTTCTCGTTGTTACTTTCTCAAAATTAAATTAATCCTTAGCCATTGGAGATACTCTTATTTTTCTTCTTTTTTCTGGAGTTCCTGATACGACAGGCTTAAAATCCGCTTTCCGTCCATAAGCGTAACTTCAAAATTTATACGCTTATTCGACCTGTTCACATCCGAAATAAATCCTTCCATCCCCTTAAACAAGCCGTCAACAATCACAATCCTGTCGTTAACATCAAACCGGACATTCAGGATAGGAATAACGCTTCCATATTTGAGGAATGAGGTTACAAGCTCAGTATCCCTTGCGGACAAAGGTTTTATATCTTTGTCATTGGGAAGAAAACCTATAAAGCCCTCTTCATCTTTTATATCCTGGATTCTCGAAAGGTTGTCCGTCTCCCAGAAAACATAGCCGGGAATCAACGGATCAATATACTCCTTGCCGCTTTTTAACCGCATCTGCTTTCCTATGCAATGAAGCTTTCCGTTGTGTTCGTCCGGAACGGAATCAAAGAGAGGTTGAATTTTTTCTATAAATTTATTCTCAAAACCGGTTTTTACCCAAATACAGTAATAATTGCTCATTATCTAACTCTTCACTTACTCAATACGAATTAAATACTAACACATTTTTATGATTAAGTCAGTGAATCTGTGCAAGCTTTGGCAAATAGATTCGTACACCGAGGATTCGTGTGGCGGATTATTTATTAGAAAAATATCTCCATGCCAACAAACACATTTAAAATCCACGGCACCTGATCAAACGAAATATTGTTTATTGTGGTTTCCATAGCTTTTATCTGTAACTCCTGGTCTAATGTCAGAGTTCCCTGCCTACGTTTTTCTTCAAGTTCATCTTTTAAAACAGACAAAGCAAATTTTGCCTTTGCATCCTTTATTTCGTAATCATGCTCAATTTTCTTGCAGTCATCATGAGTACAGATGGTTGCATATTTATAAGAGTCAATCACAGAAAATTTTCCGTCACCATCTACATCAACTGGATTTTGTATCCAGGAAAACAACCTCGCCAAAAAGACATTTGCAGACCATAGCCCACCTTGAATAATAGTAGAAGAACTTAAGCTGGTATGAAGTCCAGAAGCTCCGATTGCAACAATCTTACTCCTATTTAGTCCATCCGAATCTGTTTTTAAGGAAACATAATTGTATATTCCATCTTCACATTGACCAAAATACACAACAGAATTCTGTAAATTCGGCGAAGTTTTTAGAGCATTATAAAAATCATAAGGCTTAATAGGAACAATAGAATCGATACCATCTATGCTTCCATGCCCTGTAACAAAGATTACAATATTTTTATGTGTATTCTTCTTTAAAACATCAAAATACTTTTCAGTTGTAAACAGATTGTTTGGCACAGGAACATTCATAGCCGAAAATGTGGAATTAAGCAAAGAATTAGAACATCCGTCTATCAGCAATACAATATTCTCCAGAGGAACCATCTTTCCCAATAAAACATGTACGCCAAAAGCAATATCAAAAACGTGACGCTGCTCGGCATTTGACCTTGAAGGAAGGAGAAAAAGCCAGCAAGTATCTTCAGTTATTAAGCCCATTTTACTGCTACATTCTCCTGCACTATAGGCTTTGGCAGATCTGAAAACAAGAGCCTTTCTTTATAGTTAATTTTTTGGATATCGGCTACAGGAACACTAACAATATTTCCCTGACTGTTTAGAAGGTATGTTTTATCTGCAACAAGGCAATAAACAGCCTCTTTTACAGGAGAATCACTCAATGTATACAAGAACCAAATGCCATTATTAACCAAATCTTTGGTTGTTCCATTTAACTGGGGCAAAACCCTTGATTCTATTTCTTTAGTTTCCATTCTTTCCCAACCTTTCCTATAGTATAAAACAAGCTAATATGTCCGTCAAATGAAAAAGTCAACTTTAGTACAGTCAGAAAATACCCTAAATTTCTAAGCAGCTAATAAAATACTGCATTTTATTTCAAAAGTTCCAACAGCAGTTGGATAAAAATATGCACCTCTGTAAAACTGAAAATCTTTGTGTCTTATTTCTGCAAATTTAGGGCTACATAATATGATGTTTTTTTTCTGGTTGTCAATATTCAAAACATGAACAATTAAAACAGAGAATTATCGAACTTTTCAACATGACAGTACCAAACATCCCGTTTGACAGTACCATATCGCCGTTTGGTACTGTCATATGACCCTTTTGGTACTGTCAAATTCTGGACTAGGCAAAAAAAATTGGCTGCAGGACCAGCGGGAAGTCCTGCAGCCTCAATTCAACCCGGCTTAGTCGCCGCCCTTACCGTCATCAGATTTCTTGGCTGCAACGGCAACCTTTTCAAAATGAAGGTCATTGAACTCATTCTTGAATTCTCTGCAACCACGGAGAACCACGCGCACATGGTTTATCGAGTTGCCAGTCACATCCTCTTCCTTATAAGACAGATTCTTATTGTTGTCAATTTGTTCAAAATATGAATATTTAAGTATTAAAAAAGTTCACAGTATTTTTTTATATCAAGATAATCATTTAAAATCGATTTTCTAATCTTATCCAAGCCATTTATGTTTTTTTTTGCATAGCACAATAAAATAAACCATACTTCCAACTGTGCTTACAAACAACATTGTTAACATTATCCCTTTTAAAGAAGACCATAACTGTATAAAATTCGCAATAGAAAATGAAATTTTAGGCATTTCATTTATCTGTGTTGACATCATTCTGAAATCGAATATGAGAAGCCCATAATTCTTTATTTTGGATAATTCCTAAAAAAGCATTGGCATTTGTATAATGATATACTATTGTTGGGAAAATCGATGTTTGCAATAAATCCTTTATAACTGATTTCATATTCAAGACCTCATATTATTTTCAAGAATTATCTGTCAATTTATTTATTTTGTAAATGAACAAAATTCTCTTTACAGTATCAACCGTATCACCATTCTTTCTGGCTCCGAAAGTTCTTTTCTTATATAAACAGGCGGAATCTTTTCTATAATTTTTGATATATCTTCTTTTGCCGGTTCGCTTAATGAAAAATGTAATTTTCCCCAGGGATCTTTACCAGTGATCATTTCATTTAAGTGAACTCTATCAATATTTCCTTTTATTTTTTGCGAAACACTATCGCTTTTAGGATATTTCTTTAAAACCTCTATAAAATTGCTCCGTGAAGCTGGTATCAATAGACAACAATCTTCTAAATTACCCATTTCGAAGATAAAAGGCTCTGTATTCCAGCTTTCTTTATAAAAGAACAACCGCCATTCCTTTTGATTTGAAAACCGATTAATTTTGCAAAAGGCATCTCTGTAAATAAAAGCCTTTGATGTTTTATCATATCTAATTCTATATCCTTCCAACGACATCAGAAGTTGGTGTTTGATATTTTTTGCAGTATTTTTCCCATTGATTGTTGGCGCATAATAATCAATAGCACCATATAAATAATATAGTCCAGGATATTTTGAAACAGCCTGTTTTATTTTCCTTGTAAATTTCTCAAAATCATAGATTGCTACTGCATAACTACCGAAGTCTTCCATATTTTTAGGATATGAGACATTTGAGACCTGCGAGAAACAACATATATGGCTTTTTGCATATTCAGAGAATACAATATTCGGGTCACTATCAAGAGAATTAACAAATTCAGAAAAAGGAAAAAAGTCATGCAAAATTTGAGCAGAACCTTCATAAATATCTGTGCACTTTTCAACTGCCAATTTGGAAGTCTTTTCGTCCGTAATGTAAGACTGGAAAAAATTTAGTGAATTGCAAAAGATTTTACCTTGCATGAACTGCCTTGCAAAATCTTCGTTTTTAAAAAATCTAACAAGCACAGAAAGATTATAACATAAAAAGCTCTTATTTTGCTATTTTTAATCACCTCTCCGGGTTCACCTGCAAATTGAAAAGAATTTTTTTCTTCATTGCTTTCCTATGCAATGAAGCTTGCCGTTATGTTCATCCGGAACTGAATCAAAGAGAGGCTGTAATTTTTCTATAAATTTATTCTCAAAACCGGTTTTAACCCAAATACAGTAATAATTGCTCATTGTCTAACTCTTCACTTACTCAATACGATTTGAAATACTAACACATTTTTATGATTAAGTCAGTGAATCTGTGCAAGATAAGTGCTTGCTGTGCCCTGATTACGAATGAAGGAAAAATTTTAATCCCGTAAACATCCAATCGCATATTTAAACTATACAGACTTCATCCATTCAATCCATTCGGAAAAATGTTTACAACTCTGACATAATTTGTTTATTCCTATTTTTCCAAGTACAGAAACGCCATCAGTGGCTTTATCATAAATCGGAATGCAATTAAGTATTCGTTTAGAAGGAGCCGTTGCAGCTCCATCATTTATCAATTCTGGATTCTTCTTTACAGCAAGACAATTTATTAACGGCTGAATATTATATTCAAAATATTGATTCGCCAAAAAAGTCAAATCAGAAAACAATAATGCTTCAAACTCATGTAACTGTATATATGGATGATAGACAGGTCTAGTTAATTTTTCAAAATCAAACATAGCTTTTTCTATACACGAAACCTTTTGATATGGATCTGAAATCTTGTTCGCTTCATTTTTCCCAGGAGTATCAGTTGGCAAAGCATATAAATCAAACATTGTCGTTACGAATACATCATCTTTCTTTGTATAAGTCAAATCTTTTAATATTGTATTTCGAGCTTTTGCATAATTAACCATACCACCCTTATGAACTTTCCCCTTTTGTTCATCAACCTTAGTAAGAACAGTAGTTGGTATAAGATTTTTATTTAATGGCAAAAAAAACGGAGTCAAAACTTTTTTTACAAAATTTGTTTCAGATTGCCCTTCGGTTACAACATATATTAGCTTCATGGCTGCCCCCCAAGAACATTCTTTTCCCATAATTCTGAAACGCTGTAATCTTCAAGCCAATCTTTCAATTCCTCTTCATTCAAATGCTTAAAAGAACTGCACTTGTTTGATTTGTCATATTCTGCAACAATTATATTTGATGGTTCAAAACTATCTATCAATCTTGCAGATTGCGTTGCAACTATTATCTGAGAATGAAGAGCAGCCGTCTTTATCATAGAAGCAAGAATATCGATTGCCAATGGATGTAGTCCAAGTTCAGGCTCATCAATTATAATAACAGAGGGCAATAATTCTGGTGGTTGAAGGAATAAAGTTGCAAGTGCAATAAAACGAATTGAACCATCAGAAAACTGTTCTGGTCCAAATGGATATTCAACACCGTCTGTAGATTTCCATTGTAATTTTATATAGTCCTCATTCAAAGCTTGTGGTTCAAGAATAAAATCAGAAAACTGAGGCATAACAAAATGAATTTTTTCAACAATACGCTCATAATATTTTTTGTATTCCTGAGATTTATTCTTAAGCATATATAAATAAGCAGCAATATTACCACCATCGCTCATCAGAAAACGATTATTATCAATTCTTGTTGCACCCCGAATATATGCGGTCGCAGACGTATCATGGAACTGAAAAGTTCTGCAATTAGATAATATGCCCCTTACAATTTTTTCACTCGAATGTTTTACTTCATCTGATAATAAAAAAGTTTCTTTTTGCCCGCTAGCCAGTTCAAATCGTTTTCCATTCCAAATAATTGATTCAGACAAAAAGATTAGAGAATCTTGCACGGCTTTTCCAAGAGCAATTTCATAAATATCTGTATTTTCTTCATTTTGGAATTCAAGGCTTGCATTAATTACAGGTGTATTCTTTGAACCAAAATATAGCAGATTCTCCGCTGAACCATTTTTGCCAACATACATTTGAAATGCACCTGTCATTATATTGCTCAGCATTTTAAAGAAAGAAACAATATTACTTTTTCCAGCACCATTTGGCCCTATGATTATATTTATATTTGAAAGATTTAAATCTATAGAACTTTTTCCACTGCCTATAGATTTATAGCCGGAAACTTTTATTCTATTCAATTTAGATTTATTATTCATGAGCATAAATTAATTATACCAAGATTTTCTATTCTCAACAATGATTAACTAAAAATTAAGCAAAAGCATGATTTTTATGCTATAATTAAAAAAATTATTATACGAACACAAAATGAAGCGCATTTCTATCAAGGAAATGCTATTTTTGGAGAGTAGAACATGCCAATAGCGGATACAGCAGAAGAAATTAATAAACTAAATGAATTTATTCAAGCTATAAACACTTTACAAGGAAATGAACGAAACACATTAATTGTAATATATTTAATCATAACTATTGCATCAAGTATTATCACTCTATTTGTGAATTATTTAATTCAATCAAACTTAAATAAAAAGACAAATAAATATGATAAAGAAAAAATCAAAATTGAAAGGAAATTAGAGCATATAGAAAACTTATATAAATGGCTAACTCAAATAAAAAATAATGCTATTCTATCAAATAGAAAAGAGAAAGAAAATGCAATTAAAAAGGTTTCTTCTTGGGTATCTTCGCATAGAATCATGTTAACTAAATCATTGTATAATAAAACGACTGAATTATTAGATTATTACACAGACATAATTTCTAATCCAGGTTCGCGAAATATAAAAAAAGAAGAAAAAATGTTTTCGGATTTTATAGAGGAATATAATAAAGTATGACATTAATAATTCCAAAGAACTTTGGTATAACAAAGTTATGTGATTTTTTAAAAGAAGCAACATTTATTTTTTCTCTTGAAAACAAACAGATTCCAAACTTTACTTTGGATTTACATCGATTACAAGATGCATCATTATTAGGACATGCCCTACTGTATAAATTTGTCAGTTATACAGCAGAACATCATTGTTTTAAAGCTCCTCAGATAAAAGTAAAAAGCGACGCAGATTATGAAATATTTAAGAAATATGGATTTTATGAAATAATTGTTGCTTATATCAGATTCTCACAGGGGCAAAATAGAGAAAAAATTAATAAGTCGTATAGAAACATTAAGTGTTTTAAAGATAAAAATAATAATCTTTTTATTGCGCCGCAAAGATTATTACGAACCGAAGAGGCACAAAAAAATTCATTAGAAGAATTATATTTTTCAGAAATTCAAAATTTTTATCATAATGATAAAATATTCCATCTCGTTTCTTCCTGTATTGGCGAACTGATTACAAATTTCTGGGCACATGCGACACATGATACAGGGACAATTATTGCAGCCACATGTAAAAGAAACGCTTTTGAAATTTGTTTAGTTGATAATGGCGAAGGAATTATTACATCTTTAAAGACGGCCCTCAAAGAATTTGCAAAATATTCAAATCAAGAAATTCTAAAAAAATCACTAGAGAAAGGCGTCTCTTCAAAGAAAAATCTCCCTAATAGCCCCCATATGGGCAAAGGATTATTTCTTATTAAGAATATATGTAAATATAACAATGGAATTTTAATGATTGCCTCAGAAGACAGTTTGTATTCATTGAAAGACAATCAAGAAGTCATAAAGGTTTCCAGTTTTTGGAAAGGAACTATTGTTTATTTACGGGTTAGTTTAAATAAATTTGTTGGTATTTGTGAAATACCAGAATTAAAATCAAATATGGAATCCAAAATTATCTGGAGGTAATTTATGAAATACGATATGAGTTTACATGGCAAATCATTAACAAATGAATCAATTTGTAATCAAATTTATTCAGATTTAGAACCTCATTTAGGGGAAGAAAAAATCGAACTTGATTTTTCCAATGTAAGTATTTTGACAACAACTTGTATAAAGGGGCTTTTTCTGAAAATTGCAAATAAAATTCCTTCATCGGTGTTTTTTCAAAAATTTGTATTTGAAAATGTTGATGAAGATTTAAGAATAATTATTAGTCATGGTTTAGAGGATATATATAACTAAAAAGAATTAAATATTTTTCTATAAAATTGATTAGTATAGCAGAAAGTAAATATGGATATAGGAAAAAAGTATCAAATATTTGTTAGTTCAACCTATGTTGACTTGCAAGATGAAAGAAAAGCAATTCTCAAACAATTACTAGAATTAGACTGTATTCCAGCTGGAATGGAGTTATTTCCATCAACAGATGAAGATCAGTGGTCATTTATCCAACAAGTAATAGATGAATCTGACTATTATATTGTGATAGTAGGTGCAAAGTATGGTTCTGTTGCCGAAGATGGTTTGAGTTACACTGAAAAAGAATTCGATTATGCCGTAAGCAAGGGAATTCCAGTTCTTGGTTTTGTACACGGGAAGCCAGAAGCTATCCCCCAAGGAAAATGTGAAATAGATCCTGACAGAAGAAAAAAGTTAGAAGCCTTTATTTCTAAAATAGAAAAACGTTTGAGGAAAGATTGGACTTCAACCGAAGATTTATGCAGCAAGGTTGTTACGAGTTTATCAAGGGAAATGAAAACTCATCCAAGACCAGGATATATTAGAGGAGACAAAGCTAGCAATCCAGAAAAATTGCTAGAATTAAATGAAAAAATTTCAGAACTTGAAAAAACTATCGAAAAATTAAGATCTTCAAAACCTGAGGGCATTGAAAACCTAGAACAGGAAGATGATCTTTTTGAAATAAGATACAAAATAGAATTCTTTTCTACAGATATAGAAGAAACAATTTCTTTATCATGGAATAAATTACTTGAAATTTTAGGTCCATCTCTGTTTGATGAATGCAGTGAAACTCAATTAAAAAATACCATTCAAATATATTTAAAAAACGAGCAACCAGGCTGTCGCGGCGTTATTAATTTATATAGAGAAGATTTCGATACAATTTTAACACAATTTATTGCATTGGGATTGATACAAATCAGTGAAAAAAAGCATACGGCAAGTGACAAAAATGTTTACTACTCGTTGACTGAATATGGAAAAATGAAGGTAATACAACTGAAGGCTAGAAAAAGAAAGCTATAATACAGCCTCTAATCCCGTAAACATCCAATCGGAATCACATAAACTCCATCTGGTCTTCGGTATGCATATTCTGTGCCCGTAATTATAATAAGCAAATCAGGTTCCCGAAGAAGTGGTGCACTTCCTTTTTCGTTATATTCGCATACGAGACGTTTTATTTCCAGAAGATGCGAACTTGCCTCTTCAATCTCATTACTTCCCAATTTGAATTCAATGAGAGCATATTTCCCGTCACGAAGATGAAGAACACAATCAGCTTCCAGATTGTATCTGTCGTGGTAATACGAAATCTTTCCGTCAGATTTGGCACTGTACGCACGCAAATCCCTCATGCACAGGCTTTCAAATACAAATCCGAATGACTGCAAATCCGTCATGTAATATTCGGGATTCAAGCCTGAAGCTGCAACGGCTATCGAAGGGTCGCAAAATCCTCTCTTTTTACCGGAACGAATAGCAGAAGCAGACCGGATAGAAGGACACCAGGCATCTATATCCTGAATGATAAAGAGTTTTTCAAAAGCCTTAATATAAGATGACAAAGTATCATGAGAAATTGACTCAGATGCCGATACAACATCCTTTAAAATATTGCTTTCTTTTGCCAGTGTAGAAATGTTCCGGGCATCAACAGAAAGTCTCACCGCATCCCAAAGAACAGGAGCATCCTGCCATTCGTCAATCAATCTTGGATTCTCACCAGAAAGCAACAGAGAAGGTTTTGTCGCAGCCGTCTGAAGATACCCCTGCCGTTTATAAGGATCCTGCATTTTTATGACACTTTTGGAATGATGTTCTGCAATCGTAGTTTTTGCTGTATTTTAATCGTAGTTTTTGTGGTATTTTAATCGTATATGCAGAAAATTTCTTTTCTGCAAAAGATTCAATACAGCCCCCATTTTTAATAATTATCTCATATTCAATATTAAGTAAGCTATTATAGGCGGAGAAAGCAGCACTAAGTTTGTCTGAATTTTTTATTACTTTTATCTTCTTTGTCATAAAAACAAAAAGCCCTTGCGACTGGCAAGAGCTTCCTCAAGAAATAGTTTTTTCTTTCAACATAGAACTACCAGACCTAATTCTGATATGCACCATGCCTTAGATAGTCTTTTGGATATAACTATAAACCCTTAGACTAAGCCACATTGCCCAGGAAACCCACGACTATCAGATTTCTTTCGGCTTTTTCGGCTTCATAGGTAAGACCTGCTACCTACATTAATTAATATAAGGCAAAATCCTATAGCTGTCAAGTTTTTATATTTTGGTTGAAGTAACGTAAGGACAACGCCCTATGCGTTATTCCTGATTTTTAATCGGGTTCTCGTTGTTACTTTCTCAAAATTAAATTAATCCTTAGCCATTGGAGATACTCTTATTTTTCCTCTTTTTTCTGGAACTCCTGGTACAAGAGACTCAAAATTCGTCTCCAGAAAACATAGCCAGAAATCAACGAATCAATATACTCCTTACCGCAAAACGATGATTCCGATCACCTTCTCTTCAAAACCAGCTTCCCATTAGATTGTTCCCAATTACTTATATCACGAAAAAGCCGGGTAGATTTGAATTTATTCAAAGAATAAGCTGCTCGTGCAAGCTTTGAAATCTCTTCACTACTTGTCATACCTCCACGAGCCCTTACATACAGCAAAAGTGCATTACATAAGTCATGTCCATTTGTAAGATTTTTATAATCTTCAGTTGCATGACTTGCAATAAAAGCTACAAGTTTCTGACCAATATCTGGAGATTTCTCTTTATTTCCAGCGGTCTGGTATAACTTTTTCACACACGAGTCTAAATCAACAGCAGAACGACCGTTGTAAATATCCCCCAAATGGGCAAAGCTCCTCACGTTCAGGCATAAATGTTCGCTAATATTATACCACTTTAAATAAAACACAATCTTCAAGTCGGCCATACAATTCTTTACACATTTGCATGATTCATCGAGAAATTCACAGCAGATTTTTTCTTCTAAGTCCTCATCAATCAACATCATTTCAATATCATGACAGTCTGTTAGAAATAAATTCGGTAAGTCATATGTCTTATTTTCCAAATGATCAAAATCAGCATCTTTTATTGCTATACAACGATTTAGATAGTTAACATTCAACTTTTCAAGAATATCAGGAATTCCATCACAAGAACCATTTTCATAAAACTGGATAGCTGATGAATCAAAAAGATAGCTATATATTTTTCTATCAGACTCACCTTCAACAATTATAAGAATTTTATCTCGCAAAGCAGGGCTGTTAAATAATAAACGTACCGTATTTACATGAGTTGTAGTAGAGGAATAGGATTTAACGTCTCTGCCCATCATTATTCTCATAAAAATCAAAGCAATTATCCCAATGCTCATTAATAATCTGAGGTGAATGGGTCGCAATAATCACTTGCATATTTTTTTCTCTTAAAATTTCTTCTATATCGTTTAAAAAATCCAACTGCCAAGAAACATGCAAAGAAATTTCAGGCTCATCAATTAATAAAATCGAACCATTGCTAATACCAAAAATAAAACGGTAAAGCATTATCAACTCATTCTGTTCTCCACTTGATAAAGCATTAGCATTTATTTCATTGCCATCTGAAGCAATAATTATTAGCCCCTGTTCAGGTGAAAAAGAGATTTTCTTATTTGAAAAATCTTTTCTTGTAATAATTTCAGAAAAGATTCTTAGTTTACTAATCAAATCGTTATAAGAATCAAGTTTCTCTGATAAATCATCAATGTATACTGAAAGGATATTCTTTTTATTTTTGTCATAAGGCAATGTAGAAATTTTGTCAATCAAGTTAAATGAATACAATTCATCAAGACGAGTTTGAAGGGTATCTGCCTTTTGATTATAAGTTTTTTCATCATACCCTTCAGTTGTTGATGAAACCAGCTTATGAATAAATTGATTGTCGTGCTTTTGAGATTCTAACAAATAATCAAGCCTGCGTTTCTGCAGTTCTTCCTTAAACTCTGTAATCATTTTATCAATTGAAGACAAAGTCTTTTTATATCCCATTCGGTTTCGATATTGAAATGAAGCTTCTTCTTCTTCTGTATAATAAAGCCTTTGGGCTGGTACAAAAACCGTTTTTATGTCTTTTAACAAAGACAAAAACTGCCCCTGATTCTGCTGTAAAGCCAATTTTTCATATATTTCCATATGACCGGAAATAAAATCTTTTATATACGTTAGCGAATTATCATCAACAAATGAAAAATCTAAAAATCTTCGTGCAGGTGATGAAATTGCTTTACAAATATCCTGCATTGATAAAAAAAAGTGACTTATAATCTTTTCATCAGATGTCTTATATGTAAAGTCCAACAGCTCTGGAATTTTTGCAACAAAATCCATATCTTCATTCATTGAAGGATAGTTCTGCGAAATTTCAAGAATATCAGAATTTGTGAAAACTATTCTAAGTTCCTCAAAAGGAAAGGTATAAAAATAAAACAAATCATTTTTTGAAAGACTATCGATAATCTTTAAGATTGTTGTCTTACCATATCCATTTACGCCCGTAAGAATACAGATATTATCTTTTTTTTCTGAAAAATTTATATCGTAAGAATAGAGATTATACAAATTTTTTACAAATAACTGTTTTATCTGCATAAATTAGATTCCATATAAATCTTTCAATTTCTTCTGAAGAGTTTCATTAACAACATGTCGAACTTTGAGTTCTATATTTGAAGTACCATCTGCTGTAACAGAAGAATAATACGCTGGATAGTCATCACTTTTTGATTCATTATTCTGCCACTGCATGGCACGAAGATTATCCAAGTCGTCTTTGCCACCACGTTTTTCTGGATAAACATGATCTATCTGCCAACCAAAAACACTATCGATATCACCATATTTATCTTTTGCAATTATTGCACCACAACAATCTTTGCGAAATCTTTCTCTGTCGTAGCCTTCAATTGGAGAAGCTTTTTCCCATACGGCTTCAATTATATTTTCCTCAAATGACATGATAAATCCTAATTATAAAACTTTACCTTATTATCGGAATAAAATCAATTAAAGCTCAGTATGTTATAAAGAAGCGATACAACTTTTCATTTTTCAATATCATATGAATACCCCCGCATGACTCCACAGCACTCGCAGGAGCAAAAAACCTACCCCTCCAGCAACTCCAGCAAACTCACTCCGCCCTGCTCTACCAGCCGTGCGGCATCAGATTCCTCACATTGCTCACCCACCACGCAAAAAGCATCTGCTGTTATCGGTTCAGACGCTGACTTTTCGAGGAATGTGACATTAAAGGTCTGGCAGGCATATACGAGCAGGAATTTGATGTAGCTGTTTCCGTAAAGAACGAGGGTGTTTTTGCCTTTTTTGCTTGCGTCGGATACTACTTTGCAGAGAATTTCATTGTACTTGTTTGCAATTTCAAATGTGCGTTTTGCGAATTTCTGACTTCGTGCGGAAAGTTCTGCAATTCCGGCTGGAGTAACGGCATAGGAAAGCTTTCTGAGGTTTACGTTTGTGAGCATAATCCAACCCCGCTCAACAAAGCGTTTGAGAATCGCGTTCATAAGGCCGATTGACATTCCAGCATTTTCTGCAAGCACCCTTTGGCTTGCCAGAGGTTCTTCTTTTAATGTATCCGCTATGTTTTGTAAGGTTGCTACATCACTTTCCATAATATTCAATTTATGAATATATTATAAAATACCTGGAATGTCAAAAAGTCATTGTCATCAACTCCAGCACATCCCGCCCCCGCCCCGCCAGTCAAAACACATTATCGCTTGGCCAGCATGTAATTCGTGAGCCTGGTTCCTACAAACTGAATCACTGCTACCATCACGATAATCACCACGACCGAGGCAATCATCACATCAGTACGAAAGCGCTGGTAGCCGTAGCGGATTGCAAGGTCGCCCAGGCCGCCGCCGCCCAAAGTGCCTGCCATTGCGGAATAGCTTACAAGGTTGATGACCGTGAGCGTGATTCCAGAAACGACAGAAGGCATTGCTTCCGGCACGAGGACTTTGTAAATAATCTGCCAGTTGGTTGAGCCCATCGCGCGGGCCGCCTGCACTACTCCGGGATCAACTTCGTTCAAAGCTGTCTCCGTGATGCGGGCAACAAAAGGCGCCGCCGCAATCGAAAGCGGAATAATCGTTGCTGTTGTTCCGATTGCCGTGCCCAAAATCAAGCGTGTGAGCGGCAAAAGAACAATCATCAGAATTACGAACGGAAACGAGCGCAAGACGTCGATGATTCGGCTCAAAACCAAATTAAAGCCTGCTTTGGGCGTGATTCCGTATTTATTCGTAACATTCAAAAGAACGCCGAGCGGAAATCCAATCAAAATCGCAAACACTGTAGAAAAGAACACCATCAAAAGCGTTTCAAGCGTAGATGTTCCAACCAATTCCAAAATCTGATCCATACAATAGCTCCATAGAATATCATACAAATACACCACACGGATGTGGTGATAAAGCAAAGAGAGAATTTTCTGAAAGGAAATTCTCGCACGAATCAAAAATTACATGGATGTAATTTTTGTTCGCTGTACCCTGACATTGTTCTGCGCCAGCCAGCCAACCGCCTTTTCGACAGCCGCATTGTCACCCGAAATGTCGCACTCCATGTAGCCCACGTCTTCATCCGGCAAATGACTGATTCCTGCGGCCAGAATATTGAAGCTCACATCAAACTCTTTTGCCATTTTGCACAAAATCGGCTCGCCGGTTGCGTTGCCCACAAAATGCAAAAGATAGCTGCCAGACTTTTCGGTCCATTTTACGATTTCGCCTTCCTTGCCAGACTTTTGCGCCGAACTTTCTGCACTTGCCGCAATATTCTTGATGAAATCCCGCGTTGTCTGAGTCTGCGGATTTGTGAAAATTTCTTTGACTTTGCCGCTCTCAACGACCCGTCCGTTCTCAATCACCGCAACGCTCTCACAGGCATCACGCACGACTTCCATCTGATGCGTAATCATAACGACAGTGAGGTTCATCTTCTGCTGAATTTCTTTAATCAATGCAAGAATCTGCCTTGTGGTGTTGGGGTCAAGCGCGCTGGTGGCCTCGTCACAAAAAAGAATGCTCGGCTCAGTGGCAAGCGCACGCGCAATGGCGACACGCTGCTTTTGACCGCCGCTCAAAGTGCTGATCGGGGCATTTTCCCTGTCACCCAGCCCGACAAGCTCCAGCATTTCCTTGACCTTTGCACGAATTTTATCTTTTGAAACGCCCGCAATCTCAAGCGGATAAGCTACGTTTTTGCCTGCAGACCTTGAAGAAAAAAGATTGAAATTCTGGAAAATCATGCCGATTTTTCGACGCTCCAGAATCAGTTCTTTTTTTGAAAGATTATCAACCCTCTTTTCGCCATAATAAACCGCGCCCTCGTCTGGCTTTTCGAGCATACTCACGAGCCGAACAAGGGAAGATTTGCCCGCACCGCTCTTTCCGATAATTCCAAAAATCGTGTTCTCAGGAATGTCGAGCGAAACATCATTTACCGCACAAATCTGAGTTTTATCTTTTTTTTGCTTTGAATCATAAGTCTTTTTCAAATGTTCGAGTTTAATCTGCATGAAATAATAATGCTATTTATAGAAGATTTTTGCAATAGATTAAAAATATTTTTTGAAAACCGTGAAGTTCTATTGACAAGCTGGCCGAAAATCTGATAAAATCTTTTTCATAACGTCAGCATTGTCTGCGGGGTTAGCTCAGTTGGTTAGAGCATCACGTTGACATCGTGGGGGTCAGTAGTTCGAATCTACTATTCCGCAAAGAATGCTGACGTTTTTTTTATTTTAAATGCGCGAATCTATTTGCTCCCAGCTTTCCGTGCTTCCGCTATCGCTCCATTCTTTCGTTCCCTTCGGTCACTACAGAACGCCTTCGGCGGCACTCCAATCTGGCGCATGCATTTTCTTTTCATTTCAATTTCTTTTCTTCGTGCCATCTATCTAATTTTTCTTCTATTATAAAGAGCTCATTTTCGTATTCGGCAATTTGTGCTTCAATCTGGGATTCACGCTCAAGGTCTGTGGTAACGGATTTCTCGCGGTTGAGCTCCGGAAGAACATTTTCTTCAAGCTCGATTTTTCGCTTTTTCAAGTCAGTGATTGCCTTTGGCGGGCGGCCACCTTTTTTGCCGTTTTCCTGGCTGGCCGTTTTTTTTGCATTGCTCGTGGATTTTCCGTTGTACGAATAAAGGGAGCCGATCCAAAAACGCAGGGATTTCAACGCCTGCCCCATCTCAAACTCAATGTTCTCCAGATGATGAATTTTTTCAATCCGCTCGGCCTCGGAAAGCTCTGCACCAGCCTTTGATTTTTCAAGCTGATTGATTATTGAAATCTGATTCTGTAAATCTTCGAGAGACGCAATCGCCTTGTAAATCTGTTCAGTTTTTTTCGACATGAATACAGTATAACCCAAGATTTTGGGTTTCGACAAGATTTTTTTTCTTTGCTTTATTCAAACTCCTGATTTATAATGAATTTCATATCAATTCAAGAGAGGTACATTATGGCACAATTCTTCAAATGCAAGAAATGCGGGAAAATCATTGAAATCGTAAACAAGGGTTGCCCTGTAATCGTGTGTTGCGGCGAGGAAATGACAGAACTTAAGGCAAACACCACCGACGGCGCGGCCGAAAAACACGTTCCTGTAATCGAACAGAACGACGACAAAGTGACGGTTAAAGTTGGCTCGGCTGTCCACCCGATGGAAGCAGACCACTGGATTCAGTGGATTGTTATCGAAACAGACAAAGGCATCCAGCGAAAGTACCTCAACCCAGGCGAAGCCCCCGAAGCAACATTTGTCCTTTCTAACGAAAAACTGCTTGCCGCTTATGAATATTGCAACAAGCACGGTTTGTGGAAAGCATAGAGTTTATTTTCGCCACGCCATGTGGCGATTTTTTTGCTTAATACTCGATTTTCAAGAAAATATCTGCGCCGGTGACATCAAAAACCTGCTTGCAAAAAGGACTTGGATTTTTAATAATCAGCCTACGTTTTTCACCAATCTTCTTTTGCGCAGAAAGAAGTACCCTTATCCCCGCGCTGGAAATATATTCAACCTGAGACATCTCAATCACAAGGTTCTGAACAACAGGTGATGGCAACCATTTTTCTATCTCTGCCTGCAAAATAGCGGAAGAACTCACATCGATTCGACCCGAAACGCCAAGCACTACAGACTGACCTGTTCTCGCTTCTGTAATTCGCATTTTAACCTCTCTGTATCGTTATGCAAGAAATTCTTTTAACTCCGCAAGGGCATTCTTCATGACGATTTTGGAATTTGAGTAACTCATTTTGAGAATTTCTGCGGCTTCTTTTAGAGTTTTGTTGTCGTAGTAAACAAGGACAACTAAAGCACGAGCCCGGTCAGAAAGGCGCATAAGTGCCTGACCAAGCTCGGTAAGGGTTTCTTCGGTGAGAATATTTTCTAGAGTTTCATCGTGGTAAGAAATTTCTTCGTCCAGCTCGGAATGCTGCTTGCGAACACGCCAAAAATCAATCAGCGTGTTGTGCGCTATTCGATAAATCAGCGTGGAGGGAGAAGATTTTGATGGATCAAAAAATTCGGATTTATCGTAGAACTTGACGAAGACATTTGCCGTTAAATCTTCGGCATCGTCCTCATCCAAGTGCTTACCAATAAAATAGTAAAAAACCTTGCGGTTATACCCCTTATAAATTTCGTCCTTTTCTTTTTGTGTCACAAAATGTCCTTATCATGAGGAGCAGGCGAAATCATTCCGGTTCTTGGGAGAGCTGAATCAACAACACCTGCAGCGTTAACCATGTCAAGCTCATCTTCATTAAGTTCAAAAGCATTTTCGCTCGTTGAGTTTTGAAGAGAAGCGATATAGCTTCGTGCGCTCTGGATTGCAAAATTCATTGCTGAATTTCCTTCAAATTTTTGAAAGTCAAACAATCGTTTAAGTTTTTTATCATTCATAGCTTTACCTCGCTTCTTGATTTCGTCATATATTTATACGAACAAAAACCAGGAAAGGCTAATATTTTTCTATATAAATTAAATCTGCAGTGTAATATTTATATTCAAGCACCGCTAACAGATAATTAATCAGCACTTTGTAATATGAATTCTCCGCAGAGATATATTTTTCGTCCTGCGACAAAAGGTTATCAACCGTGATAAGACCAGCATTAAACCTCTTCTGTTCATTTTCATAGAGAATCTTCTGTAAGTCAAGAACTTCGTCAGCATTTTTTACAGAATTCTTATACACTGCAATCTTGCCGACTATATTTTTAACCTGAACCTCTATCGCGCACACTGCATTTTCGTACTCAGCCAGAAGGGAATTGTATTCGGCAAGTGCCTGCTCCTCTGCCCCTTTTTTGGAATTGTTGCCGAGTTTTGCAGTGACAGAAAGTTTGCCGGAAATATCGATTCCACGTATGTTCTGAGTGCCGGCCCCGGCGAGCTTTCCGTAGCTGTCCGAATATTCTGTTCCTGTCGCACCGATTCCGAATCCCAAATTTGCGTCTGGGCGGGAATCAACTTTTGCGATACGAAGCTTTTTCTCAGCCGATTCAATGCTTTTTTTGAGCGAGATAATATCATTACGGTTCTGAATCACATTTTCAATGAATTTTTGGTCAATTCCATTTTCATCGAAAAATTTGATTTCCTCAACATTGATTTTTGGAAAAGAATCTTTGCCCGGCGGCAGAACAAGGTCCGGATCCGTGACGCCCAAAGCAATCATCAGCTCCGTTTTCGCATCATAAAATTCAGCCAGAGCCGTTTCGATTTTACGCTGATTTTCTTTGGCATTAACCTGCATCGCAAGCAAATCATTTTTGGAGCGGACACCCACCCGAATCAGCGAATCCATGTTTTTGTTTCGCTCTACAATCTTTTTTTGAAGCAAACTGATTAACTCAAGATAATTGTACGCGAGGAAATAATTGTAATATTTCTGAGAAACATCTACCACCGTTCTGGAAATTGAATCTTCCAGCTGGGCGTTCATCTAGTCGATGTAAGATTTTGCACTTTCAAGCTGAAGAGACGCGATTGAATCATTAAAAGACTTGAAAAGCGGAAGAGAAAGCTCCAAAGAAACCGTGCCGTAATTGCGGGCTTGAGGTTCCTTGAGTTTTTCGGACTCAGGAAAGCCAGCCGAATAAGCGTAATCCGGCGTATCTTTTTGCCGGCTGATTGAATAAGAAAGCCTTGACTTTAAGCCAAAGCCAAAGAGTTTCTGGATAAAGACTGAGCCGGAAGTCTGCTCGCTCAGAGTATTGTCGGAATAAACTGAAAAAATACCCTGTTCGGTGGAAAAAGAATCAACAGTATAGTCCGGGTCATTCTCGTCCACAGGATTTTGTTTGAGTGAATAACCAGCCTCGGCTCCAACCTCCAAATCAAGCTGACCTTTTACCTGCCTGTACTGAGCCTGTGCCGCCGCAAGCGCGTATCTCTGCTTTTTGATTTCGTAATTGTTCTGAACAGCAAGATTTACAGCCTGTTCCAGAGAAAATGATTCCGTAGATTTTATATTCTCTGAATTTTCTGAAAACGCAAACTGAGATAGAACTACAGAAAATACAAAAAAGAGAGACAACTTGGGAAGCATAGAATATATTATATTTTGTTTTTTTAAATTTTCAATTCGCACAAAAATTATTCCGTGATTTTAACGAATTTTCCATCCTTAAAAACTTTGGGCGTAAGTTTTCGGTTTTGTACTGCCCCAGCCTGAGTAAATGTGTAACTGCCAGCCGCTTCGTTCCAAACATACTGCCGGAGGATATTCGCTATTTCGTTTGGATTTGCAGAACCTGCTTTTCCAATTGCCTTCGCAAGAACCATGAGCGCATCATAAGCCTGCAGTGTTTCCTGATCCGGCTCCCCGTTAAATTTTTCTTTGAATAACGAATAAAACTCCCTGAACCGAGGATGCTCGCTTTCGACATCATAATTCGATACGGCAAAAATTTTACCGTTTTCTGAAGAATCCAGGCTCGTTGTCAAAAGCGGGTCGTCAAAAGGATCCGAGCCGACTATTGGGCATTTTACGCCATTTTCTCTGATAACTGAAATAATTTCCTGAATCAAAGGCATACGGCCAGCCAAAAAAATCGAGTCAAACATGAAGTTGTTCTTCCATCGCCTTACAATTCTCTCAAATTCCTGCCGTGAAGTCGTTATATCGTAACTGTCCCGGCTCATAACAGAGATTCCGTGCTTGCTGCAATTTATCTCGAACGCATTTGAAAGACTCGTGCCGGAAGTGTTTTCCAAATAGTAGATGATTACATTTTTGAGCCCCTGCTTATCGCAGAGTATTGCAATCTCCTCGCCAAAATTGCTGTCATTGGGCATATTGCTGAAAATGAGCGGATTGTTTCGCTCGGTGAGTGCATGAATCGTGGAGATAAAATTGAACGTGAGGATTCCGTAATACTGATAAATCAAAGAGCATGGAAGTGAAATATCAGAATATCCGTGCCCTACTACCGCACAAATTTCTTCGTCGGAAGCAATCTGATATGCCGTAGTCATTCCGCTGATTGAAGTGCCGCCGTCATCAAATTTTACAAGCTCAAGGCGGACAGGCAAAAAACCGCTGCCGTTAATCATTTCTTGAGCAAGGATTGCTCCCTCCCACATTTTGCTCTGATTAGATTCAAAACTATTTGCTATCGCGATTTTGACAGTGCCGTTTTTATAGAGCTTATCGACTGCGCTTTGACGGGCTTTAATCGGGTCATCGTTTTTGCAGGAAGATAGAAATGCGGAGCTAAAAGAAAACAATATATATAGAAGAAAACTGAATTTTTTCATGTTATTATTACATTATAACACAAAATTTGCTTTCTGTCATTTTTTAATTTTATCCCAAAGCAACATCAAGAACCATCATCAGCGCGAATCCGACCGCAAAACCAATCGTACAGATGTCAGTTTTTTCTTCGCGGGTGGCTTCTGGAATAAGCTCCTCAATTACGACATAAACCATTGCACCTGCCGCAAACGCAAGCAGATATGGAAGGAACGGAAGAACAAGGGATGTGAGCAAAATGGTGATGACTGCGGCAATCGGCTCGACAATGCCGGTAAGAGTGCCGTACAAGAATGATTTTGCCCTGCGGTTGCCTTCGGAACGGAGCGGCATTGAGATAATCGCACCTTCCGGGAAATTCTGAATCGCAATTCCGATTGAAAGTGCGATTGCATCTGCAGAAGAAATGCCATTGCCGCCTGCAAGGAAACTGGCGAAAACTACGCCAACGGCCATTCCTTCTGGGATATTGTGCAGAGTAACCGCAAACACAAGCATCATCGTGCGGCTGAGTTTGCTCACTTTGGGGCCCTCGGGATTTTGTGACATTGCGTGCAAGTGCGGCGTAATTTTATCGAGAAGGAACAAAAATACAACGCCGAGAGCAAAGCCTGTGAGAGCGGGGAAAAATGCCAGCCGCCCAAGGCTCTCGCTCATGTCCATTGCAGGAATCAAAAGCGACCACACCGAAGCGGCAATCATAACGCCCGCAGCAAATCCGAGCAAAGCGCGCTGAATCGAATCGTTCATTTCGCGCTTCATGCAGAAAACCATGCTGGAACCAAGTGTTGTTCCCAAAAAAGGTATTAAAAGTCCTAAAATCGTAATGTTCATGTTCGTAAAGAGTTTAACTGAACAAAGACTTAAAAACAAGTGTTTCGAGTTCTAGCTTCAGGGCCTCCGCAGTATAATTGATTTTATATTTAAAATGGCGCAAGGGAGCGAAACGGCTTACGGAAACACTCGTTTTGTGCTGCCGCGTGAGCGGCAAACGCATATAGTTTCAAGCACAAAACGCGTGTAGCATGCTAGCATGCGCTTCCGATAAGCCGTTTTCACGACTGGAAGCCATTTTAAGCAGCAAACATTTTATAATGCGGAGGCCCTGGTTCTAGCTTTGAGTTCTAGCGTAACTGTTTTGCGACTTCAACGAGATTCGCGAGGCTTTTTTCGGTTTCTTCGTCACCGCGAGTTTTTAGTCCGCAATCTGGATTTACCCACAGTTTTTCTTTTTGCACTTTTTCGAGCATTTTTTCAAGGGCGGTTCGGATTTCCTCAACAGACGGCACCCGCGCTGAATGAATGTCGTACACGCCCGGTCCAACTTCCGTTCGGAAATTTGCTTCTTTCAGCGCATCGAGGATTTTAAGGTCTCCCCTGCTCGCCTCGAACGTGATTACATCCGCATCCATCGCATCAATATCACGGATAATGTCGTTGAATTCACTGTAGCACATATGCGTGTGGATTTGCGTCTCAGGCTTTACTTTTGCATGAACAAGCCGGAATGCAGGAATCGCCCAGTCCAAATATTCTGTGTGCCAGTCCGAGCGGCGGAGCGGAAGTTTTTCTCGGAGAGCGGCTTCGTCAATCTGGATAATTTTTATTCCGTTCTTCTCCAAATCAAGGACTTCTTCGCGAATCGCAAGCGCAATCTGTTGGGCCTGCTCCTTTAAGCTGATGTCCTCGCGCGGAAAAGACCAGTTCAAGATTGTGACAGGGCCGGTCAACATTCCTTTTACGATTTTCTTTGTCTGTTTTTGTGCAAACACTGACCATTCCACAGTCATCGGCTCACGGCGGCTGACATCGCCCCAGATAATCGGCGGCTTAACACATCGCGTTCCATAACTCTGAACCCAGGCATTCTGCGTGAAGATATAACCGTAAAGCTGGCTTCCAAAATATTCAACCATGTCGTTACGTTCAAATTCTCCGTGAACAAGCACGTCCAGCCCGAGTTTTTCCTGCAAAGCAATACATTCGGCGATTTTTTTATGATTAAAAGCTACGTACTGCTCTTTTGTAATCGTTCCTTTTTTGTATGTGGCACGGTTTGCCCGAACTTCTTTTGTCTGCGGGAACGAGCCGATTGTCGTGGTGGGGAAAAGCGGCAATTTGAAAGTCTCATGCTGGATTTTTTCGCGCTCCTCGAAATCTGGTTTTCGGACAAAATCCTGCTCTTTTAGTTCGGAAAGTGCTTTCTGCACACCCGGAGTCTTGAACACGCGCTCGATTGCAAAAAGTTTTTTATTTTCGGCAAATGCTTTTGTGTCTCCGACGGCAAAATCATGAAGTTCCGCAAGTTTTTCTTCGGCAAAGGCAAAGTGTTTTTTGATGTCGCAATTAAGTTTTTCTTCGGACTGAGTTGTGTACGGCACGTGAAGGAGAGAGCATGAGCTTGAAATCACGATGTTTTCTTCTGGAACATGTTTTGTAATCTCTTCCAGAATTTTGATTTTGTTTTCGTAATTTGTCCGCCAGATGTTTTTTCCGTTCACGAGGCCTGCAAGAATGAGCGTGTTTTTTGGAAAACCGGACTGAACAAGTTCAAGAGTTTTTTTACCTTCCACAAAATCGAGACCGATTGCGTCAAACCCAAGCGAGCAGATTTCTTCGTAGACATCCCGAACATCTCCGAAATATGTCTGGAGCGCGACTTTGATTTTTGTCTGCTCATGGATTTTTGCAAGAAGTTTTTTGTAAATTGAAGTAAAAAGTGATTTTTGCGAATCCGAAACATCGAGAACAAGGGCTGCTTCCGCAAAGCTAATCCATTCTGCGCCCGCATCATAAAGTGACTTTGCGAGGGCTGCCAAAGCATTCACTGCGTCTTCCGAAAAATCTTCGGCCTTTTTGGTGCCAGTGTATGTGGCCAGACTGAGGAAGGTATATGCGCCAATGACAGAAGGCACTGTCTGGATTCCGAGGGATTTTGCTTCTTTGTATTCAGAAAGCGGCTTGTTCTGTGCGGAAAGTTCAATTTTTGTATCATCAGAAAGTTCCGGCACGATGTAATGATAATTTGTGTTGAACCATTTTTTCATCGGAAGGGCTTTTACATCTCCGGCATTTCCCTGATAACCATGAGAAACCGCAAAATAAGTTTCCAGCGAAGAAAGAGAAAGGGCTTTGTAACGAGACGGAATCGCCCCAAAAAGAAAAGCCGTATCAAGCATGTTGTCATAAAAAGAAAAATCATTCGAGGGAATGAAGGAAATTCCTGCCTCAGCCTGTTTTTTCCAGCCATAAGCGCGAATCTCGGCCGCTGTTTTTTCAAGTTCTTCTGATTTTATTTCGCCTTTGAAGAATTTTTCGCCTGCAAATTTAAGCTCACGATTTTTTCCGATTCTTGGGAATCCGATTACAGATGTTTTTACTGCCATATTAATCACCTACTCCATTGCTATGTTGTTTTGAAAATTATATGTTTTTGTAAAACTAATGGGAAATACTATTTTTATTGCACTGTCGATAGTTTTAAACTATGGTAAAAATGCTTTCTTTTTGCTATCATCAGGATATGACTTTGCAGCAATTAAAATATGTCGTCGCAGTGGCGGATTGCCAGAATATCACCGAAGCTTCGCACCGGGTTTTTATTTCTCAGCCAAGCCTTACAGCCGCAATCCGGGAGCTTGAAAATGAGATGGGCGTTACGATTTTTTCACGCTCGAACAAAGGCGTTACAGTCACAAATGAAGGAAATGAATTTTTATCGTATGCACGGCAGATTTTGGAACAGGCCGCGATGCTTGAAGACAGATTCAAGGGCGGGAACGGCGGCAGTTCAATTTTTTCTGTAAGCTGTCAGCATTATTCTTTTGCGGTAAATGCTTTCGTCGAGGTAATCAAAAAATTCGGCGGGTCAGAATATGATTTTACGCTCCGCGAAACACAGACGCATGAGATTATCGAAGATGTCGCACATTTAAAAAGTGAAATCGGGGTTTTGTACACTTCAAGACGAAACAAAGATGTCATTTTAAAACTGATAAAAAAGAACAACCTGCAATTCGAGGTGCTTTTTACCACTCCGCTTCATGTTTTTATTTCCACAAAAAATCCGCTCGCCGCAAAATCAGAGATTTCAATTTCCGACCTTGCTCCTTTTCCATATTTGACTTACGAGCAGGGAGATTTTAACTCATTCTATTTTTCCGAAGAACCTCTTACAGAAATTGATTTTGACTGTCCAAAGAATATCAAGGTGCGGGACAGGGCAACGCTTTTTAATCTGCTGATTGGTCTCGATGGATACACGATTTGTTCAGGAATCATAAGCCACGAGCTGAACGGTAAAGAAATTATTTCAAGACCGCTCGCAGTGAATGACCGGATGACAGTTGGAATTATCACCAGAAAAGGCGTGGTTTTGTCCCGCTACGCAGAATTTTATATCGCCTCACTCAAAAACTTATCTTTTTCTTAGAATAGTTGTTGACATAAAATCATAATTAGCTTATAGTAACAAATGTAAGTTAGTTATACCTAACTATTTTTAGTACCTCTTGGCGGAGCAAAGCGCTTTTGACATTTTCTTGCTTTGCCCCGCCTTTTTTTTGTGGAGTTAAAAATGGGTTTCGATGAGACAATTATTCATTGCGGTGCACCGGCCCTCTGCGGAATTAAACCGGCCTGTCTTTTTTCAATGAACGGGAAAATCTATTCGGACGGCGAAAAAAAACTTCACGAATGGCAGCCAGTTTTTTCAAAGGATAAAAAATATTTTGTTCCACTCAAAAAATCCGACGGTCGATTTCTTTTCTTCGTTTACGACAAAAATCTTCTGGAGAAAGTTTGCGAAAAACCAGAAAATCGCAATTATCTTCTATTAAAAGGCTACCCTGTTCAAAAAGGATTCGGGGCTGTTCTTGCAGAGCTTTTGCACAGGCTTGCATATTCAGAAGAATTTCCTCATGAGGTCGGGCTTTTTTTGGGCTACCCTCTTGAAGACGTAATCGGTTTTGAAACTTATGGAGCCGAGAGATTCAAATATCTGGGATTTTGGAAAGTATACGGTGACAAAGAAAGTGCAATTCGCAGGATGAATCTTTACAAATCCTGCACGGAAACTTGTATGAAATTGTTGTCGAGCGGACTTTCTGTTCCTCTCGCGGCAAAAAAATATAAAACTTCAAAAAATGCAAAACAGGAGGCATAAAATGAAAGTAGCTATTGTTTACGCAACAACGACAGGAAATACTGAGCAGCTTGCAAATGCAGCGGCAGAAGGTGCAAAATCAGCTGGCCGTGAAGTAAATCTTACAACTGCTGACAACGCTAATCCAGACGAGACTCTGGCAGCAGACTTGATTCTTTTGGGCAGCCCTGCAATGGGAGCCGAACAGCTTGAAGATTCCATGGAAAATTTTTTCTCTGGAATTGAAAGTCAGTTGAGCGGCAAAAAAGTTGGATTGTTCGGCTCTTATGACTGGGGAGAAGGACAATGGCTCAGCGACTGGAGCGACCGTGTGACTGGAGCCGGAGCAAATCTCGCTGGAGCAGTAAAAGCACAGCTTTCGCCGGATGACGCCGCACTCGAAGAAGTAAAAAAACTGGCTGCAAGCTAAAAATTTATTAGCCGTGAACTAAAAAATTCCTTCTAAGGCCGAAAGCATTTCAGAAATCTTCTGGCGGCTTTCGGCTTTTCCGTCAAAATGCTGAGCTTCCTTTGCAAGGCTTGCAAAAAAATCCTGCATGGGCAAAAGTTTTTCCATGGGAACTTTGGCGGGATTGTATTCGATTAAAACGCTCCCGGTCACAGGATTTGTCTCGATATTTTTAACCGCGTCAGATTTTGAGAGAATTGCGCGGGCTTTTTCTACTAAATCAGTCTCCTTAAAAATCGGTGCTCTGAGCCGGACCCGGCCTGGAAAAAAACTTGTAATCATAGAATGTTCTCCATCGCCTTTACGCTGATTCCAACCGTAACCGAATTGTGAAGGATTGCGGCAAGCTGTGGCGAAATCAACCCGAACACTCCGAGCAGAAGCAAAGCAGAATTTACTTCTATTATAAAGGCATTATTCTGATTGATTTTTTGAATCAAGCCCTGAGAGAGAACTCGCGTTGTAGCCACGTTGTTGAGGCCGCCTTCACTCAGAACGATATCAGCAGTGTCGCTTGCGATTGACGAGCTTCCTTCGATTGCGATTCCTACATCAGCCGCACTCAATGCCGGAGCATCGTTAATTCCGTCTCCAAGCATAATCACTTTTCCGCACGCCTTTTCCTTTTCTATCAGGCTGACTTTATCTTCGGGCAAGGCCTGTGAATACCAGCCGTCAAGGCCAGCACTCTCAGCGATATTTTTGGCAGCACCCTCCGTATCACCTGTAATCATCACGCAGCGGCGGATTCCAGTTTTTTTGAGATTCTGAATGACTTCCCTCGCTTCGGGGCGCACAGGGTCGCCGATTGCAAGAACGCCCGCAAGTTCTCCGTCGTAAGAAAGATACAAAAGCGACTGACCAGTTTTTGCTGATTCAGACTGAATTTCGTGCACTTTTTCATCAAAGGGAATTTTTTCATCATCAAAGATAAAATGCGCGCTTCCAATCCGCACTTTTTTATCGTTCAAAGTTGATGCGATTCCGTGAGCTACGATGTATTCGACCTTCGTGTGATTTTCCGGATGGAAAAGTCCTTTTTCTTCGGCATAAGAAACGACTGCCCGACCGAGAGGATGCGGAAAATGCTCTTCAAGGCAGGCCGCAGTCTGCAAGACAAAATCCTCGCCAAAATCTTTCATCGCATAAATTTTTTCGACTTTGGGGTTCGCATAAGTGAGAGTTCCGGTTTTGTCAAAGATAATCGTTGTGGCTTCGGCGGCCTCTTCAAGATACTTCCCGCCCTTCACGCTGATTCCGTAAGATGCGGCTTCCTTCATGGCAGAAAGAACTGCAATCGGAGCGGCAAGTTTCATGGCGCACGAATAATCGACCATCAAAGTTGACATCGTTTTTGTGAGATTCCTTGTGAAAAGCCAGGTAAGGCCCGCCAGCGCAAAATTGAGGGGAACGATTTTCTCCGCAAGATTTTCTGAGCGGCGCTGAACATTTGCCTTGAGGTTCTGAGAATTGTCTATCATCTGAATGATGTTCTGAACCTTTGTGTCTTGTCCTGTCGAGCGCGTTCGGATTATAAGCTCGCCTTCGCTCAAAATCGTGCCCGCAAAGACTCCGTTTCCCGTCTTTTTTTCGACAGGAAGACTTTCGCCCGTGATGCTGGCCTGATTTACCATGCCCTCGCCTTTTTCTACCGTACCGTCACACGGAATCATGCTTCCTTCGCGAACAATAACCAGATCATCCTTTTTGAGAGCCTCGCACGGAATTGTTTTTTCCTGACCATCCACCAGAATATGAACAGGCTCGTCAGAAATCAAAAGTTTGTGGGCAAGGTTTCCGTAAGAAACCCGCTTAGTGACTTCCTCAATTTCCTCGCCCAAAGTGAGAAGCATTGAAATTGAACTTGCCGTGTTCGTGTTGCCGGTGAAAGCCGCTGTTGTGAGTGCTGCCGCATCGAGCATCTGTGTTGAGAAAACTTTTCCATGCCTGAAGCACATTCCCAAAGCAGCGCTCACCCGCGGAACGATGTTCGTAAAAAGCAGAAGCTGCCTGAGCGGAAGCGGGAGCAGTTTTTTAGCAAAATGATTTATCATCGTGCTGATAAAAATGCTCATGATGCTTTCTGTAATCGGAATCTGGGCGACGGCTTCAAGCAATTTTTCGTCGTCAAGATATTTTGAGCCGAGAGCCTTGAACAGATTTTCGATTTGGGACTGTGATATAATAGAAGAATCAAACAGAATCAGATAAGAGCCGATGTTCGTGTTGACGGAAATATCAGTGATTCCTTCCTGAACGGCGATAAGGCTCTGTGCGAGAATTGCCTGCCTGGGAGTGATTTCGTGCAAATCGTAGTGAATGCGGATTCGGCCAGGCAGAGCATGATGAATTGTGACGGTCAAGATTTTGCCTCGTGTAAACGGTCATTGGGCGGAGTGAAAATCTCAGCTCATGTTTTTGAAAATCAGCTTTGCTCCGCCGCGCTTTTTATGCCTTAGCCTCGGCTTTTTTTGAATTGTTGTATTTTGCTTCGGCAACGATGTCCTGTGCGTCTTCTTTTACAGACTCAGCAAAAGCACATGCATCGTCTTTGAGCTGCAAGCCCTTTCCAACGACAGCTGCACAAGCTTTTTTGAAAGCTGGATTTTTAACCAATGCAACAGCAGCAACACCTGCAGCAACGCCAACACCAAAAGCAACCCATTTGTTAGAAAATGCCATAATTTAACCTCGATTCATGATATAACAATGTCACATAACACCGCTATGCAATAGATAGCAACGTTATACCATTTAAAGAAAAAACGGTCAATAAAAATAAACGGACAAGGGATTGTACTTTAAGTGTTAATAAGTACCGCTATAGGTGTTTTAGGGGAGACTCGCTCAAAACTCATGAGGTGAATTTCTTCGTTTCACTACGAGCGAGTCTCCCCTAGGAGAATGGGGTGCGGCACAACGAAGTGTGACGCAGGGGAAAGGCTTTTCCCCTAAATTTTATTGCCCAAGTTTAAGAACGCTCTGCCAGCCGGCTTCATAGAAATCGTGGATGTTTTCGGCACATTTTATGCCTTCTTCAAAAGGAACATCGTGAACAATCAGCTCGAAAACCGCCGCAAACTCACCGGAGATAATTATGTGCTCAAGAGTCGGGTCAAAAGCATAGGGGTCATAGCCCTGAGCTTCCATTTCTTTGTAAAAAATGTGGGTAATTTCGATTTCCTGCTCTACAAGCTCATGAACGAAGTCCTCAAAGTCTGTTCCTTCGCTGGCATTAAGAATAAGGCGGAAAGCATCTTTGTGATTGAAAGCGTATTCATAAATCTGTGCGATTCCTTGTTTTGAGAAAGTCGCCATATTGGCTACCCACTCTTCTTTCGGAAGACTTTTGAACTGCTCGATAAGGCTGCTGAAAAGATTTGAGACATAATCCGCATGAGTCTTTACCAAAGCCGAAAAAAGCTCTTCCTTGCTTTTGTAATAGCCGTAAAATGCACCTGTCGTGACTCCAGCCTTTTTGACGATTTCACGAAGAGAAGCCCCACGGAACCCCTTTTCCAAAAATTCGGCGGTCGCAATTTCGTGTATTTTTTGCAAAGTGTTTTCTGCCATAAATAAATTATATGGCAATAGAATGATATTTACAATGACAAAATGGCTCCCAGTCGTGAAAACGGCTTATCGGAACCGCATGCTAGCATGCTACACGCGTTTTGTGCTTGAAACTATATACGTTTGCCGCTCCCGCGGCAGCACAAAACGAGTGTTTCCGTAAGCCGTTTCGCTCCTATGATTATTGTCAATAAGACAATTAGTTTTTAGGGCTCTCCAGCCCTCTTATTAACTACATTTAAGAGCTTCTTCTGCTAATTTTGAAATTTTAAACTCTGGAATCACAAA
>Ga0256405_10001161_pt1 | contig 75861 bp, 62 predicted proteins | sample RumenRJG_02DNA_FD_189096 | JGI IMG/M metagenome (GOLD analysis project Ga0256405, IMG submission 189096) | Bovine rumen microbial communities from Lethbridge, Alberta, Canada - RJG_02 | ecosystem: Host-associated > Mammals > Digestive system > Stomach > Rumen | place: Canada: Alberta...
TTCCCATTCCGAACAGAGAAGTTAAGCTCACCATCGCCGATGGTACTGCCCCACCAGGTGGGAGAGTAGGTAGCTGCCGTTCTTCGGGACTCCGGTCGACACACGTCGATCGGAGTCTTTTTTTATGTCCAGTTGGATAATCTCCCACGCCAAAGGGCAAAGTGGTTCGGAAGATAAAAAAAGACAGGCGTTAGAACCTGTCTTTTATATTGTATTGGTTGCGGTCTTGGGAAGTGCGGGAGATTAGTTCGCAGATGAAACCGGCAAGGAATAGCATCGTTCCCAGTAGGACGGCTAAGAGAGCCAGATAGAAAAGCGGCTGCTCTGTAACCGGACGGAAGGGAAGTCCGTTGGCCTGGTGAATAAGCTTGGTCACTATAATCCATACGGTCATAATGAAACCGGCAAGGAACATCAGGATACCGGTGAAACCGAAGAAATGCATCGGCTTCTTGGCAAACTTGCTGGTAAAGGACAAACTCATAAGGTCAAGGAAACCGTTAACAAAGCGGTTCATGCCGAATTTGCTCTTGCCATACTTGCGCTTCTCATGGTGGACAGGCTTTTCTGTAATCTTGCCGAAACCTGCGTTCTTGGCCAGATAGGGGATATAACGGTGCATTTCACCGTATACCTCTATATTCTTAACCACTTCGTTGGCATAGACCTTAAGACCGCAGTTCATATCATGAAGTTTGATGCCAGTGACACGCCTTGCCGTGGCGTTGTAAAGCTTTGACGGAAGATTCTTGGTAAAGGTATTGTCCTTGCGATGCTTCTTCCAACCGGAAACAACATCGTAGCCGTCGTTCACAATCATGCGGTACATTTCCGGAATCTCTTCCGGAGCATCCTGCAGGTCTGCGTCAAGAGTAGCCACAACGCGGCCTTGAGCCTGGGCAAAGCCGCAGTGAAGAGCTGCAGACTTGCCGTAATTGCGCCTGAAACGAATGCCATGAATGTTGGCATCCTCTTTTGCCAGTCCCTCAATTACGGACCAGGACTTGTCCGTGCTGCCATCGTCAACAAAGATAACCTCGTACGACCAGCTCTGGCCGGCCGCAACTGCACGGATGCGAGAAACGAGCTCCGGCAGGGACTCCTCTTCGTTCAGAAGCGGAATGACAAAAGATATATCCTTAGAATAATCCATATAGATTAAAATCTTTGTTCAAAGGGATTCTGGGTGCGTCCGGGAATGGATCTGGAAATGATAAGCGATGCGATTACACCTACAACCGCACACTTAAGGATTGTGAACAGAACCAACATCACGGGCATAATGGAAATGACCTTGTTGCCAATATCCTCTATCTGATCTGCAGAAATGTTAGGATTCTGCTGCGCTACCATGCTGACAGCCTCCTGGAGCGATGCCGGATCCATCATCTTAATCTGGATGAGACCGTATGCAGCAACTATGAGGCTGGAGAGCAAAGAAGTGAAAATGCCGAACCTGAACGTATGGGAAGACGTTACTTGGCTGTATGAAGATGCAACCTTCTTGGTGAAAATAACCAGCAGCCAGCAGCAGATAGCGGTTTTAACTATAACGTAAAGGACAGAAATGATTGATGATGCCAGGGCGGTCTTGACTGCTCCTGAAGAAAGAGCCGCAACATCTTTGACGTTAGGAGTCCAAAGCATCGGGAGCAATTCCAAAACAACTGTAATTATACCCAGGAGAGCGCCGAATTTCATAGACTCAGTCCAGATCAGTTTGCCCGTAACAGGGGTTTTCAACATTTCGTTTTCCATATAATAATCAATTTGTGTTGTTCTCTGTCTGCAAATATATGAAAAATTTCGTATCTTTGTGGGCTAGACAACAATTGTGTGACAATTATGATAAACATTACTTTTCCTAACGGCGACGTTAAAGCCTACGAAAGCGGAGTTTCCGCATACGAGATTGCCCAGAGCATCAGCCCCCGCCTGGCAGCAGAAGTACTTGCTGCAAAGGTGAACGATACAGTTTATGACCTTACCAGGCCTATAACTACAGATGCTACCGTGCAGCTCCTCAAGTGGGAAGATGAAGATGCCAAGAGAGTATTCTGGCACTCGTCGTCACACCTGATGGCAGAGGCTCTGGAGGCCCTGTATCCCGGTATCAAGTTTGGTATCGGCCCTGCAGTAGAGAACGGTTTCTATTATGACGTTGACTTCAACGGCCAGACCTTCACTGACGCAGACCTCGCTAAGGTAGAAAAGAAAATGTTGGACCTTGCCCGCCAGAAACAGGAATTCAAGAGAATCGATGTTTCAAAGGCAGAGGCCATGAAGCACTTCCAGGAGAAGGGCGACCCTTACAAGTGCGAGCTTATCAGCGAGCTTGAGGACGGTACCATCACTTATTACGAGAACGGTGCCTTCACTGACCTGTGCCGCGGACCTCACCTTATGAATACTGATGTTATCAAGGCCGTTAAGCTCACCGCTATCGCAGGTGCATACTGGCGCGGCGACGAAAAACGTCAGCAGCTTACCCGTATCTACGGTATCACCTTCCCTAAGAAGAGCATGCTGGATGAATATCTGGTTCTGCTGGAAGAGGCTAAGAAGCGCGATCACCGCAAGCTTGGCAAGGAAATGGAGCTCTTTATGTTCTCCCAGAGGGTAGGACTCGGACTTCCTCTCTGGCTGCCCCGTGGTGCCGTTATGCGTCAGCAACTGGAGAACTTCCTTCGCAGGAAGCTGGACGAATACGGCTATCTTCCCGTTGTCACACCTCACATCGGAAGCAAGCAGCTTTATGTAACTTCCGGTCACTATGCAAAATACGGCAAGGATTCATTCCAGCCCATCCATACACCCCAGGAAGGTGAGGAATACATGCTCAAACCGATGAACTGCCCTCACCACTGCGAGATTTTCCGTTCAGCCCCCAGGTCTTATAAGGACCTCCCTCTGAGGTTTGCAGAGTTCGGTACCGTTTACCGTTACGAGCAGAGCGGAGAGCTTCACGGACTTACCCGCGTACGCTGCTTCACCCAGGACGATGCCCATATGTTCGTTCGTCCGGAGCAGCTTAAAGAGGAATTCAAGAAGGTTATTGACCTTATCATGTACGTATTCGGCGTATTCAAATTCAACAACTTCACCGCACAGATTTCCCTTCGCGACAAAGTCAACCGTGACAAGTACATCGGCAGCGAAGAGAACTGGGACCGCGCAGAGCAGGCTATCATCGAATCCGCAGCAGAGAAAGGCCTTCCTACCGTTACAGAATACGGAGAGGCAGCTTTCTACGGCCCTAAACTTGACTTCATGGTTAAGGATGCCCTTGGCAGAAAGTGGCAGCTTGGTACTATCCAGGTAGACTACAACCTGCCGGAGCGCTTCCAGCTTGAATATACAGACGCCGACGGCAGCAAGAAACGTCCGGTTATGATTCACCGTGCCCCGTTCGGTTCAATCGAAAGATTTACCGCTGTGCTGCTTGAGCACACCGCCGGTCATCTGCCTCTGTGGCTCGCTCCGGATCAGGTTAAAGTATTGCCTGTCAGCGAAAAATACGCAGATTATGCAAAAAAAGTTTGTGAATTGCTAAATAATTCCGATATTCGCAGTTCTGTGGATGATCGTAACGAGACTCTTGGTAAGAGAATTCGTGAGATTTCCCTCCTCAGGGTGCCTGTATTGGCCATTGTCGGTGAAAAAGAAGTCACCGAGGGCACAGTATCGGTACGCCGTGAAGGTGTAGATCAGGGCTCGATGTCCATAGAGGAGTTCAAGTCATGGCTTAAGAATGCCATGAAAGAGGAACTCTCATAGTATTAACATTTATTTTTAGGAGGATTAGTTTATCGCAACACCTTTTAAACCCAACGGTGCTTTCAAGCCCAACGGCCCCAGACCTGCAGGATCCGGGCCGCGTCCCCAGTTTCCTAACGGCAGGCAGCCTAAGGAAAAGGGAGAAAATGAGCTCTATATCAATGAGGAAATCACTGCACAGCAGGTTCGACTCGTTGGAGACAATATAGAGAATCAGGGCATTTACCCCATCGCCGCAGCCCTTAAACTGGCCCAGGAGATGGAACTTGACCTGGTAGAAATCACTGCCAAGTCAGATCCTCCCGTATGCAAGATACTCGACTACCAGAAGTATCTGTATCAGCAGAAGAAGAAGGCCAAGGAAATGAAGGCCAACTCTTCCAAGATTGTGATTAAGGAGATCCGCTTCGGTCCCAATACGGACGAGCACGACTTCCAGTTCAAACTGAAACATGCGCAGGGTTTCCTGCAGGAAGGCTCAAAGGTTAAGGCCTCCGTCTTCTTCAGGGGACGTTCAATCCAGTTCGCAGACCAGGGAGAAAAACTCCTCCTTCGTTTTGCAGTAGAGCTGGAGGCCTTCGGAAGGGCAGAAGGAATGCCCAAGCTTGAAGGAAAGCGCATGATCATGATGCTGGCTCCTGTAAAGAAAAAGTAAAAAGTCCCCGTGACGGGGTAATGTATATTATTAACTATTAATTTTTTAGACGATGCCAAAGCTTAAGACCAACTCCGGTGCCAAAAAGCGCTTTACGCTTACCGGAACGGGCAAGATCAAGAGAAGACACGCTTATCACAGCCACATTCTCACCAAGAAGACAAAGAAGCAGAAAAGGAATCTTGACCACTTCGCTATCCTTGCACAGGTAGACGAAAAGAGAGTTAAAGAACTTCTTGTCCTCTAATTAAAAATTAATTATTATTTGTTTAACACCGCAAACAGTCGTAAAGTACCAGTTTTAGAATGGTCACTGTTTCAGGAAAAAGATTAAATTATGCCAAGATCAGTCAATTCAGTTGCCTCTAGGGCACGCCGCAAGAAGATTCTTAAGAGAACCCGCGGTAATTTCCTTTCCAGGAAGAACGTTTGGACGGTAGCAAAGAACACCTACGAGAAAGGTCTCACCTATGCTTACCGTGACCGTAAAGCAAAGAAGCGCGAATTCCGTGCTCTTTGGATACAGAGAATCAACGCAGCCGCACGTCAGTACGGAATGTCTTATTCTCAGTTCATGGGCAAACTCTCAAAGCAGAATGTCGGACTCAACCGCAAGGTTCTCGCAGACCTCGCTATGAACAATCCTCAGGCATTCGAGGCTATTATCAACTCTGTAAAATAAGTTTGACTGTAGCATAAGGCTTAGACAATGAGTTTCAAGGAGATATACCATAACAAGTGGGTGCGCACAGGATTCTGGTGCCTCCTGTACCTGTTAATGGTTATCTGGGTAGGAAACTACTGGTGGCTGCTCGGCCTTGGAGTAATCTTCGACAACAACATCACCCACAAAGTAAAGTGGACGTTCTGGAAGAAGACTTACAAAGAGGGAGAGAAAAAGGACTGGAAATGGGAATGGCTTGACGCCATAGTCTTTGCAGTAATCTTTGTCACCTTCCTGCAGATATTTTTCCTCAGAGCTTTTGTCATTCCTTCATCTTCAATGGAAGGAACCCTGCTTGCAGGTGATCACGTCTTTGTCAGCAATCTGACCTACGGCCCCAGGATGCCTCAGACTCCGCTCACGATACCGTTTACACACAACGTTATCTTTGGCAAAGAGTCATACTCCACCCTCATTCAGGCTAAGTACAAGAGGCTCAAGGGACTTCGCAAGGTAAGAGAAGGAGACATAGTAGTGTTCAACTTCCCCAACGGAGACACTGTCCTTACCAAGGATCCGGCAGCGGACTATTACGCTCTCTGCCGTCAGCACGGAAAGGAGTACACAATATCAAACTTCGGCCCCATCAAGGTCCGTCCTGCAGATAAAACAGACCATTACGTAAAAAGATGCGTAGCCCTTCCCGGCGACACTCTTTCTATAGTTAACGGACAAGTTTACATCAATTCGCAGGCACAGCAGGTTTGGGAAGGCGTACAGACATCGTACAGGGTAGTGACCAACGGTAAAGAGATCAACAACAAGACTCTTTCCAAACTTGGTCTTCAGACAATGCCCATGTTCGACAGGATGCTCCCTGGTTACAGAAGCATCGACCTTAACGCCAAAGCCGTTGAGATACTGAAGGAAAACGCAGCCGTAGTAAGCCTCACTCCCATTGTGGATGTTTACCCCCCGGATTTTCCGGATTCACACAAGACCATCTTCCCCTTCGATTCCTCTTTCGAGTGGACAAGGGATAACTTCGGTCCCCTTTGGATTCCTGAAGCCGGTGCGACGGTAGAGCTTACAAAAGAGAATCTGCCTCTGTATGAGCGCATTATCCGCGACTACGAGCATCATTCTCTTAGTGTGACAGAAGAAGGAATACTCATTGACGGAGCAATTGCTACAAGCTACACATTTTTACAGGATTATTACTTTATGATGGGCGACAATCGGCACAATTCGCTCGATTCAAGATACTGGGGTTTTGTACCTGAAGACCATATAGTAGGAAGGCCGCTGTTCGTATGGCTGTCAACCGATCCTACAAAGGGTTTCCCTGGAAATATCAGGTGGAACAGGTTCTTCAAAATTCTTTAGTTTTCTTGCAATTACGAGATTTTTAACCGAAATTTGCAGCCCGCAGTTTAAATAGAAAAATAATAAAAAGTACAATAATATGGCAAAGGTTTGCGAAATCACCGGCCGCAGGAGAATGAAGGGTAACAATGTAGCCCACTCCAAGCTGCGCACCAAACGTGACTTCTCCCTGAATCTCCGTACCAAGAAGTTCTGGTCAGAGGAGGAGCAGAGATTCATCACCCTCAAAGTTTCCTGCAAAGGAATGAGGACTATTGCAAAGAACGGTCTTGAGGCTACTGTTAAGAAGGCTCAGGAGAAAGGATATCTTAATAACCTTGTTTAATTTTTACGATTATGGCAAAGAAAGCTAAAGGAAACAGGGTGCAGGTCATCCTTGAGTGCACCGAGCAGAAAGAAAGTGGTGTTCCCGGAATGTCCAGGTATATTACCACTAAGAACAAAAAGAACACACCGGAGCGTCTTGAGCGTAAGAAATACAATCCTTTCCTCAAGAAGGTAACTCTTCACCGTGAGATTAAGTAATTTATAGGAGGATATAATATATGGCAAAGAAAGCAGTTGCAACATTCGCAGCAAAGGCCGGCTCCAAGAGCATGGTTAAGTGCATCCGTATGGACAAATCCCCCAAGACCGGTGCTTATGTTTTCACAGAGCAGCTCATCGAGTCCGGTAAGGAAAAAGAATTCTTCGCAAAGAAGTAATTTTTTAACTGAGATACATCGTGGGACGGCAGCCAATTTGGTTGCCGTCCCTTTTTTATCTTCTGATATTTGAATATATTTGCAATATGAAAAAGGTGTTCTCAGTTTTTCTGGCAGCCCTCGTCTGCCTTTTTGCCGCATCGTCATGTACCGACGATGCCTACGATCTTAATAAAGATATCGACAAGACAATAGAGTTAAAGAATTTCTCTTTCCGGCTTAACGAAACATATAACTTCGGCATTCAGGAGATCCTGCTGTCAGAGTATCCCGTAGAGGCCTTGGTGATTATTATTTCCGATATTTCTGTCACCCTGAAAAACGGCCTGCTGGGGGACTTTAAGGTTACGGGCATTGCCAAAGACCTTACCACTGACTACCTGTTCAGCCATGGAGTTGTTACGGCAACGGTAATAAATAATCTGCCGCAGGCAGTATCGCCGCAGGCGGTGGCAATCGACAGCAAGGGCAATACAATTGAAAGTATAACGGCCGTTTGCTCGCCGAACAGCATCCCCACAGGGGAATCTACAATAACCGTGGACGTCAAAAGTGCCGGTAACATGAACTTCGACGGAGTCCGTTTCACCATTAACATGGGCACGGAGACCCAAAAAGTCAAGTTCAACAAGAAACAGGATATAACAATTAAGGACTTTGTGATTTCGTTCCCGGACGGAATCGCCAAAAAGGGGAAGTAGGCCATGAGACGTTTGATTTTGACGATTGCCGCATTTGCGATAGCCGTTACGGCTTCCATGGCCCAGGACTTCCAGACCGGATACTTCCTTCAGGGTTATACTCAAGCTTATAAGCTGAACCCCGCAAAGACTCCGGAAAAAGCCTTTATCTCCCTTCCCGGCCTTGGCGGCGTGTCCGTATTCAGCCGCGGAAACATTGGCCTGGACAATATTATCTTCCCTGTAAGTGATGGCAAACTGGGCTTTTTCACTCATCCGGAGGTTAGTTCACGACAGTTCCTTGGGGGCCTTAAGAGCACCAACCGCTTTACAGAAAACTTCAGCACAGAGCTTCTTGGCTTCGGCTTCAAAAAGGGGCCGTTCTACCATACCTTTGACGTCAGCCTTCGTTCAATTGGCGGAGCAAAGGTGCCTTACGAACTGTTCAAGTTCCTGAAGGACGGAATTGAGGATAAGATCAGCATACCGTCCATGAGCCTGGCGGAGCATGCCTATTTAGAGCTGGCCTACGGCCTTAGCATGAAGATTGGGGACATGATATCCATGGGCGGTCGTGTTAAGTACCTGATGGGCATTTTAAACGCAAATGTAGGCATCGACAACCTTACCATAACCAACAATAACGGTATCTGGACGGTGAAGGGCCATACTTATGGCCGCTGTGCCTATGACGGCGTAGAGATGAAGACCAAGGTGGATGAAACCGGAACCCGCGTCATCGACAGGATAGATTTGAACAAACTCAGCGGTATATCCGGTCACGGAGCCGCCCTGGACATGGGTGTGGTGCTGAGCATGGTGCCGGACTGGACCTTTTCTGCATCGCTGTGTGACATTGGCGGAATGCGCTGGCGCTATGCCGTCAACGGAAGGCGCGACAGCGAATGGGTGTACGACGGGGACAGCGAAGACCTTGAGGACGACCTTGCCAAACTGCTTGAGCTTGAGGATGTTGGCGCAGAGAAAGGCTTCAAGATGCTTCCCGCTACCTTGCGACTGGCAGCGGAGTGGACAAAACTGTCCTATGTCAGCTTCGGCATTCTGGCCACCAGACAGTTCAGCAATGTGCCCTGGACGGAACTTCGAGCATCGGCAAACTTCAAGGCCGGCAGGGTTCTGGGGGCATCGGTTTCAGCGGCGGTCGGAAGTTTCGGCTTCAATTGGGGCGCTGCATTCAACTTAGATTTTAAAGTGATCAACCTGCATCTTGGCATGGATGCCATACCCACCAAGTTTACACCCCAGTACATACCTCTGGGCCACTGCAACCTTGGAGCATCCTTCGGCTTGACAATAACTATATGATGAAAGCATTAATACTGAACTCCGGCCTTGGCCACAGGATGGGCGTGCTCACAAGCGAGCATCCCAAATGCATGACGGAAATTTCGGCCACTGAGACCATTCTGAGCCGTCAGCTGCACCTTCTTGCCGATGCCGGCATAGAAGAGGTGGTTATGACTACCGGCTACTTTCACGAGGTGCTGGAACGCTACTGCGAGTCGCTGGCCCTGCCTCTTCACATCACCTTCGTAGAGAATACTCTTTACGACAAGACTAACTACATCTATTCCATCTGGTGCGCCCGTAAGGAGCTGCAGGACTGCGATGTACTGCTGATGCACGGGGATCTTGTTTTCCAGAACACGGTTTTCGATGCCGTTGTAGAGGCTCCCGGCAGCTGCATGACAGTAAGCAGTACGCTTCCGCTGCCTGAAAAGGACTTCAAGGCCGTGCTGGATGGCGGTTTTGTGCGTAAGGTGGGTATTGAATTTTTTGATAATGCAGTTGCAGCCCAGCCGCTGTACAAGCTTACCAAGGACGATTGGAAGCTTTGGCTGGACAAGATAGGGGAGTTCTGTGCCGCCGGCAATACCGGCGTTTATGCAGAGAACGCCCTGAACCAGATTTCCGCGGCGTGCAGCATCCGTCCGCTTGACTTCAAGGACGACCTTTGTGCAGAGATTGACAATCCGCAGGACCTGGAAGTCGTTTACAAGCGTCTGCAGGAGGTAGAGAACCGCTCGGTTTACATGTGCTTCAGCACAGATATAATACATAGCGGCCATGTGGCCATTATCCGCAAGGCACAGAGGCTCGGACGCCTTACAATTGGTGTGCTTTCCGACGAAGCCACAGCCAGCTACAAACGTTTCCCCATTATCCCGTTCCAGGAGCGGAAGACCTTGATGGCTTCCCTTGGCGGGGTGTATAAAGTGGTGGAACAGAAGACTTTAAGCTATAAGGACAATTTGCTGGCCCTTAAGCCGGACATCGTAGTTCATGGCGACGACTGGCGCGAAGGCTTCCAGAAACCTATACGCCAGGAGGTGCTTGACGTTTTGGCTACTTACGGCGGTAAACTAGTAGAATTTCCTTACTCCAGGGATGCCCGTCTGGCAGAGCTTGAAAAGCTCTCCCGCGCGCAGCTGGCTATGCCGGACCTGCGCCGCGGCCGCCTGCGTAAACTCTTGGAAATGAAGGGTTTGGTTACGGCGATCGAGGCCCATAGCGGCATCACAGGCCTTATCGCAGAGAATACAACCGTCCTTCAGGATGGCAAGACATATCAGTTCGATGCAATGTGGCTTTCCAGCCTTTGCGACTCTACCGCCAAAGGCAAGCCGGACATAGAGTTGGTAGATATGACCAGCCGCTTCCGTACTGTGGACGACATTATGGAGGTTACCACCAAGCCGATCATCTTTGACGGGGACACCGGAGGCCTTGCAGAGCACTTTGTTTACACCGTTCGCAGCCTTGAAAGGATGGGCGTTTCCATGGTGATCATAGAAGATAAAGTGGGTCTTAAAAAGAATTCTCTTTTTGGGACCGATGTCCCCCAGACCCAGGACAGCATAGAGAACTTCTGTGCCAAGATTTCTGCCGGAAAAAAGGCCCAGAAGACCCACGATTTCATGATTTGCGCCCGCATAGAAAGCCTTATCCTGGAACGTGGCCTGGATGACGCGCTGCAGCGCGCCCGCGCTTATGTCGCAGCTGGCGCAGACGCCATAATGATCCACAGCCGTAAGGCGGATCCTGCAGAGATTTTCGCCTTTGCAGAGGCCTTCCGCGCCCAGGACCAGATAACCCCTCTGGTGGTTGTTCCCACCGCCTTTAACAGCGTGACCGAGGACGAATTTAAGAGAAGGGGAGTGAACGTTGTTATCTATGCTAACCAATTGACCCGCAGTGGTTTCCCTGCAATGCAAAAGGCCGCGGAGTCCATTTTGGCTAATCACAGGGCCAAGGAAGCCGATGCCCTTTGCATGCCCATTAAAGATATTATCAACCTAATTCCGGAAGAATAATGCTTGCACCCGGCTTTTTTGTAGAACAGCTCCGCAGCCACGGCATCGACTTTTATGCCGGGGTGCCGGACAGCCTGCTTAAAAGTTTCTGCGCATATCTGGCAGAAAACATAGATCCGTCAAGGAACATCATCACTGCCAACGAGGGCGGTGCAGTGGCCCTTGCGGCCGGGCATTATCTTGCCAGTGGCCGCCCCGGCTGCGTTTATATGCAGAATTCCGGGCAGGGCAATGCCATCAACCCCCTTGCTTCCCTTACCGATGCCGATGTTTACGGTATCCCGCTACTGCTTCTAATCGGCTGGCGTGGCCGTCCCGGCGTTCATGACGAGCCCCAGCACGTCAAGCAGGGCAAGGTGACGCTTTCGCTACTTGAGACGATGGGCATTCCTTATGCAGTCCTTTCTGCCGATGCTTCCGTAGCCGAAAACCAGATTTCAGAGGCCTGCAAGGCCCTTTCTTCGGGTCAGGTTTATGCTCTTGTGGTAGAAAAAAATACTTTTGAGGTGCAGCCTGTCCACCCGAATGAGCTTAAGGCTGTGCCGATACTATCACTCTCACGAGAAGAGGCCATCCGCACTGTTGCATCAGCCCTGGCTCCGTCAGATATTGTTGTATCTTCTACCGGCATGATAAGCCGCGAGCTTTTTGAATATCGTGAGGCTACAGGCGCCGGCCACGGCCATGATTTCCTGACCGTAGGCTCAATGGGCCATGCCAGCCAGATTGCCCTTGGCATAGCTCTGGAGCGCCCTGACCGCCGCGTCTGGTGCTTCGACGGCGACGGCGCTGCCATCATGCACATGGGGGCCATGGCTATCGTCGGTACCAAGGCCGGCTCCAACTTCGTCCACGTTGTGTTTAACAACGGTGCGCACGATTCCGTCGGCGGCCAGCCCACCGTTGGCCTACAGATAGACTTTCCTGCCATAGCCCGCGCCTGCGGCTACAGAAGCGTTTATTCTGTTTCCTCCCATGAAGAAGTACAGTCCGTTCTGAATCAGACAGTCAATCTGAATGGGCTTAACCCCAAATCTTCCAGCTCTGAAGGTGGGCTGGCTGATTCAGTAGGCCCCGTTTTTATAGAAATCAAAGTAAGGAAAGGTAACAGGCCTGATCTGGGGCGTCCTACTACCACCCCTCAGCAGAATAAAGAGGCTTTCATGGAATTCCTGAATATTCGTAAATAACTATGCAGCAGATACTTTGGGGAATATCGTCATTGAGTGATGCACTTTCCGGCAGTAGGAAAGTGCTGCTGGTGTGCGACAGTTCTTATCCGTTCATCAGCATTGGTTCCCAGGTTGAATCTGCAATTTCCGGGGTAGGCAGTCCACTGCTTAAGTTCAGTGATTTTGCCTCCAATCCGTTGGAAGAATCTGTACTTAAAGGCGTTGACCTTTTTACCAAAGAGGGCTGCGACACACTTGTCGCCGTCGGCGGCGGCAGCAGCATAGACGTAGCCAAGTGTATTAAGCTATACGCAAAGGCGCCCGAAACCAAACTCATTGCCATTCCCACGACGGCCGGTACCGGCAGCGAGTCAACCCGTTTTGCGGTAATTTATGCTCAGGGCAAAAAGCAGTCTATAACGGATGACTGCATTGTTCCTGATTTCGCCATTCTGGAGCCCTCTGTGCTGGAAAGCCTTCCTCTTTATCAGAAGAAGTGCACTATGATGGATGCCCTTTGCCAGGGGCTCGAGTCCTGGTGGAGTGTCAATTCTACCGATGCTTCCCGTACCATCTCCCGCCGTGCCGTGCAGATGATTCTGTCTAATTGGCACGAGTATCTAGCCTCCGGGGGCACTTGCCTTTCGAGAGGCGTGGCCGCCCGTGGCCACGTGAACGGGAGGGGCCCAACCTTTGGTTGGGAGGGATGGAGCGAAGCGGAACCGGGTCGAAAGGTGAGTGCCCCGGAGGCAATAATGGAGGCGGCGAATCTGGCAGGACAGGCGATATGCATAACGCAAACAACTGCTCCTCACGCCTTTAGCTATAAGCTGACATCAATGTACGGCCTGCCTCACGGCCACGCAGTAGCAATCTGTCTGCCGGAAATCTGGGACTTTATGCTGTCCAACATAGAGAAGTGCTCAGACCCCCGCGGGGCACAGTACCTGCAGGGCGTATTTGAAGAAATATCGCAACTGATTACTCCTGAGGGCTTCCGCGCCCTGCTGGCAGAGTTGGAACTAACGGCACCATCGGCCGCAGAAGGCGATATCGCCATACTGGCCGCATCGGTCAACCCAATCAGACTTGCAAACAACCCCGTTCCAATTTCCCAGCAGGAGGCAGGGGAAATATATTCCAGAATCCTTAAATACCACATATGAAAAGATTAGTTTATTTTATTGTTTCAACATTGCTCTTGGTATCGTGCGGCAAAAAAACGCAAACCATAGAGCTTAATAGCCCGGACGACCTTGCCGGGCATAGTGTTGCTACCATCGCCGGCTGTGCGTACGAAAAGGACTTAAGTTCCCGTACTGATATCAACTGCCAGCTGTACAACTCCTCGAGCGACCTGCTTCAGGCCCTTCTCAGCGGCCAGACAGAGATCGCAATGTACGACGAGGTTGTTTACAATGCCATCATAAGAAAAGAGAACGGCATAAAGATAGCCATGCTGGGAGATCAGTCTTACCCGACGGCTTTCTTGTTCAGAAAAGATGATTCTGAGCTTGTCAGGACCTTTAACGCTGTCCAGCGCAGAATGATTGAAGACGGCACTATGCAGAAGCTTATCGACTTCTGGTTGACAGACAAGTTCGCAGAGGCTGAATCATATACCCACATTCCATCAGAAGCTTCCGGTAAGCCATTACGCGTAGCGACTGTTCTTCCGACGGCGCCAATCTCCTTCCTTGTAGATGGGGAGTGGTATGGAATAGAGATTGATTTGCTGCGAGAATTGGCCAAGGAGCTGCATCGGCCCTTGGAAGTAAAGCTTTACGACAATGCCAGCGGCTTTATGGCTGTTCAGTCTGGACAGGCCGATGTTATGTGTGGAGTTGTCTTCGTTACCCCGGAAAGGCAAGAGAAATTCCTGTTCTCTGAGCCATATCATTCTTACCACACGGCCTATTTCGTTTTGGACCATGATGTCCAGGCCCAGAGCCATGGTATCATTGCCTGGATAAAGAAGGGAATCCACAAGACCCTGATCGTAGAGAACCGTTGGCGGCTTATTGTTGATGGCTTGCTTAAGACCCTGAAAATCAGCATACTGGCCATTCTTCTTGGATCTATACTTGGTGTTGGACTGTATTCAATGATGAAGAGCCGCCGCAAGTGGGTTCGCTCTTGTGCGGCAGTGTACCGCAGTTTCATTGCCGGTATCCCGGAACTGGTGCTGCTGCTAATCATGTTTTATGTAGTCTTTTCCAATACGGGAGTTTCTCCGGACATTGTGGCCATAATTACCTTTGCGCTTTTCTTTGCATCCGGAGTCAGCAATATCTACAAAGCCTCGCTTGACGCCATTCCTTACGGGCAAACCGAGGCCGGCCTGGCCTTGGGCTTTACCAAGTCACAATCATTCTTCAATATTGTTCTTCCCCAGGCATTCAGGATTGGCCTTCCTTTATATAAGGGCCAGTGTATATCGCTGCTTAAGGGAACCTCAATAGTAGGATATATAGCAATACAGGATATTACAAGGGCTGGTGACATCATCCGCAGCCGTACTTTTGATGCCATAGTCCCTTTGCTGTTCGTAACAATACTGTACTTCCTGCTTGTATGGCTTATCGGCGCGCTGATCAAACTTGCTTCACCTAAAAAGAATGTGCTATGATTACTGTTTCCCACCTCAGCAAAATATTTCATAATCCCGATGGCAGCAATGTCCAGGTACTGAAAGACGTGAACTGCGAAATAAGCCCGGGAGAAGTAATCAGTATCATCGGCCCCTCAGGAACAGGAAAGAGCACTTTACTCAGGGCCCTGAATCTGCTTGATCCTCCTACAGGGGGAAGTATATTGTTTAATGGAGAAAATATACTGGAGAAAAACTATCCGGTACATAAGATGCGTCAGAAGATGGGTATGGTCTTCCAAAACTTCAATCTCTTTGACCATATGACGGTGCTGGAGAATGTGATATTTGCTCCTTGTAAAATTCATAAAGAAAACATAGAAAAGGCCCGCGAAGAGGGGCTGGCCCTGCTTCGCAAGGTCGGTATGGCAGAAAAAGCCGATGTCTATCCGTCCAATCTGTCCGGCGGACAGAAGCAGCGTGTGGCCATTGCCCGCTGCCTGGCCATGAAGCCTGAGGTCATACTTTTTGACGAGCCCACATCGGCCCTTGATCCGACCATGGTAGGGGAGGTGCTGAGTGTAATACGGCAGTTGGCAAAGGAGGGAATGACTATGCTGATTGTGACCCACGAGATGAAGTTCGCCCGCGATGTCAGTACCCGTATCTTCTATATGCAGGATGGCATCATCTACGAAGACGGAACGCCGCAGCAGATCTTTGAGGCTCCGGTGCGCAGTGCTACCAAGGCCTTTGTTCAGCGTATCCGTAAAGAAGTGTTCCAGATAGAGGGTAAAGACTTCGATTATCTGGATATGGAAAGCCGCATACGGCAGTTCTGTATCAAATACAACATTGCAGACAGATGCGACATGGCGCTTCAGGCAACAAATCTGATGCTTAAGGATATCATGGCCGCATATATTCCCATTACCGTACGAATCACCTTCAGTGAATTGTCAGGGGAAACCTTCATGGACTTTATGGTAGAGGGGCTGGAGACTTCTCCGCTCCAGGCCAATAATCCTTCCATGGATAAGTTGCGCGCTTTCTGCAGTGAAATCATTGAAGAACCGACAAGCCGTGGCTTCCGCATTAAACTGCGGATAGGCTAGCTTTGCCGGGATTATGAAATCTCTACGGTGAGGCCTTTGGCGACTTCCAGGATGGAGGTCATGGCTTCTTCCAGTTTGCTCTGGCGCATGTGGATGCTTATGCGGGCGACGGAGTCGGTGACGCTGAAGGAGTGGATGTCGATTCCGGCTGCTTTGATGGCCTTCATGATCTCCAGCAACTTCTCTGAAGTAACGGGAGAAATGGTTAGCTCTACCGATTTCTCTCCGTAGTGACGGGTAAGGAAGTGCATGGTCTCAAGGCAGACAAGTGCCAGCAGGGTAGCCATGCTGGCGATAAAATACATTCCTGCACCGCTTGCAAGGCCGATGGCACCCACAACCCAGATACCGGACGCTGTGGTTACACCGCGCACTGCATTCTTCTGGAAAATAATGACGCCTGCGCCGATGAAACCTATTCCGGTAACCACCTGGGCCGCAACGCGGGCGGCATCAAAGTGTCCGTTAAAGGCGAACTGGGATATAAGCATGAACAGGGCACTGCCCAAGGCAACCAAAAAGTGGGTGCGAAGGCCGGCCTCTTTGGCACGGAATTCACGCTCGAAGCCTACAAGGCCGCCAAGCAGTCCCGCAACCAAAAGTCTAAGAAGTAAATTCCATTCAATTTCCATAATAAATTTTATTAGTCTAAAACGGGACGTACGGAAAGGCCGAAGTAACGATCGGCGGTGTCTCGGTACTTTCCAGTAGCGACGATGAACACGCACCTGGCGCGGTCTGAATTATTTACATCGCTGAGGGTGGAAGACCAATAGTGGCCACGTTCTCCCGCATTCATGAGAGTGGCCTCCTTCCAGCTTCCGGCAGCGGGAAGGAAGATGGAGTTACCAGAGCAGGGACCAGTGCCGTCCTTGCGGGTCACGTTCCAACCCGCATGGTGGGAACCGTCGTTTAGGTAGTCCGACGTCCAATCCCAGGAATAGAGGTCTTTTTTGCGCAGCGCCGTCCACTCATCGTCTGTGGGGATGCGCCAGTTGCCGCCCCAAATCTGGCGGGCAGCATCGTCAACGTAACCGCCGTCGGCCAGGGATTTTTTGCCGTCGCCGATGAAGTTAGAGCCATTATACCAGATGCCCCCTTTCTGTTCGTCTGCATAGGTGTACTTGGTGATGTGCTCCCAATTGGCATGCCCTGCCTGCATAAACGCATAGTTGGACCAGGTATAATTGTTCTTCGTTGCCGTTTCGCCCCAGGCAAAGTAGCCTCCGTAGTCCCATGGCTTCTCTGCTCCAACGTTGCAGGTGGCCCATTTGAGGTTCTTGTTTACACCGTCGATGGTTACCTCGCCCATATCCACGTAATCGTAGCCGTTATGATTATTAGCCAGCAAGGCATCGCCGTCGGGAAGGATAGTGCCTTCCTGCCAGTCAACAACTGATATGGCGCCAAGGGTAATAGCATCTTTACCAACGTTCAGGCCCAGGGTAGTGTACTTCCCGCCTTCCAGAGGAATGTCTTCCTGCGCGGTATAAACATAATCTTTTCCGTCGATGGTGACAGTAATCTCTTTAACGCCGGTCTGGGGAACCTGCAGTCCGCTGTAGCTTTTTTTGTAGCCGCTTGCGACTGCCGATGCTGCCGGAATGTTTACTGCCGATGCGTCCCCGGTGGCGGTGACGGTCTTGGTCAGGTAGTTTACGGTAGCGGTATTCTTAGCCTTGACGGTAACTGAAGTTACATCAGGGGTAGTAGCCCACTGGCTACGGAACTTAAGGTTAACGTTCAGCTTGGCCATTGCGTGGTCAAAGGTCAGGACTACAGCACCATCGGTGGCCTTAACGCCCGTCAGATTGGTGGCAATCAGAAGATCGCTGGCTGTGTAGGCCTCAGGATTCAGTGTGTAAGGATCGGCCGTAAAGTCAGTAATCTCTTTGGTAGGGAAGACTCCCAGGAAGTAGTGGGGGTCGGAAACCGTCTTCCAGAGCATCTGTTTTTCCGGGGTCCAGTTAGTGCCGTCGAAGGTGTTCTTGACACCGTTCACAACGCGGGTGGCCGGAACTGCGGTAGCATCACCCATCCAGGCGTAAACGGAAATCTGGTCGCCGCTTGTAAAGGTGGTGGCGTTGCCGTTGTAATTCACCTTTGTGGGGGTGCCGATGCTGGCTTCAATTGTGATTTCTCCATTTTCCTGAAGAGTGGAGTTTTCTTTGGTGCAGGCTGCAATAGCGAGCAGCGCTACGGATGCGTATATAATGTGTTTTTTCATAATCTTATTTTTTTATTTCTGAAACGGGACGAATGCTAAGACCTTCATAGCGATTATATAGATATTGTCTGGAGCGGTTCTTGCTGTATATCATGGCCCAGCAATCGTAGTCGGTGCCGGACCCGGATTTGCTCCAATATACTCCAACCCCATCTTCGGCAAAGCCCTGGCCGGAACGGTAACCGGCTGCCGGTAAGAAAATACTGTTTCCTTTGCAGGGACCGGACTTGCAAGTAACGAGTAATCCTTTTACATTTTTTCCGCCATAATTATCTACCCATTCATGGCTGTAGTTCTCATTCTTAACCAGTTGTGATAATTCGGTCGATGTGGGGGTACGCCAAGACTTGCCCCATAAGACGGTCGCTGCATCATCTTCCGGTTCCAAATCAATTTTATCGTCTGTAAAACCATTGTATCCGACTTGACGGAGAGTACAATACTTAGTTAATCCCCATCCTGCGATTTCCGGCACAAAGGTTACATTGGGGTCTTCTTTACAATACTTGTAGCTTGCCCAGCAGTATCCGGCGGATTTGCCCGGCCTCCAGTGTGTGGTAGGATTCTCCTGTGCGCGGCCAGGCAGGTAATAAGTTTCTGTCTCGGCCCAGGCAAAATAGTCTCCGTACTCCCAGTTGTTTTCTGCGCCAATGTTACATGTAGCCCACATAAGCCCGTTGCCCATATCAACGTAAACATGACCATCGATAAGCCTGTCTGCCAAACTGCCTCCGAATTGGGCTCCATCAGCCCAGTCGTCTACCGTTACAGTCTCCAGTTCAATAACCTGTTTGTCTTTGCCTACCATAAGGCCCAGAGTTGTGTATTTGCCACTTTGAAGTGGAATATCGTCATTGGCGTTGTACTCATATTTTTTGCTGTCGATGGTAACGGTAATGGTTCTTACGCCAGTCTGAGGCACTTGAATGCCGCTATAACTCAGCTCATAGCCGGTGGCTGCATCGCTAAGGGGCTGCAATGTAATACTGGTGGCGTTCCCGGTGGCGGTAACCGTCTTGGTAAGGTAGTTGACCGTAGCACTGCCTTTTGCTTTTGCCGTAACTGACGTTACCGTTGGAGTAGATTCAAACTCGGTGCGGAACTTTAGGTTTATATTCAGTTTGGCCATAACGTGGTGGAATTCCAGTTCCACGGGATCTCCGGACGGGGTGATGCCGTCAAGAGATGTGGCAACAAGAAGGTCGCTTGCCCCCTGATTGTCAGGATTCAGAACGAAAGAATCTTCTGTAAAACTGGAAACCGAAGCGGGAACAGGGCAAATGCCAAGGAAGTAGTGAGCGTCCTTAGAGTTTTCCCATTCCATCATAGCGGCGGGGACCCATTTTGTCCCGTCGAAGGTATTCACTATTCCGTTAACAGCAGGCTTTGCCGGTACTGTAGCGGCATTACCGGTCCATGCATATACGGCTATCTGGTCGTTCTTTGCAAAGCCTGTGGAGGAAACCTTCGTGGCGGACCCTACAGTGGCGTCTATGCTGATAGGTCCGGAACCCTGCGGGCCATCTTCTTTGTTGCAGCTTGCCAGCACCATCAGTGCTGCGGCTGTCAGTATATAGATGTTTCTCTTTTTCATATCGGATTAATTTGCAACAGCACGGACACTCGAACCAATATAACGTTTGAGTTCAAAGTCTCTGTTTGTCACAGAGAAAAAAAAGTTGGTCCACGCCCAATTGCGATCATCAAGGAGGGTAGTTGTCCAGAAGAAGCCATATCTGGTATTCCAACTGGTGGCACCATAATAACTGGTTGCCGGGAAGAATACATAGTTGCCTACGTAAGGTTCTATCTTACAGGTGACTAACCAACCCTCTACTCCGGTATTATTATAGTTCCAGAAATACTCCAGGGTGTATTCGTCTCTGTTCATAAGAATCTCACACTCTTCAAGTGTCGGTATTCTCCAGGGAGTGCCCCAGTTGACCGTGGCAGCATCATCCTCGGGGAGCAGCCTATCGTAATCACTTCCGGTATAGCGTGTTAATACACCATCCTTCAGCCACTTGTAATTATCTTCGGTGTAGGTGGCTTTAGGCTCAGTTTCTCCCCAGGCAAAGTAGGAACCGACATCCTGCGGATTGGTGGCGCCTATGTTGCAGGTTGCCCATTTGAATCCGTGGCCCATTTCTACGTACTCGTGGCCTCCGATGGTGCCGTTATAAGGGGGGATCTTGGCAGCGATTACGTACAGCGTCTGGTTTTTACCTGCCTCCAGCTGAATGTCTCCTAGGCTCTTCCAGTAATAATCGCCGGAGCCTATCTGGAATTCAATCTTGAGATCTCCCTGTTTGATGGTCTGCGCCGGAAGGAGTACTTCGTAAACGGCGATGCCATTCTTGTTCTGGGCCGTGCTGGCCTTGTAACTTGAGAGCATAGGGATAACATCGGCTTGGGTGTTTTCCTTTAGGGTAACCGTACCTGTTGCAGGCTGGAAGCTGAAGCCAAGGTTGGCGCCATTCATCTTGATGGACGAAATGGGACTGAGCGTCCTTCCCCAACCGGCTTCATAATATACATTGGTCAGAGTGACCGATATGCTTAGTTTTGCAAGTCCGTGGCTGAACTTGACGGGAAGAATGCCTTCCTTGGTATCCTTGTAACTGACAGTTGTCTTTTTAAGGGTAAGAAGGTCGGCGGAATTCAGTTTTTCCTGGCTGCTCTGGTCTGCCGGAACGGCAAGATCCACGCTGCCGGCGAATTCCTCTTTGGTGAAAGCGTGGCCTCCGAAGGATGCTGCGCAATAATCTACAGATGCGTTTTCGTCCTTCCAGAACATCCTGCTGGCTACGTCCCACTTGTCGTTTTCTTTGCGGAACTCGGCCAGATAGCTGTATTTGTCGTCCGCCGGGCAGACTACGTTAAGCCAGAACTCCTGAAGGGTTTCCGTGGTGATGCTGGCCTTGGTGCCGTCAAGTGACGGATCGACCCGCATCGGAATCCCTTCACGCGCAGTCTGCTCCTTGCTACAGGAGGCCAGAACAAGGCATGTCAGGGATAATATCAGTAACCTTTTCATACTAGTCTTCGTCATTTTGGGCCTCTCCGCCGTTGATTGTAGTACCTTCTTTCCAATTGGAAATGCTTACGTTGCCAAGATCAATCTTGTCACGACCGACAATAAGGTTGACGGTGGTGAATTTGCCACCCTCGAGAGGAATATCGTCGGTGTGGGTGAAGTTATAGTTCTTGCCGTCGATTGTAATGGTAATGGAACGGACGCTCTGGGGCACCTGCAGGCCGCTCCAAGCCTCGTTTTTATCTTTATTCAGTTCTATAGGCGCTGCTGTTTCGTTTGCAGTAGCGGTGATGGTCTTAGCCAGATAATCTACCGTGCCGCTCTTCTTTGCAGTAACGGTGACAGAACTTACCGTAGGGTCTGTATCCCACTGGTTGCGGAAGGTAAGGTTTACAAAAAGCTTTGCGGCAACGTGATCGAATACCATATCGACGGCAGCGTCCGTTGCCTTCAGGCCCTGGGTGTTGGTGGCAACAAGAAGGTCGTTGGCCTGATAGTCATCCGGTTTGATGGTGAAGGCATCGGCCTTGAAGTCAGTGACTGTGCGTGTGGGATAGATTCCCAGGAAGTAGTGGGGGGTAACCATATCGGCCCAGAGCATGGCCTGGTCCGGAAGCCAAACTGTGCTATATAGTGTGTTACCAATGCCGTCTACGACTCTTTTTGCCGGAACGGCTGTCTTGTCTCCGGTCCATGCATAAAGGGTAATCTTGTCCCCGTCGTCAAACTTGGCAGTATTCCCGGTGGTGGTCACTTTAGAGACGGCACCTATACTAGCCTGGATTGTAATTGTTTTGCTCTCTTGCAAAGAATTCTCCCGGTTGCATGCAATCAGGGCCATAACGCCTGCTGCTGCAATAATGAAAAGCTTTATTGTTTTCATCTTATCTTGTTAATTTATAATCTGTTAGTCTTCAGGGTTGAGGATTTCTCCGTTCACTGTCCAGCCATCTTCCCAGGGGCTTATGCTCCCGGAATCGATGAACATATAAGGCAGTAGGGTGTTGAAATCAAGGTTAAGGGTGTAGGTCTTGCCCACATCGATGCGCGGAACATCAAGCGTAACCAGAAGCTCTTTGCCATCGGCGGTTTTAATGAGCATCAGGATGTCGTTCCTTTCAACACCTGCGGCTGATGGCAGCATGTTGGTAATGCCATCCTTCAGGGAAACGGATCCCGAAGGTTTGCTCTGCGGAGCACCGTATCTGCCGTCCTGGCCTTTCTCTGTCAGGATTACGGTTTTAGTAATGCTAAGCATGGTTTTCTTGATGGACGTAGCCGACGGTACATTGGCGATCTTTAAATCCAAGCTGGCAAGAAGCCTCTGAAGTTTAGGCTCTACCGGCGTTACTTCTCCTTCCTTAATGGCGGCGTGATTGACGCTGAACCATGCCTGGGAAGGGGAGGAAGAGGGATTTGCCAGACTGACGGCAACTTCTCCCATTCCGCTGCCGGCCTTGCTGGCTGGCAGGCCTTCCACAACAAAACCATCGGCCTCTGCCATGTCGGCGGTAACCAGAATATCGTATTCGCCCGCAGGGAGCATAATAGGCTCCGATGCCAGCTGCTCAGGATTTGCAAATCTCTTTGTGAAAGATGCCCCGTCGCCCTGAATTGAAACTGTCAGTACGTGCGGAACCGTACCTGCATCTTTGGGATTGTCCCACTGAAGCCCTAACGACAGGGCTCCGTAGCCGTCCTGAAACTCGTGATTATCCTTGTAGCAGCCTGCCATTGCAAGCATTGCCACTATTGCGTAGATTAGCTTTTTCATAGGCAGAGACCAATCTTTACGCCGGCATCCAGAATATGGTTGCTCTTGTGCGCGTGTACAGGTATATTGTCAAAGCGTTTGCCGGTAAGGCGGGTTATGCCGCCATAGACCGATGCTTCTATGCTGTTGCAAATGCGGAAGCCGATGCTGGCCTGGCCGCCAAGGCCCAGATGCCACCTTGTGGCGTGGGCAATCTTTTGCCCCTCTGCGACGTATTTGGTGGCGGTGGTCATTACAGACAGTTGAGGAGATACCTGTACTGTCCATCTGCAAGCCTTTTTTGAAAACAGACCAAGCAGGTTGAGGTTAGCCTGAAGGTAAACCTTTTCCCATCTTGTAGAGGTTTTAACATCTTTGTAGAACCAGCCGGTCTGGTCAAGGACAGGGCTGTAGTAGCGGACACCATCCTGTGAAAGCCAGAACGGGCAGCAGTCCTGTGACTGCTGGTCCTGTTTTCCAAGCTGGAAGCCTCCTTCAAGGGAAAGGACGCGGCTGAAGCGGTAGCCCTCGTACACTCCGCCCTGGAAACCCCAGTTGGTGTCATGTTTTGTAATGCTGCGGAAAGTTCCCTGACCGAAGGAGGTTCCTGCCTGAACCCCCACATACCAGGGCTTTTCTGCCCGGGCCGTAGTCTGGCCCCACGCCATAGGAGATACTGCCGCCACCAATAATAGTGGCAGTATAAGGCGTTTTTTGAATAGTTTCATATTAAAACAAAATTGAATAATAAATCAGGCAAAAAGCAGGGCCAAATTTAGAAAAAATCAACTTAAAAGGCAAGAGAAAATAATTTGAATTTCAATGTGGAAAACAGTATCTTTGCAAGATGGATTTTTGACCCATTTGCGATGCCGAATTTCAATAGAGAACTAAATAGTATTATCCCCGCCGCAAGGCGTTACAGGGACCCTCTTCGCACACTTGCATGGGGCACAGATGCCGGCTTCTACCGTATGGTACCGCAGGTGGTAGTTCGCTCAAAGACAGAAGAAGAAGTATCCCGCTTACTGGCCGCTGCCAATGAAAACGGCGTCGCCGTAACTTTCAGGGCCGCAGGCACCAGCCTCTCCGGTCAGGCTGTCAGTGATTCAGTGCTTCTGGTGGCCGGTAAAAACTGGGAAAAGTACAGCTTCCATCCAGAGAACAATACCATTACCCTTCAGCCCGGAATCGTGGGCGCAAGGGTGAATGCGATACTGGCCAAATATGGCCGCTGTTTTGGTCCTGACCCTGCTTCCATCGGCAGCTGTATGGTGGGCGGCATCGTAATGAACAATGCCAGCGGAATGAGCTGCGGCACACATGCCAACAGCGACAAAGAACTTGTATCGGCCCGCATCATTTTTGCCGACGGTACTATACTTGACACCGCATCCCCGGAGAGCCGAAACGCCTTTCATGCAAGCCATAAAAGCTTCATAGAGGGCATAGAGGCCATAAGGGACCAGATTCAAGGGGACGAGAAACTCTCTTCCCGCATCCGCTACAAATACTCAATCAAGAACGTGACGGGTCTTAACCTGCTGCCTTTTGTCAGGTTTACAGATCCTTTCGATATCATCGCCCACCTGCTTGTGGGTTCAGAGGGTACCCTGGCCTTCCTTAGCCAGGTTACAATGAACACCCTGCCCATTGCGCCTTTTAAGGCCAGTGCAATGATTTACTTCAACACCATCAGCGACGCCGCAAGGGCCGTGGTGGCAATGAAGAAGCTGGACGTAAGCGCGGCGGAGCTACTGGACATCCGTTCCCTGACGTCGGTAAACGACCCTCACCTGAGCCCTTCAATCCCTGACCTGACGGCTGTACTTACAGAGGTTCGGGCATCGGACAAAAAGGCTCTGGAAAGCAAGATATCGGCCGTACAGGCCGCTCTGAAGCCCTTTGGCTGCGAGGTTAAGTTTACATCGGACCCTAAGGAATATGCGCCCTACTGGGCCATCAGGGCTGGTATTTTCCCCACCGTGGGAGGCCTCCGCAAACAGGGTACGACCTGCCTTATAGAGGATGTCGCCTTCCATATAGAGGACCTTCCTCAGGCTACCGCAGACCTTTCTGCACTGCTTGATAAGCATGGTTACGACGACTCCTGCATCTACGGTCATGCGCTGGAAGGAAACTTCCATTTTATTATAAATCAGGCATTTGACTCTGATAAAGAAGTTGCCCGTTACGAGGCTATGATCCGCGACGTGGCAGAAATGGTGGTAGGGAAGTACGATGGCTCGCTTAAGGCCGAGCACGGTACCGGCCGCAACATGGCTCCCTTCGTAGAGTATGAGTGGGGAAGTGAGGCCTATGAAATAATGAAGCGTGTGAAGGCTCTCTTTGACCCTAAGGGCATACTGAATCCGGGCGTTATTTTTAACGACGATCCCAAGTGCTTCATAAAGAACTTCAAGGCTCTGCCGGTTCTTAAACCTGCAATCGGGGCGGATGAGCCTGAACTTCAGGAGGTTTACAACAAACTGAATAAATGCATCGAGTGTGGTTTCTGCGAGGTTAACTGCCTGTCCTGCGGCTTTACCCTTAGCTCCAGGACGCGAATCGTGGCCCAGCGAGAGATTGCCCGCCTTAAGGCCGACGGCTCTGATCCGTCCCGTCTGAAGGCCCTTCAGAAGGCATATAAATACCTTGGTGATACAACCTGCGCCGGTGACGGCCTTTGCTCCATGTCCTGCCCTATGGGCATCAACGTGGCGGATCTTACCCACCAGGTTAGGCGTGAAAAACTGCCCGCCGGCTCGTTTGGCTACAAACTTGGAAACTTTGCGGCAGAGCATCTTGCCGGCATCAAGAAAGGAGTCCGTGGCGCACTTCGTACAGCATCGGTAACAAGCAATATAATTGGCGGACCGGCAATGAGGGCCATTGGAAAGGGTCTTCACGGCCTTGGCCTGCCTCTTTGGACTACAGAAACTCCTAAAGCCTACAGGGTTCACGGGGTGGCCCAGAAGCCTGCAGAGCGCAAGGTGGTTTACTTCCCCAGCTGCCTTAACCAGACAATGGGAGTGGCTGCAAAGGGAAGTCCGGTAAAGACTCCGCTGGTAAATGAAATGACGGCCCTTCTTAACAAGGCCGGATACGAGGTCATTTTCCCTGAAAAGATGGACAGCCTGTGCTGCGGCACAATCTGGGAAAGTAAGGGTATGCCTGAAATCGCCGACCGCAAGACCTCTGAACTTGAAGAGGCCCTTTGGAAGGCATCGGAGCAGGGTAAATATCCCGTCCTTTGCGATCAGAGCCCATGCCTTCACAGGATGCGCAGCAAGATAACAAAAATGCAGCTCTACGAGCATGCAGAGTTTATTTACGACTTCCTGATGCCGCACCTGACTGTGGTTTCCAAGGAGCCGAAGGTGGCTGTTCATGTAACCTGTTCTACCCGCAAGATGGGTATCAGGGACAAGATGGTAGAACTGGCTAAGATGTGCGCTAATGAAGTTGTACTTCCGGAGGGCGTTGGCTGCTGCGGCTATGCTGGTGACAAAGGCATGAACAACCCTGAGCTGAACGCTTATGCCCTGCGCAAGCTTAAGGAAGAGGTGGCCGGCGTGCCCGTTGGTTATTCCAATAGCCGCACCTGCGAGATTGGTCTTGCAACCAATTCCGGAATTCCTTACGTGTCAATTGCTTACCTTGTAAATAAATGCACGAAATCTAAAATTCAAAACATATAACACTATGCCCAAAATTTCTATGAGGGGCTCAGAAATGCCCGCTTCACCTATCCGTAAACTCGTTCCTTTCGCAGACGCTGCAAAGAAACGCGGAACTAAGGTTTTCCATCTTAACATCGGCCAGCCTGACCTTCCCACTCCGCAGAAGGCTCTTGACGCTCTTAAACACATCGACCGCAAGACTTTGGAATACACCCATTCACAGGGTCTCCTTTCACTGCGCGAGAAGCTCGTCGGCTACTATTCAAAGTTTGGAATCAACCTTACTCCGGACGAGATTATGATCACCTGCGGCGGTTCAGAAGCCCTTCTCTTTGCCTTCCTGGCCTGCCTCAATCCCGGTGACGAGCTCATCATGGTAGAGCCCGGTTATGCAAACTACCTTGGTTTCGCCGTCACTGCCGGCATCAATGTTAAGACCGTTACCTCCCGCATCGAGGAAGGTTTTGCACTGCCTTCAGTAGAGGCCTTCGAGGCTGCTATCACCCCCAAGACCAAGGCTATCCTTATCTGCAACCCTAACAACCCTACCGGTTACCTTTATTCAGAAGAGGAGCTCCTTCGCCTTCGCGATATCGTAAAGAAGCACGACCTCTTCCTTCTTGCAGATGAGGTTTACCGTGAGTTCGTTTACAACGGCCAGCCTTACCGCAGCGCCCTTACCCTTGAGGGAATAGAGAGTAACGTAATTGTAGTTGATTCAGTATCAAAGCGTTATTCAGAGTGCGGTGTACGTGTTGGTATGCTTGTTTCCCATAACAAAGAGGTGCTCTCTACCGTTATGAAATTTGCTCAGAGCCGTCTTTGCCCTCCTCTGGTAGGTCAGTTGGTTGCTGAGGCTTCTATCGAGGGTACCGAGGCTTATGCAAAAGAGTGCTTTGACGAGTACAAGGCTCGCCGCGACTTCTTCATCGAAGGCCTTAACAAGATCGAGGGCGTTTACAGCCCCAAGCCGGAAGGTGCTTTCTACACTGTTGTAAGCCTGCCGGTTGATGATGCCGAGGCTTTCTGCAAGTGGTGTCTTACAGACTTCAGCTACGAGGGTTGCACTGTTATGATGGCCCCTGCAGCCGGTTTCTACGGTGACCACGAGATTGGCCGCAAGCAGGTTCGTATGGCTTACGTTCTTTGCATAGAGGATCTTGCAAAGGCCCTGAAGTGCCTTGAAGAGGCCCTCAAGGCTTACAATCGTAGGTAAATAATAAATATGGCCACGGAGGATAAGACTCGGCCGGAGGCCGTAGGGGTTTGGGGGAGTCGTCTCCCCCAGTATGACCTAAAACTTAAGGCCGTGTTAGCGGCCTTTTCTGCTCTGTGCGAGCGGAAGGGCCTCCGCTGGTTTATATCCTTCGGCAGTGCCATAGGCACGGTCCGCCACGGCGGCATGATCCCCTGGGACGACGACATCGACGTTTACATGCCCCGGGAAGACTTCCGCAAGCTGCTTTCTTTGCCGGATCCGGAAGGCTACGAGATTGTGCACCTTAGCCGCAGCAGCCAGCCCCTGCCTTACACTTATGCCAAATTCTGCGACGCCAATTCTACCATCTGGGAGCAGCGCAAATACCCCTGCGTAATAGGAGTTTTCATCGATGTCTTCCCGCTGGACGAGGTTCCGGCTGCGCAGGCTCACGAGCTTCGCAAGGCCTATTCAGAGCGCCTGATTGCGTATAAGAGGGGAATCCGTCGTACGTCCTGGAAGCAGTGGCTGCATGGCTCGCTTCACGACAAAGTTGCCACGGTCCAGGATTTCCTGTACTACAGGCCTTTCTGCCGCCGCAGCCTCCGTCGTCTCATGTCTTACGATGCCCGCGTCGCCGCCCTTAAGGGCGATAAGTACATTCTGTACGACAATATTTATCCCGATGCCAAGGTGGTTTACGATAAGTCGCTGTTTGCCGGCGAACCGGTAATGGCGGACTTCGACGGCTTAAAGGTGCCGCTGCCTTCCGGCAACGATGCCATACTGCGGCAGATTTATGGTGACTACATGACCCCTCCGCCGGAGGATAAGCGTGTGTCCGGACACCATCAGTATTACATTAACCTGGAGGAAAGAGTATGTCCTTTTTAAAGATTCTCGCCCGTCAGCCAAGGAAGTTTGGCACACGTCTTACCCGCCTTCGCAACAAGCTGGGTTTCAGGATGAACGGTGTGCGCTATGGCAAAAAATGCTGCCTGGAGGGCCGTATATGGCTTTCTGTAGAGGATGGCGCAAAGGTGAGTATTGGCAATGGCTGCCATATTACCGGCGGGCGCTTTGTCAACCGCATCGGCCGCAATCTGGCGTCTTCGCTTAGTGCCGCAAAAGGTGCTACTCTGACTATCGGCGACGGTTGTGGCATCAGTTCTACCTGCATTTGGGCGCGTAAGAGCATAGTTATCGGGAAAAACGTCAATATTGGTGCGGATTGCACAATTCTGGACCACGACGCCCACAGTCTTTATGCTCTTCACCGTCACAGTTACAGTGCCGATGTGGCCCATATATCCGCTGCTCCTGTGGTGATAGGGGATGATGTTCTTCTTGGGACCAAAACAATTGTGCTTAAGGGAGTTACAATTGGTGCCCGCTCTGTTGTAGGTGCCGGCAGCGTGGTTACTTGCGATATTCCTGCCGACGAAATCTGGGCCGGTAATCCTGCAAAATTCATCAGAAAAATATGATGATCCGGTGCCTGTCCCAGTACCGTCGCTTCGCGACCCCACCGCAAGCGGTCATCTATTGATTATTAGTTATGAAAGTTCTGTGGTTTTCAAATACACCTTCAAGGTACTATAGCGAGGGTACTGGGAAGGGTTACAACGGGGGAGGGTGGATATCTTCCCTGGAGGCCCTGGTCAGGACTAAGGTAGAGCTGGGGATAGTATTCCTGACTGCTTCTGCTGATGATGCTCCGCGCCGCGTTCAGGGTGTCCAGTATTACCCGGTATTTGATCCCACAGATAACAGAAAGGCCCGCACCAAAAAGCTTTTCTTTGGACATAATGCCGCAGATAAATACTTGGTAAATAAATACTTAGGAGTTGTCCGCGAGTTCAAGCCTGATGTTATACAGGTCTTTGGCAGCGAGCATTCCTTCGGCCTGGTAGCGGAGCATACAGACGTGCCGGTAGTGCTTCACGTCCAGGGAATTGTCAAGCCTTACTACGACGTCTATCTGCCTTTCTGTTCCTGGCCAAAATACATACTTTGCGGCGGGGGAGGTTTTTCCGCTGCGCTGCAGAGGTTTTACACCCGAAGCCGCTGGCGTCATGCCGTACGCCGCGAGGCCCGCATTCTGGACCTGGTTCAGAACTACCTGTGCCGCACTGACTGGGACAGGGAAATGACTCTGGCTGCCAATCCTAAGGCCAGGATTCTTCACGGTGGGGAAGTACTGCGGCCGGTTTTCTACGAGGCTGAGCCTTGGAAAGTAAAACCGCACGAGGCAACCCCCGTCTTTGTTACAACCATATCCGAGCCTCCTTACAAGGGCATGGATCTGGTACTAAAGGCCGGGGCGAATCTTAAGGAAATGGGCGTTGATTTCGTCTGGAAGGTCTATGGCAACGTTAACCCGCGCTTCTTTGAAAAGATTACAGGAATTACCTGCGAGCAGGCCGGCGTCACCCTTTGCGGCGTGGCAGATGCAGAGACTTTGGCACGTGAGCTTAATGCCTGCACGGCCTATGTGCATCCTTCCTACATAGATAACAGCCCCAACAGTGTGTGCGAGGCCCAGATGCTTGGCGTGCCTGTCATTGCGGCTGCAGTCGGCGGCGTACCATCGCTCATAGAAAACGGCAAGACCGGTTTTCTATTTACCCCAGGCAGTTCAGCCTCGCTTGCCACTAACATGGCCCTGCTAAAAATAATGCCCCCAGAAGATCTGGAGGCTCTATCTGTTACTACCCGCTCTGTGGCACTTCAGCGCCACGACAGGGATGCAATCGTTAACGAATTACTTGCGACCTTTGCGTCTCTCTGCTCTTGATTTACGCAGGGAACCTGAACTCTCTACCAGAAGCTGGTCGGCCAGGATGGCGCGAGCGGCAAGTACGTCCAGTATGATGCAAACTACCGGGAAGATAGCCGGGAGCTTGAATACATAGACCTCGTGGATAGAGAAGTAATCCAGTACAATCCAAATCTGCAGCGCCAGTGTGATGATGGCGGCAAGAACGGCCGTACGCATCTGGAAGACGCGGTGCTTAACAATGGTGAGCGCCATAAAGTTCAGCAGAAGGATGATAATCAGCATGATAAGATGTGACACCTTGTCTGTGAAACGGATGGCGTCTGCTACCGCACCGTCTGAGCCAAGGCAAACGGCCTCATTTGAAAACAGCATAACGGCAATAAGAATCGTAGATATTGCCAGGTATAAGGTTTGCACTCTTTGCCACATAGTTGTATAAGTTTTTTGCGGCACAAAAATAGGAATAATCGAAATAAAATCCTATATTTGTTCTTTACCAAGAATAAAGTTAAACTAATTGCCAAATACCATTTACTATGAGAATAGCTGAATCTGAACTTATTATCAATGCAGACGGCTCTGCATTCCATATTCATCTTCGTCCAGAAGAACTTGCAGACAATGTAATCCTCGTTGGCGACCCCGGCAGGGTCGCTATGGTATCGGAATTCCTGACAGACATAGAGTTCCGTCACGAATCCCGCGAATTCGTCTCCGTAACAGGTAAATACAACGGCAAACGCGTTACTGTCCTGTCTACCGGCATCGGTACGGACAATATCGATATCGTAATGAATGAGCTTGATGCTCTTGCAAACATAGACTTCAAGACCCGTGAGGTTAAGAAAGAGCACCGCACCCTTACCGTACTTCGCATCGGCACATGCGGCGCAGTGCAGCCCGATATTCCTATTGGCTCATACATCTTCTCCCATATTTCCGTTGGCTGCGATGGCCTTCTTAACTGGTACGCAGACCGCGAAAAGATATCCCTCATGGATATGGAAGAGGCTTTCAAGAAGCATGTGGGCTGGAACAAATATCTTGCATCACCTTACTTCGTACGTGCAAGCCAGAAGCTCATCGACAAATTCAAAGACGTTACCGTTAAGGGTGTAACTATCTCTGCAGGTGGCTTCTACGGCCCTCAGGGACGTGTGCTCCGTCTTCCTTTGGCCATGCCTGACATGGTATCCAAGTTCGAGTCCTTCAAATACGGAGAATACCGTATCACTAACTTCGAGATGGAAGGCTCTGCGCTTGCAGGTATCTGTGCTCACCTTGGCCATGACGCCGGTACTGTTTGCTGCGCAATTGCCAACAGGCACATCGGCAGCAGCAACCCGGATTACAAGGCCCTCGTACGTGGCCTGGTTAAACTCTGCCTTGACAAACTGACCGAATAATCGCAGATGGACATAAGGATTTCTGAAGCTCTGAACGGCATAATTGCTTATGCCCGTGACGAGGCTATGCGCACTGGAAGCTACGGCATTGGTTCCGATCACCTGCTGCTTGGCATAATCCGGCACAATGAGAATGAGGCCGCAATGGCCCTTAAGGCGCTGGAGGTTGACCTTCAGCAGCTTAAGTCGTTCATAGACAGCCGCGTTTTTACCAACGAGCACATCCCTTATTCAGAGCTTGAGAACATCACTTTCTCCAGAGCTGCCCAAAATGTACTAAGCCTTACAGTGCTGGAGGCCGGAAGGCTGCGCAGCCATGAGGCCGGTGCCATCCACCTGCTTCTTGCCCTGTGCAGGACATCCGGAAGCTACGGCCAGTCCTTCCTTCGCAGCGTAGGCGTAGATTACGGCCGCATCCTGTCCTGGATGGGAGAAAACGGCATGTTGCCGGAGGATCGTCCCGCTCCAAGGCCGCAGGGTGGGGAAGCGCCCAAGGGGGAGGCTCCCCAGTACAATCAGGAAGAAGCAGAAGAAGATCCAAAGAAAGATGCCTCTTCCGTTATGGACGAATATGGCTACGACCTTACCAGAGCCGCCCGTGAGGGCAAGCTGGACCCTGTAGTCGGCCGTGACAAAGAGATTTCCCGCGTGGTGGAAATACTTGGCCGCCGCAAAAAGAACAATCCTATGCTGATTGGCGAGCCGGGCGTTGGCAAGAGTGCCATCGTAGAAGGTATCGCCCTAAGGATTGCGTCCGGGGAAATATCGCCACTGCTGGCAAAGAAGCGCATCGTGTCGCTGGATATAGCATCCGTAGTGGCCGGCACCAAGTTCCGCGGTGACTTTGAAAAACGCGTAAAGAACATAATAGAGGCTGCAAAATCAGACCCTGACCTTATACTTTTCATTGACGAATTCCACACTATCGTAGGTGCCGGCGGAGCCCAGGGCAGCCTGGATGCTGCCAATATGTTCAAGCCTGCCCTTGCGCGCGGCGAAATCCAGTGCATTGGCGCTACTACGTCGGATGAATTCGTTAAGATAGTAGAGAAAGACGGTGCGCTTGACCGTCGCTTCCAAAAGGTTACCGTAGAGGCTACTGACGTGCCTCAGACCATAGAAATCCTTCGTCGCATAAAAACCAGCTACGAGCAGTTCCACGGCGTGACCTATACCGACGAAGCCATAGAGGCCTGCGCCCGCATGACGGACCGGTATCTTTACGGCAGGACCATGCCTGACAAGGCTATCGACGCCATGGATGAGGCCGGTTCGATGGTGCGTCTTACTGCATCCGGCCGTTCCCGCAAGAATGTTGTCACCATGGAGGACATAGCTACCGTGGTGTCCAAAATGACTGGAATTCCGCTTAACCGCGTGGCGGAGAGCGAGGCCGGCAGGCTCTTGCGTATGGAGGACAGCCTCCGGTCCAAGATAGTGGGCCAGGACGCTGCTATAGCCACGATTTCCGGCGCCATCAAGCGCAACCGCGCCGGCCTGAAAGACCCCAACCGTCCCATTGGCTCGTTCCTGTTCTTCGGCCCTACCGGCGTGGGTAAGACAAAGCTTGCCAAATGTCTGGCAGAGCTTCTTTTCGATTCCGAGGACAACCTGATCCGTATCGATATGAGCGAGTATCAGGAGCCTGCTTCACTGTCCCGTCTGGTGGGTTCGACCCCCGGTTATGTTGGCTATGGAGAGGGTGGCCAGCTTACAGAAAAGGTGCGTCGCAAACCCTATTGCGTGGTGCTTTTTGACGAGCTGGAAAAGGCTCATCCTCAGGTATTTAACATGCTTTTGCAGGTTCTTGACGATGCCCGTCTGACCGACGGCGAGGGCCGCACCGTAAGCTTCAAGAATACTATCATCATAATGACTTCCAACGTGGGCAGCCGTGACCTTGAAGAGTATGGAAAGGGCATCGGTTTTGCCTCTTCTGCCAAGGATGTTGAAAAGAATCGTGAAAAGGTGCTGGAGAAGGCGATAAAGAATACTTTCCCGCCGGAATTCATGGGTCGTATAGACGAAAAGGTTTACTTCCGCGGCCTGGGCAAGTCAGAGATTGAGAAGATAGTTGACATAGAGATTGCCAGCCTGGCCGGCAGGGTAAAGGAGGCGGGTTTCGAGCTTCGCGTAACCCCTGCTGCAAAGCGTCTTGTTGCCGATGCTGGCTTTGACCCGGCCTTTGGTGCGCGTCCGCTTAAGCGTGCTGTTACCAAGTTCATAGAAGATCCTGTCTCTGAGTTCATTATCGCAGAGAAAATGCTTCCTGCAAAGGCTCGCAAGGCTGCCGGCGGCGTTATTCGTGTGGGTGTATCAAAGGACAAGGAGAGCACCGTCGTTGCTTACGCTTGATACTTCAAGTCCAAGATCGTTGATCATTTCCAGAAGGGACTCCATTGAGGTTCCTTTTCCAAGTATGCTGCCAAGGTTGGCGCTGATGTTAAGATCTGTATTCATATCTCTGTCTTTTTAAGGTTTCTTTCAATTTCTGGTGCAAAGATACCCCGCTCTTGTGCCAAAGTGCTTCACAAGCTAAAATTTTCGCAAAATTATTTGCTTGTCTTTTTACATTATTTTTGAAAGTATCTTACAACACCACACCCATCCATCCTCCTGAAATATTTGGGGTTAAGTCGTACGGATGGGTGTGGTGTTGTAAGAATGGTCAAATGTCTTTGATGACAATAAAGACTGGTGAAAAACCGTTGTGATGAATTGTGATGAATGGGACAATATTGTTACAGAATTTTATTGTAGTTTAAGATATAATAGTTATCTTTGTATGTTTAAGTAAACATCAAAAAGTTTATATCTTTTTTGTAACTGAAATATGGATATTGAAGAGAAAAAAACCGGTATCATCGAGCAGGTCAACATAGACCAGGAAATGCGCAGCGCGTACATAGACTACTCTATGTCCGTAATTGTTTCCAGAGCGCTTCCGGATGCCCGTGATGGTTTGAAACCGGTTCAGAGGCGTGTGCTTTTTGGAATGGATGGCCTGGGTCTGAACTATTCCGGACAGACAAAGAAATCTGCCAGAATCGTGGGTGAAGTTTTGGGTAAATTCCATCCCCACGGTGACTCCAGCGTTTACGATGCAATGGCAAGGCTCGCCCAGCCCTGGAACCAGAGGTATCCGCTTGTCTTTGGACAGGGTAACTTCGGTTCAATGGACGGTGACCCCGTTGCAGCCATGCGTTACACAGAGGCCAAGCTTGAAAAACTTACAGAAGAAGTTCTCGCAGACATAGACAAGGATACGGTTGACTTCCAGCTCAACTTTGACGACACAATTGAGGAACCTACCGTACTTCCCACAAAAGCTCCGCTCCTTCTGCTCAACGGTTCGTCCGGTATTGCCGTAGGTATGGCAACAAACATGGCTCCCCACAACCTGGGAGAGGTTTGCGACGCCATCTGCGCTTACATCGACAACCCGGAGATTGACGTAGAAGGCCTGATGCACTTCCTTAAGGGACCTGATTTCCCTACAGGAGGTATCATCCAGGGCACCCAGGGCATCCGCGACGCATATGAAACCGGCCGCGGCAGGGTAGTGGTAAGAGCCAAGACAGAAATCGAGGTTGCTGACAACGGCCGCGAAACCATCGTCGTAACTGAAATTCCCTACATGGTCAACAAGAAAGACATGATAGAGAAGATCGGCCAGATGGTAGAGGACAAGAAAATTGAAGGCATTACCTATATCAACGACGAATCTTCACGTGAAGGAATCCGCGTTATCATCCGCGTAAAGCAGGGCTCCAATTCAAACGTTGTGCTCAACACCCTGTTCAAGTACACCGCACTGCAGTCCAGCTTCGCTATCAATAACGTAGCGCTGGTTAAGGGCCGTCCTATGACCATGAGTCTGAAGGATATGCTCAAAACCTTCGTTGACTTCCGCCACGAGGTAATCCTTCGCCGCACTAACTTCGACCTTGAAAAGGCAAAGAAGCGTGCCCACATCCTGGAAGGTCTGCTCAAGGCTATCGACGTAATCGACGAGATCATACGCATAATCAGGGCATCTGACAGCGTAGACAGCGCAAAGGCAGAGCTCATGAGCACCTTCGGCTTCTCAGAGGCACAGGCAACCGCAATCGTTGAAATGCGTCTGCGTCAGCTCACCGGCTTGGAGCGCGAAAAGCTTCAGGCAGAGTATGACGAGCTTGAGAAATTCATCGCTTACTGCAATGAAGTTCTCGCCAACGAAAGCCTGCAGATGGAAATCATCAAGAACGAGACTCAGGAGCTCAAGGCAAAATACGCAGACAAGCGCCGCACAGAGATTACTCTCAGCGCAGATGAATTCAATCCTGAAGACTTCTACGCCGACGAAGACGTGGTTATCACCATTTCTCACTTCGGCTACATCAAACGTACTCCTCTTGCAGAGTTCCGCACCCAGAACCGCGGCGGCGTAGGCATTAAGGGCAGCGCCACCAAGGACGAGGACTTCATCGAGCACGTTTACGTTGCCAATATGCACAGCACCTTGTTCCTGTTCACAGAGCAGGGCCTTTTCTACGGAATCAAGGTTTACGAGATTCCTGAGGGCTCCCGCACATCCAAGGGCCGTGCAATCCAGAACCTCCTTAACCTTTCTGCAGACAATAAGGTACAGGCATACCTGAACATCCCTACAATGAAGGACGAGGAATTCCTGGCCAGCCATTACATCGTACTCGCAACCAAGAAGGGAACCATCAAGAAGACCCTCCTGGAAAGGTACCGCAACTACCGTCGCAACGGTGACGGCGTACGAGGCATCATCATCCGCGAAGACGATGAACTCATTGGCGCAGAGCTCACTGACGGCCGCGATCAGCTGCTTATAGCATCCCGCAACGGCCGCTGCGTCCGCTTCAACGAGGAAGACGCAAGACCTCTTGGCAGAACCTCATCAGGCGTGCGTGGCATTAATCTTGATAGTGATGACGAGGTAGTAGGTATGATTAAGTTCTCTCCTGAGGCAGAAGATGTTGCAGACCGCACCGTACTGGTAGTCAGCGAACATGGCTTCGGAAAGCGTACAGGTGTTGATGAATATCGTATCACAGCCCGTGGCAGCAAGGGTGTTAAGACCATGAATGTTACAGATAAGACCGGTAAGGTCGTTACTATCAAGAATGTAACACAGGACAATGACCTTATGATCATTAACCAGAGCGGTCTTACCATCAGGATGGCGGTAGCGGACATCCGCGAGGCCGGACGTGCAACCCAGGGAGTGAAGCTCATCAATATCAAAGAAGGCGACACCATAGCAGCAGTTTCTGTGGTAGCTGGCGCATCCGAAGAGAAAACCGCCGAAGAGGCAACTGAAACAACTGAACAAAACAACGAAAACCAATAAAACTATGAAAAAAATCTTTTTAGCACTGGCGCTCATCGCCACTGCACAGTTTGCATTCGCCCAGAAACCGGATGCAATTAAGAAAGACTTGGAAAAGGCTGAGGCCGCTGCACAGAACCCCAAGAAGGCAGAAAAGGCAGCAACCTGGCTTAAGCTTGCAGAGGTTTACCTCAAGGCATACGAAGCTCCCGCCGGAAACATCTGGGTTGGTGCAACTCAGCAGGACATGGCTCTTGTTATGAAAGAGAATCCTATTTCTCAGGAGCAGGTAGAGACCCTTGGTGTTCCTTATCTCAAGCTCGTTTACTCAAACAAGAACGTTTATCTGAATGAGGCCGGTCAGATCGCAGCAATCGAGGTTACAGAGCCCCTTGTAGAGGGCGCACTCGAGAAAGCAACTGAGGCTTACAAGAAGGCATTCTCTCTTGAGCCTAAGAAGTCTCAGGAAATTGAGGTTGCTCTTCAGGGTATCGCCCAGAAGTACTGCAACGAGGCTAGCTCACTTTATACCCTTGGTCAGTTTGCAAACGCAAGCAAGGACTTTGAGAAGAGCGCAGACGTTTACGCAACTGCTCCTCTTTCAATGGTAGATACAAACTCTGTTTACAATGCAGCTCTTTGCGCAATGGCAGTTCCTGATTATGACAGGGCAGAGAAGTTCTACAAGAAGTGCTACGACCTTGGTTACTACTCAGAGAGCGGTGATGTATTCTCTCGTCTTGCTGACATCAGCATGCATGCAGGTGATACCGTTAAGGCTGCTTCTTACCTTGAGGAAGGCTTCACCAAGTTCCCTCAGAGCCAGGGTATCCTCATCGGCCTTATCAACTACTACATCGGTAAGGGTGACGGTACTGACAGACTCTTCGAGCTCATTGGCAAGGCAAAGGAGAACGAGCCTAACAATGCTTCTCTCTATTATGTAGAGGGTAACATCTACAACCAGCTCGGTGACTTCGACAAGGCAGTTGCTGCTTACGATGAGTGCTCAAAGATCAATCCTGACTACGAGTATGGCTTCATTGGTAAGGGTATCATGTATTACAACCGTGCCGTTGATATCCAGAACAAGGCTAACGAAGAGTACGACGACGCCAAGTACAATGCTCTTGTTAAGGAATTTGAGGCTGCACTTAAGGGTTGCATCGAGCCTTTCATGAAGGCCTTCGAGGTTACCAAGGACGAGAGCATCAAGCCTACAATCGCAGAGTATCTTAAGAACGCATTCTTCCGCTTCCGTGAGGAGAGCCCTGAGAACCAGGCTAACTACGAGAAGTTCGAGAAAATCGCAAGAGGCGAGTAATCAACTCCAAATAAATGAAAAAGCTGATCCGTTACTTCGGGTCAGCTTTTTTTCTGTGGTCGAATGCTTTGACTATCTTTCCTACAAGGGGGTGTCGTACTATGTCTTCGTTACTGAAGAAGATGGTCGATATTCCCTTTATTTCTTTCAGCATGTCGATGCCCTTAAGCAAGCCGGAGTCCTCTTTGTTGGGAAGATCCACTTGACTGGCGTCGCCGGTGACGATGAATTTGGCGTCAGGTCCCATACGGGTAAGGAACATCTTAAGCTGGCCGATGTTGGTGTTCTGGGCCTCGTCCAGAATGACGCAGGCACGGTCAAGCGTGCGGCCTCTCATATAGGCCAGAGGGGCTATCTGAATGGTGCCATCGGCCATGAATTCCTGCAGCTTTTTGCTGGGGATCATGTCTCCCAGGGCGTCGTACAGCGGCTGCAGATACGGGTCCAGTTTGTCCTTAAGGTCTCCGGGAAGGAAGCCAAGGCGTTCGCCTGCTTCTACAGCGGGACGGGTCAGTATGATTCGCTTTATCTCCCTGTTTTTCAGGGCCCTGACGGCCAGGGCGATGGCAATATATGTCTTACCGGTTCCGGCGGGTCCTACGGCAAAGATAAGGTCGCTGTCGAAGTAGGCCTTAACCATTGCCTGCTGCGTTTTGTTGCGTGCGCGGATAGGCTTGCCGTCTGTTCCGTGAACAATTACGGCGTCCCCGTTGAGCTGGAATTTTTCTGCCGATGTTTCTCCGTCAAAAAGGCTTTCTATATCGTAAACGGTAAGGTTCATTTTGCGTTTGCGAAGCTCCAGGAGCTCGGAAAACCGGATGTTGAATTCTTCTATCTGGGAAGTTTTGCCGTCAAGTATGAGTTCATTGCCGCGGGCAACTACCTTCAGCCCCGGAAAATAAGTGCAAAACTCTTCCAGAAGCTTGTTTCCGATGCCGAAAACCGATACTGGAGGAAGTCCTTCTTCAAGAGTGATTTTTTGCTTCATATGTTATTAACTGTCAATTATTTACCAATTCCTGTGGCTTTTGCCACACGTTTAAGGGACTCTATCATATTGTCGTAGTCTGAGGGGTCTTTCCAGAGGTCCCTTTTGCCCTCATATTCCTTAATCACAACGGTCTTGTAGCTGTCTGTAAGTTTGCCCGGGAGCGTGCACCAAAGCCAGTCCAAGTGTATGCCCAAAAACTTGACTTCTCCAAGGAAAGTCCTTGATAAAGAGATAGTTGCAGCAAGCTCAAGGCGGGTGTTGATAAGGCTCATATTGGAGACGGCGTTGCCCAGGGAATAAACTACCGGCACTTTTCTGCCGTCTTTTGTCTTAACATAAGTAGTATCCTGAACTACGTGCGGATGCGAACCTACTACTACGTCCGCCCCTTCTTCTGCCAGCCATTTGGCCCATTCGCCCTGGCGGCTGTTGTGCTTTAGCACATACTCTTCTCCCCAGTGGGGAAGTGCAATGATAAAGTGTGCCCCGGCGGCCTTGGCCCTGGCCATCATTTCAGCTACGTCTTCCTTTTTCATCATATGCACCGTGCGGCCTTCTTCAGGGCCGCCGGTATTGAAGCCGTAGGTAAAGTTTACCAGTGCTATCTTAATGCCTTTCGCGTTGATAATCAGAGGGTTGATGGTGCTGTCGGCTACGGTTTTGTTGGCTGCGCCGGTAAAGCGGACGCCCTTCATTCCGGCATAGTAGTCCAGGGTTTTGTCAAGGCCCGGCGTGCCCCTGTCCATGATATGGTTGTTGGCGGCAAGAAAGACGTCGAAGCCCATGCTTGCTACGTAATCTGCGTAGTCTGTCGGGGCAGAGAAAGACGGATATCCGGTATATGGTTTGCCGCCCAGGGGAAACTCCATGTTTGCCACTGAGACATCGGCGCTGCAAGCATAGCGGGACAAGTCTTCCAGAAACGGACCGTACTCTTTGTCCATCTGGGACTTATGCAGCATTACATCACCTATTACATAAACATTGACCGTATCTACAGGCACAAGCGGAGGGAAAAGCCTGATCATCTTCTTGAACATGCTTTTATCCTTTACCTTCTCTTGTGAAAAGGCTTTATAAGGCCCGCAGAACAGTCCTCCAATCACAAATAACCCCAAAATGAGGGGTATGGCCCTTAGTTTGCTCATATTATTATTCAAAGTTAGTAATAATTTTTATTAAATTTGCAAGTTGAGGTATTGTATGAACATGGAAAGTATGAAAAAGATATTCCTGCTCCTGGCCATTGCCGGCATCGCCGCCTTCACGGGCTGCGACGCATTCCGCTCTCTTGCCGGAAAACCTACTTCTACAGAGATCAGCATCAAAAAGGCTGTCATCGACTCCCTTAATGTCGCTCATCAGAAGAGGATAGATTCGCTTAAAAGGATAGAAAAGTCTCTGGCAGATTCGCTGGCCGTCATGGATTCCCTGAAACAGGGCGGCGGAACCATACTTAATCCTTCGTCAATGGGTGGACTCTATACCACCAAACTGGATTACAGGTATTACATTGTGATTGGCGCATTTACGCAACGTTCTTATGCAGAGCGCCTGCTTGTAAAAGCCCGCGAAGCCGGTTACATTACCACCCTTATCAGTTTCAGGAACGGCTACAATGCCGTAGGCCTGTCACAGACAGATCATCTGGAAAAAGCCTTCGCGGCGCTTAAGAAAATTAAAGAAGAACCCTTCTGCCCTAAGGATGTGTGGATTTTAGTAAATGAGTGATTATGAGGGCATTGAATAAGTTTTTCATGGCAGCTGCAGTGCTCATGGCTGCCGCATTTACGGCCGGTGCGCAGTTTGTGTCCGGTTACGCAGAACTGTATGACAGTGAGAATTCTGCCATACTGAAAGAACATGTAGATTACATTACGTCCTACGACTTCCAGGGCCGTAAAGCCGGGTCCGAAGGCGAAAAGGCCGTTGCCTCATATGTTTACGAGACCCTGAAGAAATACGGCGTAGAGATGCTTACCCCCAAGGAGGGGGAAGTGTTCGGCGTGGCCCGTCCAGGTCAGGATACCCTTACTTCACGTAACGTTTACGGCTTCGTGCAGGGTTATGACAAGGACCTGTCAAAACGCTACATCGTCGTAGGTGCGCGCCTGGACAACCTTGGCGCAGATTCCGTAACTGTCAACGGACAAAGGATGCCGCGGGTTTACCGTGGTGCCAACGGAAATGCATCGGGCCTTGCAGTCATGATGGAACTTGCCAAAATGGTGGCAACCGAATCCTTCCTTTTCAGGAGGTCGGTCATTTTCATCGGCTTCGGCGCTTCGCAGGAGGCCTATGCCGGTGCGTGGTACTTCCTTAACAGGGCCTTTGCGGATGCGGGAAACATCGACGCAATGATAAATCTGGATATGATTGGCTTGAATGCCTCTGATTTCCAGGCTTACACTGCTTCCAACGAGGATATGAACCGAATTCTGGCCCTTGCAAAAGAGCAGCTGCAGCCCGTCCTGCCGCAGGTTTCGACGGCAGAGGCTTATCCTTCCGACCACAGGGCCTTCTATTCTGCTGAGATTCCTTCCGTAGCCTTTTCTACCGGCAGGTATGCAGAGCATGATACAGACCGCGACGACGTTTCCATTCTTGACTTTGCGTCAATGGAACGCATCCAGGAGTATCTTTTCAACTTTACCAGAACCATTGCCAACGTAGAGGTCGCTCCGGCGTTCAGGTCCTCTAAACCCAGGACCGATGTTGCCGATGTCATTTATGCATGGTACGACTGTGACAAAAAACCTACTTTCCTTGGACGCCAGGACCCCCGGTTCTTCCTTGAGAAATGGGTTTACCAGTATATCAAATATCCTGAGGATGCCATTAAAAAAGGCATTCAGGGACGTGTAAGCGTAGAATTCATAATTGATAAAGACGGTTCCGTTATCGATGCAGAGGTGACAAAGAGCGTGGATCCGCTGCTGGACGCCGAGGCCCTGAGGGTGGTGAATGCATCGCCTAAATGGAAGCCTGCAAAGGTGAAGGGCGTGACCGTTCGTTCGTCAGTATCGATACCTATAGAGTTCAAGCTTGAAAAGAAAGGAAAATTCAGTTTCGGAATAAAAAAATAATAGATAATGGATTACAATTTTAGAGAAATCGAGAAGAAGTGGCAGGCCTGGTGGGCTCAGAACAAGATTTTTAAGACGGCAGAGGATGCATCCAAGCCTAAGTTTTATGTGCTGGACATGTTCCCTTATCCTTCAGGAGCAGGTCTTCATGTAGGACATCCGCTTGGATATATTGCCAGCGATATAGTTTCCCGTTACAAGAGGCTGAAGGGCTTCAACGTGCTTCACCCCATGGGTTATGATGCATTCGGCCTTCCGGCAGAGCAGTATGCCATCCAGACCGGACAGCATCCTGAGGTAACAACAGAAAACAACATCGCCCGTTACCGTAGCCAGCTTGACAAGATTGGTTTCTCTTACGATTGGGACCGCGAGGTTCGCACCTGTGATCCGGATTATTACAAATGGACCCAGTGGGCCTTCCTCAAGATGTTCGACAGTTATTACAACACTGCGCTTGGCAAGGCTCGCCCTATTTCTGAGCTTATCGCCCAGTTTGAGGCCGATGGTACCAAGGGCGTCAATGCCGCTTGCACAGAGGAACTCAGCTTTACTGCCGATGAGTGGAAATCATGGCCGCAGGCCCGCAAGAGCAAGGTTCTTATGAATTACCGCATCGCTTACCAGGGAGAAACATCAGTTAACTGGTGCCAGGAGCTTGGTACCGTTCTGGCTAACGACGAGGTTAAGGACGGTCTTTCAGTGCGCGGCGGTTTCCCGGTAGAGCAGAAGAAGATGACCCAGTGGCAGCTGCGCGTTTCTGCCTATGCAGAAAGGCTGCTTGACAGTCTGGATAAGCTGGACTGGACAGATTCCCTTAAAGAAATGCAGCGCAACTGGATTGGCCGCTCCAGCGGTACAGAGGTAGTGTTCAAGGTGCTGACCGGTGACAAAGCTACAGATATTACCATTTTTACCACTCGCGTAGATACGATATTCGGCGTAACCTTCATGGTTCTCGCCCCTGAAAGCGACCTTGCCCGTGAGCTTACCACTCCTGAAATGAAGGATGAGGTAGAGGCTTACATCGCTTCTGTAAAGAAGAAGACAGAGAGGGAAAGAATTGCAGAGACAAAAACTGTAACAGGTGTATTCTCAGGTTCTTACGGTATCAATCCTCTAACCGGAGAAAAGGTTCCTGTATGGATTTCAGAATATGTACTGGCAGGTTACGGTACCGGTGCTATTATGGCAGTGCCTGCACACGACAGCCGTGACTATGCCTTTGCCAAGAAGTTCAATCTGCCCATCGTCCCCATCATCGAGGGCTGCGATGTTTCAGAGCAGAGCTTTGATGCCAAGGAAGGCAAGATGTGCAATTCCGGCTTCCTGGACGGCATGGACGTTAAACAGGCCATCGAGGCTGCCAAGGACTATGTAGAGTCCAAGGGCCTGGGCCGCAGGAAAGTGAATTATCGACTCAGGGATGCAATCTTCTCCCGCCAGCGCTACTGGGGAGAGCCGTTCCCCGTTTGCTTTGACGACGAGGGCGTGGCAATTCCTTTGCCGGAGTCAGCCCTGCCGCTCTGCCTGCCGGAGATCGACGAATTCAAGCCTACAAGCGACGGACGTCCTCCGCTTGCCCGTGCAAAGAACTGGGAGTGGGAAGGTAAACGCCTGGAAACCAGCACTATGCCTGGCTTTGCCGGCTCAAGCGCCTACTATCTCAGGTACATGGATCCCCATAACGACAAAGCTCTTGTAAGCAAAGAAGCAGACCAGTATTGGCGCAACGTAGACCTTTATATCGGCGGTACTGAGCATGCAACCGGCCACCTTATCTATTCCCGTTTCTGGAACAAGTTCCTCTTTGATCTTGGCTATGTCTGCGAGGACGAGCCCTTCAAGAAACTTGTCAACCAGGGAATGATCCAGGGCCGCTCCAACTTCGTTTACAGGGTTGTAGGTACGAATCAGTTCGTTTCACTTGGCCTTAAGGACGGTTACAAGACCCAGGAGATTCATGTCGATATCAATATTGTCCGCAACGACAAGCTTGATCTTGACGCCTTCCGTGCATGGAGGCCTGAATTCAAGGATGCAGAGTTCATTCTTGAGAACGGCGAATACATTTGCGGCTGGGCTGTAGAGAAGATGAGCAAGAGTATGTTCAACGTGGTTAATCCTGACGATATCTGCGAGAACTACGGTGCCGACACCCTTCGTCTGTACGAAATGTTCCTTGGCCCTCTGGAGCAGAGCAAACCCTGGGATACCAAGGGTATCGACGGCGTTCACCGCTTCCTGCGTAAGTTCTGGAGGCTCTTCTTTGACGGCGACACCCTTGTCGTAAAGGATGAAAAGGCCTCACCTGCAGAGCTCAAGGTATTGCACAAACTTATCGGCAAAGAAGAGGAAGACATTACCAACTTCTCTTTCAATACCACCATCAGCGCTTTCATGATTGCCGTAAACGAGCTCTCAGACCTTCAGTGCCACAAGAAGGAAATACTTGAGCCTCTGGCAGTTATGCTCAGCCCTTTTGCTCCTCACATCGCAGAGGAACTCTGGCATGCGCTTGGCCATGAAGACTCCGTAACCTTTGCTCCTTTCCCCGTATTCGTCAAGGAGTACACGGTAGAGAACAATGCCACCTATGCTGTTTCCTTCAACGGCAAGACAAGGTTCACCGTCGATCTGTCCAAGGCCCTTTCTCCCGCCGAGGTCGAGGCTCATGTAAGGGCCCTGCCCCAGACAGAAAAGTATGTTGGCAGCCAGAGCATCGTCAAGGTGATAGTAGTTCCCGGAAAGATTGTCAACATCGTTATAAAATAACACACAACACACTGAAACTTAATAACATATGGCTCAAAAACAATCAAAGGTTTCGGTACTTCTGGACTATGTCTGGATGACTATCGGCTGCGTGATATTCTGCTTGGCATGGGAAGTATTTCTCATTGCCAACCATATTGCCAGCGGTGGTCTTGCCGGTATCTGTACGGTCATCAATTTCTGTACGGGTATTCCGGTATCCTATTCGTACATTATCCTGAACGTAGTATTGCTGGGCGTCGGTTTCCTGGTAATGGGAAAGGGCTTTGGATTCAAGACCATTTATTGCATAGCCCTTACCACCGTCCTGTTTGACATTATCCCAAGGATGGATTTCATGCAACAGATTGTTGCCAACCCCATTCTGGGCGATGATGATAAAGTTCTGTATCCTATTATCGGCGGCCTTTTGGAGGCCGTGGGCATCAGCTTTATCTTCAAACGAGGCGGCAGTACCGGAGGAACGGATGTCGTAGCCCTGATACTGAATAAATTCTGGCCCATATCGCCCGGAAAGGTGTATATGAGCCTGGATATCTTTATTATAGCTTCCGTGCTTCTGGCTCCTGGCATGGGCCTGAAAGACATGGTTTACGGTTATATCGCCATGCTGTCCTTTACCATGTTCCTGGACTTCCTGCTGCTTGGCAGCAAGGCTACGGTACAGGTGCTGGTCTTCTCCAAGAAGTATAAAGAGATTGCAGATGTTATGACAGGAAGCCTTAACAGGGGAGTGACTGCACTTAATGCCGTAGGCTGGTATACGCAGCAGGAGAGCAAGGTTCTGCTTATCATGGTGCGCAAAACCCAGCTGTCAGTAATTACCAGGGCTATTAAAGATATAGACCCGAATGCTTTTGTAAGTGTTTCTTCTGCCAGTGCCGTTTATGGCCAGGGCTTCGATGAAATGCGTACCGGACTGGACCGCAAAAAGAAAAAACAAGAACAGGAATAATGAGCAATTCTTCTGATAAAAGCATCTTAAGGCTTATCAAGGAGTACATCCTGGTGGCTATCGGTATCACCATCTACGTTTTGGGATGGGTGGTCTTCCTTATTCCCAACAACCTTGTCGGTGGTGGCGTCACGGGTATAGGTACTATTCTCCAGTACGCAACCGGCTTTAACGTAGGTTATACCTTCTTTATAATAAACGGTATCCTGCTTATTATAGCCTTCTTCGTGATGGGGGCTGGCTTCGGCGGCAAGACCATTATGGCCATCATTCTTGCATCCATAGGTTTGCGAGTCCTTCCGGAACTTGTTCCGGAGACGATAATCCAAGCCATCGCCCTTGATAACGGTAAGCTTATGTGCACCCTGATAGGTGCCATCATGGCAGGTTTGGGCATAGGCATGGCCATGTCGCAGGGCGGCAGTACCGGCGGCACGGACATTATCGCCCTTATCGTCAGCAAGTACCGCAATGTCTCTCCCGGCAGGATGATATTGCTTATCGATGTAGTTATCATCGCATCTTCATTCTTCGTTCCTTCATACACGGCAGACGGCGAATTGGTGGGCTGGGCAGACAAGTTTACGGGCGTAGTATATGGCCTTCTGCTTGTAACGGTATGCGGCAACGTGATTGATATTTATCTGTCCGGTACCAAACAGTCCGTGCAGGTATTCATTCTATCGCATAAGTATGCAGAAATCGCAGACTGCATAACCACCAACCTGCATCGCGGCGTTACAGTTATGCCGGCCCAGGGCTGGTACACAAAGGAAGAAAGCCATGTGCTTATGGTTATCAGCAGAAAGTCGGATCTTAACATAATGCTCAGGTACATAAAGTCCATTGATCCTGATGCTTTCCTGTCAGTTGCCACTACAACCGGAGTTTACGGACGGGGCTTCGATACAATAAAAACCAAGGCAAAGAAGGTTTCTGAAAAGATTGGTTAGTCAAGATTCGTAAAATTAAGTCGTCAAGATTCGTAAAGAAAGTAAAGATTCGTAAAGCAAAGTAAAGATTTGTAAAAATATAATACGATTTAACAAAAACCCCGTCTATAAATGAATTATGGGCGGGTGTTTTTTGTAAATTTGCCGCCAAGGACGGAACAAAAAACGTCGCCATGATCTATGATCGAAACTGTAATAGGTTCCTTTTCTATTGTCGGCAGCATGTTGCTGATTTTGACAGATAAATCTTTAGGTAAAATGTTAGTGCTGATGCTTGTAATCTATCAAGCTGCAGCCCTTATTGCTGCACTGCTGTCTCCTGATCCGGATTCTTGCGGTGTATGGTCTCCCCGTATGTTGGTTTTTTGCGCCGGTATAGCTGTGCCGGTTGTGGTGTCCCTGGCCGTAAACCTTTTCAAGAAGTGTGCGGATTCTTCTTTTTTATTAGGAGAATACAGCGGAAAGGATTTTGTGATAGAATCTGCCAGGTATGTGTATTCGGTGTGCTTTATGGCCTTGCTTCTGGCGTCAGAGTCTTCCTGGGGCGCCTCATTCACAGTGCGTTATATCGTTCAGGGAGTATTCCTGATCCTGGCCATTATCCTGCTTTTCCTGGTTTCGGTCCGGTATCTGGCAATGGCCGGCAAGGACAAGCAGAGCCTTGACTCTGAGCCATCGGATATGGAGGTGCGCATTTACGAGAAGATAATACGTTATCTGGAAGAAAAGAAACCATACCTTGATGCAGCTTTTACCATGGAACGCCTGTGCCGCTATCTGGGGACTAATCGTGGATACGTTTCCCGCAGTGTGAATCACTGTACGGGAAAGAATCTGGCACGGGTGGTAAACTCTTACCGTGTCCGTCATGCCATGGAACTGTTCAGGAATGACATGAGCCTGAAGATATCGGATCTATGGCAGATGTCGGGTTTTGGCAGCAAGGTTACTTTCCTGGCCGCCTTCCGCATAGAGAATAATATTAATCCTCGGGAATGGTGCAAGGAGCTTCGGGACGAGTCTGCAAGAGACCGGAAACTCCTTTCCAAGAACAAGGGACAGGGGCCAGAACGGTAAGCTCTTCTTTTGTCACAGGATGGGGAAGCGTTATGCTTCTGGCATGAAGGCTGATGCTTCCGTCGGGGTTGCTCCTTGGCGCGCCGTATTTCAGGTCTCCCTTGATTGTGCAGCCGATGCCGGATAGCTGGCAGCGAATCTGGTGGTGACGGCCTGTCAGCAGCTCGACCTGCAAAAGATGGTATCTTTCCGTACTGCCAAGGTAGGTGTAAATAAGTTTGGCCAGTTTGGCATCCCTGTATTTTCCTTCTTTTACTATATAGCTCTTATTCTGCTCTTCGCGGCGAAGCAGCCAGTTTTCCAGCAGGGCGTGCGGCTGCTCAGGTGCGGCGACGCACAGGGCCAGATATATCTTGTGGACTGTGCCTTCGCGGAAGGCTGCGCTAAGCCTTTCAAGGGCCTTGGATGTCTTTGCAAATACGGTAATGCCGCTTACAGGGCGGTCCAGACGGTGGGGGATACCCAGGAATACTTTACCCGGTTTGGAGTTGCGTATGGCAATGAAGGCCTTGTATTTGTCGCACAAGGTCTCGTCGCCGGTCTTGTCACCCTGGACAATTTCGCCCGCGCGCTTGCATACGATCAAAAGATGATTGTCTTCATATAGGATCCTGTCCTGCAGGTCCTTATACTCCTGTTCCGTCAGTTGCCTGTATTCCATAAATGTCTAATTACTCTGCAAAGATATGACAAAATGTCAGAAAAAACGAATTGGCATAACATTCGATATAAATGAAGGCGTCGGTCCTGAAGACAGGGCTGGCAGATGAAAAGATAAAAAGGAGATTAATAATATGGGAAAAATTATTGGAATCGATTTGGGTACAACCAATTCATGCGTAGCGGTAATGGAAGGTAACCAGCCTACCGTTATCATCAACAATGAGGGTCAGCGTACTACTCCTTCAGTTGTTGCTTTCACTGAAGGCGGTGAGCGTAAGGTGGGTAGCCCTGCAAAGCGTCAGGCTATCACCAATCCTGCCAACACCGTATTCTCTATCAAGAGGTTCATGGGTGAGACCTACGATCAGGTTAACGCAGAGGTAAGCCGCGTTCCTTACAAGGTGGTTCGTGGTAACAACAACACTCCCCGCGTAGATATCAACGGCCGTCTCTACTCTCCTCAGGAGATTTCTGCAATGGTTCTTCAGAAGATGAAGAAGACCGCAGAGGATTATCTTCGCCAGGAGGTTACAGAGGCAATCGTAACCGTTCCTGCATACTTCAGCGACTCTCAGCGTCAGGCTACCAAAGAGGCTGGTAAGATTGCCGGTCTTGATGTTAAGCTTATCATCAACGAGCCTACCGCAGCCGCACTTGCATACGGTCTTGACAAGACTGACAAGAGCATGAACGTTGCAGTTTACGACCTTGGTGGCGGTACCTTTGATATTTCTATCCTTGAGCTCGACTCCGGAATCTTCGCTGTTAAGTCTACCAACGGTGATACCCACCTTGGTGGTGATGACTTCGATCAGGTAATTATCGACTGGCTGGCAAGCGAGTTCGCAGCAGAGAACGGTGGCGCAGACCTCAAGAAGGACCCTATGGCTCTCCAGAGACTTAAAGAGGCCGCAGAGAAGGCTAAGATAGAACTCTCTAACCAGACTTCTACAGAGATCAACCTTCCTTACATCATGCCGGTTGACGGTGTGCCTAAGCACCTTGTAAAGACCCTTACCAGGGCTAAGTTCGAGATGCTTTGCGACGACCTCTTCCAGCGTACCATCGAGCCTTGCCGCAACGCTCTTGCAGCAGCAAAGATGAACGTATCCGACATTGACGAGGTTCTGCTCGTGGGCGGTTCAACCCGTATCCCTAAGATCCAGGAGATCGTTAAGAACTTCTTTGGCAAGGAGCCTAACCGCAGCGTTAACCCGGATGAGGTTGTCGCAGTTGGTGCAGCCATCCAGGGCGGTGTGCTCGCAGGCGATGTTAAGGATGTGATCCTTACCGATGTTACCCCGCTTTCACTTGGTATCGAGACCCTTGGCGGCGTTATGACCAAGATGATTGATGCAAACACCACCATTCCTGTAGATAAGGAGCAGATTTTCTCTACAGCAGCTGACAACCAGCCTTCAGTAGAAATCCGCGTGCTCCAGGGCGAGCGTCCTATGGCAAAGGACAACAAGCAGATTGGTGTCTTCCATCTTGACGGCATCGCTCCCGCACCCCGTGGCGTGCCTCAGATTGCAGTGAAATTCTCTATCGATGTCAGCGGTATCCTTAGCGTATCCGCAGTGGATAAGGCTACAGGCAAGGCCCAGAGCGTTAGAATCGAGGCTTCTTCAGGCCTGTCAGAGGACGAGATCAAGCGTATGCGCGACGAGGCCAAGGCTAACGAGGCTGCAGATAAGGCAGAGAAGGAGCGCGTTGACAAGATCAACGAGGCCGACGCCCTTTGCTTCCAGGCAGAGAAGTTCCTTAAAGAGAACGGTGACAAGGTTCCTGCAACCGTTAAGGACGAGGTAGAGAAGAACGTAACCGCACTTAAGGAGGCTATCAAGACCCAGAATCTTGCCGACATCGACAAGTACAAAGAGGCTCTTAACAAGGCATTTGAGGCTATGTACCAGCAGGCACAGCAGGCCCAGGGCCCTCAGGGTCCCCAGCCTGGTCCTCAGCCCGGTCCTCAGGGTCCTCAGGACAACGCTCCGGATGAGCAGTAATCTGGCGAATTCTAAAAAAAACGGTGCGGATTTTTATCTGCACCGTTTTTTTTTATACCTTTGCGATTCTATTAAGTGAAAATAAATATGGGAAGAATTATACTTACTGGCGACCGTCCTACCGGCAAACTTCATCTTGGTCATTATGTTGGTTCGCTCCGCAACAGGGTACTGCTGCAGGAAGAAGGCAACTATGACAAGTTCTTCGTGTTCATAGCCGACGTCCAGGCACTTACAGACAACGCCGACAACCCGGAAAAAGTTCGTCAGAACGTCATAGAGGTTGCTTTGGACTACCTCTCTGCCGGCCTTGATCCCAATAAGGTTACCATCTTTGTACAGTCACAGATACCTCAGCTGCACGAGATGACCCAGTTCTTCTCAAACCTTGTAACTGTTCAGCGTCTCCAGAGAAATCCTACCGTTAAGGCAGAGATGGCTCTTCGCGGCTTTAATGCCGACGCAGAAGAAGAGAACCGCCGCGGACTCCCCGTTGGTTTCTTTACCTATCCTATAAGTCAGGCCGCTGATATCTGCGCCTTCAAGGCCACCACGGTGCCTGCCGGCGAGGATCAGGAGCCTATGCTGGAGCAGTGCCGCGAGATTGTCCGCAGCTTTAACGGAACTTACAAGTGCGATGTCCTTGTAGAGCCGGAGATTCTTCTTCCTTCCAACAAGGTTTGCCGCAGGCTTCCCGGTACCGACGGCCAGGCCAAGATGAGCAAGTCCCTTGGCAACTGCATCTATCTTAGCGACGACCCTGCAGAGATGGAAAAGAAGGTTAAGGGTATGTTCACCGATCCCGGTCATCTTAAGGTAGAGGATCCGGGTAAGGTAGAAGGTAACTGTGTTTTCACTTATCTTGATGCTTTCAGTGAGCCTGAGGACTTTGCAAAATACCTTACGGACTACTCTTGCCTTGAAGAGCTTAAAGACCACTACCGTCGTGGCGGTCTTGGTGACATGAAGTGCAAAAAGTTCCTGATTAACGTGCTGAACGACCGCCTGGAGCCTATCCGCGCCCGTCGTCATGCCTATGAGCAGGATATTCCTGAGGTTTACAATATCCTTAAGAAAGGTTCTGAAGTTGCTGCCCAGGTTGCTGCCGAGACTCTTCACCAGATGAAGGACGCCATGAAGATCAACTACTTCGATGACGCCGAGCTCATCGCCTCCCAGGCCGCAAAATACAGGAAATAGGGGAATTCCTCTTGCTTCCAGTTCGTCCTTAATGACTTTACCAGGTCTTGTAGGGGTGTTTGGAGAGGTAGGAGTTGTAGTAAGAGGAGACGCCGGTGACTTCTGTGCCCAGCCAGGAGGGGCGGGCAAAGGTAGCGTCAGGGGAGGGTAACTCTATCTCTGCCATGACTAGGCCCTCGTTTTCTCCAAGAAATTCGTCTACTTCCCACTTAAGGCCGCCTTCTGCCGGAACAATGTGGCGGAACTTTTCTATGCGGCCGCTTTTGCAAAGCTTGAACAGCTCCAGGGCGTCCTGAAGGGGAATCTGCATCTCCCACTCCGGCCTGCTAAGGCCGTCATCGGTAGTCTTGCCCTTAATGGTAAGAAAGCCTTCATCGTCCCGGATGCGGATGCGCACGGTGTTGCCGCCATCATGGGCGATGTAACCCTGCCTAATGGAATAAGTCTTGACGGCGGAAGCACGGAAACTGTCGTCCTTTACCAAAAACTTTCTCTCTGTCTCTGTATTCATATTACATCAGCCATTTTGACATATCCTTGCCGTCTGCGCTGCGGATTTCTGTAGATGAGATTGTAACCAGCGGGGCATTCAGGAGCTCTATCTTATAGGAAGAATCCTCTTTCATCAGCCGGGCCTTAAGATGGCCGCGGTGATAACCCTTGCGCGGATATACGGCAATGCCGTACTCTTTTAAAATACGTTTGTAGTCGCGCCAGCGGGGGAAGCTCTCCAGATTGTCAGCACCTACTACCAGTGTGATGCTATCTTTGGGATTTCTGGCACGGAGGGTGTCCAGAGTGCGTATGGTATAGTGCGGCGGCTCCATTGACAGTTCTATGTCCGATGCCTCTATGCCCTTTAGCTCCGGATGGCGGGCCAAGGCCTCGCAGGCTGCCTCGTAGCGGGCCTGTCCGCTAAGGTTGGAAGCGGCATCCTTGAACGGGCTTTGCGGACTTACGATCAGCAGCACACGCTGGTAGCCGGCGGTTTTCACCAGATACCTTAATATGGCCAGATGGCCAATGTGCAGCGGATTGAAGCTGCCGCTGTAAACCGCGATTTTCATTTTACTTAAGGAAATCGTCCACCATCTTTTCGGCCTCGGCGTAAGCCTTGTCCAGATTGTCGTTTATTAGGACAACGTCAAACTTGGGAGCGTAAGTCATTTCCTCTGCGGCCTTGGCTACGCGCTCTGCGATAGCCTCAGGGGTGTCGGTGTTTCGGGCAATAAGCCTGCGCTTCAGCTCTTCTACTGAAGGAGCCTGGATGAATACTGAAAGGGCCTTGTCCCCGAAGTATTTTTTAAGGTTGACGCCACCTTTGACATCGACATCAAAAATAATCACATGGCCTTTGGCCCAGATGCGCTCAACCTCGCTCTTCAAGGTGCCGTAATAGCGGCCTTCGTACACCTGCTCATACTCTACGAACTGGTCTGCCTCTATACGGCGGCGGAACTCTTCTACGCTAAGGAAGTAGTATTCCACGCCGTCCTGCTCCTGGCCGCGGGGCGGACGGGAAGTAGCTGATACAGAGAATTCTATCTCTGGGTGAAGTCCAAGAATATGATTGACTATAGTGCTTTTTCCCGAACCCGAAGGGGCCGAGAAAATCAATACTTTACCGGTTTTTTGTTCTTTTTTCTTGCAGGCCATAACATTTATCGTTTTAGCGGCTTGATGCCCTTGAAGATTTCTGCAAATTTAATTAAATTTGCCTGATTTTTGAAGTGATTACAAATAATTATCGGCAAAAATAATCATTAAACAATATAGTTTAAACTATGGTATCTTACAAAGAATTGGGCCTTGTTAATACCCGCGAAATGTTCGCAAAGGCCGTTGCCGGTGGATATGCTATCCCCGCATTCAACTTCAATAACATGGAGCAGCTTCAGGCCATCATCATGGCTGCAGCAGAGACCAAGTCTCCTGTTATCCTTCAGGTATCCAAGGGCGCACGCAACTACGCTAACCAGACTCTTCTCCGTTACATGGCAGAAGGTGCAGTTGCTTATGCCAAGGAACTCGGTTGGGAGAAGCCCCAGATTGTTCTTCATCTTGACCACGGCGACAGCTTCGAGCTTTGCAAGAGCTGCGTAGACCTGGGCTTCAGCTCAGTTATGATCGACGCATCTTCACTTCCTTACGAAGAGAACATCGCTCTTACCAAGAAGGTTGTTGATTACGCTCATCAGTACGATGTTACCGTAGAGGCAGAGCTTGGCGTTCTCGCAGGCGTAGAGGATGAGGTTTCCGCAGAGGAGTCTCACTACACTCGTCCTGAGGAAGTTATCGACTTCGCTACCCGCACTGGTTGCGACAGCCTTGCAATCTCTATCGGTACCAGCCACGGTGCTTACAAGTTCAAACCCGAGCAGTGCACCCGTGACCCCAAGACCGGCCGTCTTGTACCTCCGCCTCTCGCATTCGACGTTCTCCACGAGATCGAGAAGAAGCTCCCCGGTTTCCCTATCGTTCTTCACGGTTCTTCATCAGTTCCCCAGGAGTATGTAGACATTATCAACGCTAACGGTGGCAAACTTCCCGATGCAGTTGGTATTCCTGAGGAGCAGCTTCGCGAGGCTTCCAAGAGCGCTGTTTGCAAGATCAACATCGACTCTGACAGCCGTCTTGCAATGACCGCAGCTATTCGCAAGGTATTCAACGAGAAACCCGGTGAGTTCGACCCTCGTAAATATCTTGGTCCTGCTCGTGACGAAATGAAGAAGCTTTACATTGACAAGATCGTTAACGTTCTTGGCAGCAACGGTAAGGCCGAATAATTAAGATTTTTCTTAATTACTGTAAACTAAAAAATCCTGCTCAATTCGAGCAGGATTTTTTATTGGGTTTCAGCTGGATTAAAGCTGGGGACCGGCCTTTACAAGAGCCTTACCGGCCTTGTTGGACTCGTACTTGTGGAAGTTCTTGATGAAACGTCCTGCAAGGTCCTTTGCTTTCTCTTCCCATTCAGCTGCATTCTTGTAGGTGTCCCTAGGATCAAGAATACCGGTGTCTACACCCTCAAGCTTGGTAGGAACTACAAAGTTGAAGTAAGGGATAGTCTTGGTAGGAGCAGCGTCGATGCTGTGGTTGAGGATAGCGTCAATGATACCACGGGTGTCGCGGATAGAGATACGCTTTCCGGTACCGTTCCAGCCGGTGTTTACAAGGTAAGCCTTTGCACCGCTCTTCTTCATCTTCTTAACGAGCTCCTCTGCATACTTGGTAGGGTGAAGCTCAAGGAAGGCCTGGCCGAAGCAAGCGCTGAAGGTAGGAGTAGGCTCAGTGATGCCACGCTCTGTACCTGCAAGCTTTGCGGTGAAGCCGCTGAGGAAGTAGTACTTGGTCTGCTCTGCGCTGAGGATGGATACCGGAGGAAGTACACCGAATGCATCTGCGCTAAGGAAGATAACCTGCTTTGCTGCGGGTCCGTGGCTGTCCGGGCGAACGATGTTGTTGATGTGATAGATAGGATAAGAAACGCGAGTGTTCTCTGTAACGCTCTTGTCGTTGAAGTCAATCTTACCCTGTGCGTCAACGGTTACGTTCTCAAGGAGAGCGTCGCGACGGATAGCGTTGTAAATATCGGGCTCTGACTCTTTGTCAAGCTTGATAACCTTTGCATAGCAACCGCCCTCGAAGTTGAAGACACCCTTGTTGTCCCAGCCGTGCTCGTCGTCACCGATGAGGAGGCGCTTAGGATCAGTTGAAAGAGTGGTCTTACCAGTGCCGGAGAGGCCGAAGAAAATAGCGGTGTTCTCACCGTTCATGTCGGTATTTGCAGAGCAGTGCATTGCTGCGATGCCCTTGAGGGGAAGGTAGTAGTTCATCATTGAGAACATACCCTTCTTCATCTCACCACCGTACCAGGTGTTGAGGATAACCTGCTCACGTGAAGTAACGTTGAAAGCAACGCAGGTCTCTGAGCGGAGACCAAGCTCCTGATAGTTGTCAACCTTAGCCTTTGCTGCGCAGTAAACTACGAAGTCAGGCTCCTGGTCGAACTCTTTCTGGTTCTTAGGACGGATGAACATGTTGGTAACGAAGTGTGCCTGCCATGCTACCTCCATGATGAAGCGAACCTTCATGCGGGTGTCTGCGTGAGTTCCGCAGAAACCGTCAACAACAAAGAGGCGTTTGCCGCTAAGCTGCTGCTGAGCAAGCTTCTTGACTGCCTTCCAGGTTTTTACAGACATTTTGTGGTTATCGTTGTGATAGCCTTCGGTGTCCCACCAGATCTCTCCGGGTTTGCCTTCCTTGGTGGTGTTGTCATAGACAATGTATTTGTCTTTAGGAGAACGTCCGGTGTAGATACCGGTCATTACGTTGATAGCACCAAGCTCGGTTACCTGACCTTTGTCATAGCCCTCGAGACCGGGTTTTGTTTCCTCGTTGTAAAGAACCTCGTAGGTAGGGTTGTAAAGAACTTCCTTTACACCTTTGATACCATACTTGCTCAAATCGAATTTAGGCATAGTTTTTTATATTTTTTAGTTTAACTTTCCAGTCTGCAAATTTACACAAATTCACGGATTTATACAGTAATTTTCTTAAATTTGTGCTGCAAATTTGTTGCCAAGTCCGATTTTTGCTGGATGTAAAATGTTTTAAGTCAAATATTTATGACAGCGCTTGAAGTTTTGGGTACATATTGGGGCTATAAAAGCTTCCGTTCCAGGCAACAGGAGATCATAGAATCTGCAGTTGCCGGAAAAGACACACTTGCCCTGCTTCCCACCGGCGGCGGAAAAAGCGTCTGTTTCCAGGTTCCGGCAATGATGAAGGATGGCATCGCAATTGTTGTCACTCCGCTCATCGCACTTATGAAAGATCAGGTGCGCACGTTACAGGACCGCGGCATCAAAGCTCTTGCTATTCATGCCGGTATGGGCAGGTACGAGGTCGATACCATCCTTAACAATGCCTGCTACGGAGACTTCAAGTTCCTGTACGTTTCGCCGGAACGCCTTTCGACCTTCCTGTTTCGCAGCTACCTGCCGCAGATGAATGTCAGCTACATCGTCGTGGACGAGGCACATTGCATAAGCCAATGGGGCTACGACTTCCGTCCGGACTACCTTAAGATAGGGGAGCTCCGCAAAGAGGTTGACGCTCCTGTCATCGCCCTGACGGCAACTGCCACTCCGGCAGTGGCAAAGGACATAATGGCAAGGCTGGGCTTCAAGGAAGAGAATCTAATCGGCAGCAGCTTCGAGCGCCCCAATCTTAGTTATGTGGTGCGTCGTGCAGAGGACAAAGCCGGACAACTGATGTCAATTTGTAATGCTGTCAAAGGTACGGGCATCGTTTATGTCCGCAACCGTGCCAAGACAGAGGAAGTGGCGGCCATGCTTTCTGCAAACGGCATTTCCGCCTCCTATTACCACGCCGGTCTGAGCCACACGATGCGAAGCGAGCGTCAGGAGGCCTGGCGTCAGGACAAGATAAGGGTGATGGTCTGCACCAACGCCTTCGGTATGGGAATAGACAAGCCGGATGTGCGTTTTGTCGTGCATCTTGACCTTCCGGACAGCCCGGAGGCCTATTTCCAGGAGGCAGGAAGGGCAGGACGTGACGGCCTTAGGTCTTATGCGGTTCAGCTATGGAATTCAACCGACCTTCAGCGCCTGCGGCAACTGGAAAAAGTCAGCTTCCCCCCGGTAGACTTCGTAGAAGACATATATCAGAAGGTGCACGCCTTCTTTGACATCCCATACAACACCGGAGAGGGCAGAATGTTGAAGTTCAATCTTGAAGATTTCTGCAAGCACTTCTCACTCGGCCGCCAAGAGGTATATTATGCTATTAAATATATTGAGCGTCAGGGCCACTGGACCTTTACGGAAGACATGGAAATCGAGCTTCGCGTAAAGATAAGGGCCAGCCGTCAGGAACTGTACGATATAGACTTTGGAGATCCTCCGGCCGTGCCTCTGCTTGACCTTCTGATGCGAAGGTACGAGGGCATATTTTCCTGGTCTGTCGCCATAGAAGAAGACTACATTTGCTCCAAGCTTGGAATCGATATCCCGGCCTTGCACCAGCTGCTGTATAAGCTGGCTATAATGCACGTAATCAATTATGTACCGCAGGACAGGGCTAACGTGATAACTCTGTCGCATCCGCGTCTGGAACCCGGGAACGTAGCTCTTTCTCCACTTCTTTACCAGCGTCTGAAAGACAGTTATCATGCCCGCTGCGAGGCCATGACAGATTATGTGTCGGACGATGCCACCTGCCGCAGCCGCAAGCTGTTGGCCTACTTTGGCCAGGCTGATGCACCCGCCTGCGGCACCTGCGACGTCTGCCGACGTGGAGTACAGCCCCGCCCTGAATCGCTGGAGGCCGCAATTAAGGCATTCATAGAAAAAAGCGGCGGAGTATATACTCTTGCCGCTTTGCAGGAAAATCTGGAAAGTCTTACCGGCTTTACCGGCCAGGAAGACTGGACCAGACTTCTCCGTCGCCTTATTGATGAAGGAGAAGTCCCGGGTCCTAATCTTTAGAATACCAGTTCTTTATAGATTGGCTGCCTGCTCTTGGCAGTCATTCCCTCTATCTTTATTACGTAACGACCGGGTTCATCCGGAACATTGAAGTTCAGAACTGACGGCTCTCCGGCAGCAAGCTTGTGCAGCGGACTCCAATACAGGGTCTGCCTTACTGTAGGATAGCTCTCCGGGAATCCGGCATTGGTGAAGGCAAGGGGGTAGGAGAGACCCTTGAAGGAGATGATCTTCACGTTGTCCCCAAACTTAAAGCCTCCAAGATCTGCCTTATAGGTAGAGAAACTAAGTATGCCGGAGTAGTTGGTAATACCGAAGGAATAATCGAACGGATAAACCTCTACAGACTTGATCATAAGTGGATCGAATTCCAGGATAAGGTCGTGGTCAAGCACCGGAACGCCGTCCAGGATTACAAGGCAGGGATTAGCCCTGTATGCCGGCGTCTGGTTGAAGTCGTCCTCACACCTTACAAAGACCTCACGTCCGTTTGCCGTAGAACGTACCGTAGTTCCGCCCAGGATTTCAATAAAGACTTCCTGCATTGTGCGGAAACGGGTATAGTCGTCCAGCTTGTAGCGTTTGCAGTTGTCCCCAAGGAACTTCATCCTGCGTGAAGGCATTTGGGAATAAAGGGTGTCGGCGTCAAAGGCCTTTGTGATGGCGGCTGCCGTACCCAGTCTTTCGATGGCGCCTTTCATTGACTCTGACAACTCAAGTGCGGGTGCTGCGACTCCTTTAAGGCCCACGAAAGGCTTTTTGAAGTCTGCCTGCCACTGGCCGGATTTCTCTTTCAGCATAACGGCCATATCCTTATCTCCGTAAATATTGGCGCTGAAGAAGGTAGCCTTGCCGTCGCGAAGCGTAGCTGCATAAAGGTCGTTGTTATTTCCCGGTGTGCCTATGTACAGATCCGTTCCTTCCAGTTCTGAGGCCCCGTCCACTGAAGCATACAGGATCTGGCCCTCATATTCCGGAATCACATTCTTTACATATGAAGTATATTTGGGGATGTTAGCCATGAAGCCGTCAATTCCGGCATTGTCGTAAACCGGCAGATCCTCGTCTTTATAAATTGATACAGAGATGGTTGCGTCATTGGGGCTGACGATGCTGAAGGTATCGCCCTCTCTGCTGACGGATATGCCGCCAAACTCTGTGCGCTCTGTCCGGGTGACGGAAGGAGTATCGGTAAATACAACGTCCGCGGCCTTCTGTACGGATTCCGTATTGTAAACGGATAACACGCGCGAGCCTGTGGTATAGTCGAAGTCCGGAATGTTTTTGGCGATGGCGGTGTATGCTGCCAGGCGGTAGTTGCCTGTGGGAAGACCGGCAGGGATGGTTAAGCTTCCTGCGCCACGACCCCCAAAGAGGCCGAGTTCTGCCGATGCTACCATACCGTCTTCAGCGAAAAGCTCTACGTAGGCAACTGCGCTGAACGTCGACAGGTCACCGTTCCCGTCGGTGCAGAAGGCGGAAAGGTAAATGGTTTCGCCGGCTGCGTAAAAGTTTCTGTCGGTAGACAGGAAAACGCGTTCGAAACTGATTCCCTGAGCAAAAACACTTGTCAGGGCAAGGCCAAAGGCCAATATCGATATTAATGCTTTTTTCATCTTGTCTTTAATCTTTACCCCAGTTTGCGGGTTTTTGGGTTGTTCCGCCCTGTCTTCTACAATCTACACATTCCTGATTGACCCAGATATACCCAACGACAACACCTTCAAGGCCCATTGGCATTATTATGCAGTCGAATGGCCAGTATCCGCGGGCGTAAAGGTCCATGTACTCTGCCCTGTCAATGGCGCTTTCTTTTTTGTCACTTAGGATATAGTTAATGTAGTCGTAAGGAGGCTTATAGAAATTGGTCTCCGAATTGTCTATGTAAAGCTCCAATTCCTTGGCAGCTGCAAAGCCAATGTAGCCCAAAACCTGCTTCTTAGGATGACCCTCTATGTAAATGTTGCCCCTCATACTGCTAGGAATAGGGGAGAACAGGTCTCCATCGGGCTTTGAAATCTTGTCCAGATTCTGCCAGTATCGGTAGCTCTCTTCCGGGATCAGGCTGGCCTTCAGGATAATCTTGTACAACTTGGAAATCTTGCGCTCGGTGTTGTACATGCTCACTACAGGGTAGTCGATAAGCTTGTTGTCGATATATGCCTCTGCAGAAATGGTTGTAGATTTGGTAGCATCTGTCTGTCCCCAGCACGTGTAATAAGGATAAATACCGTGGGTTACCTCCTTGATGCTGGTATTATAAATATAATCTGTCCAGACCCAGGCATCGTATTCCCACTGCTCGTCGTAACTGATGCAGAAGTAAGGGTTGTCGTCGGAATGAAGGCTTATCTTTACCTTTATGGTATTGCCCTCGATTTCGTACTTCAGGTTATCGACTTCCGGGGAACCGAGCACTTCCGTCCAATCCGTCGTGAATACGGAATTGTCGGCGGCCGATGTAAGGCGAAGCCGGTACTTTTTGTCCGGGCTAAGATTCCTTGTATCAAGAAGATAAGGGTTTTTGCCGGTGGCTTCTATAACATCTCCGTCCTTCGATTCAAGCTTAACGGTGAAGGCTGGAACCGGACCGGGTTCGACCTCTCCCTGTTTAATGATCTTGCTGACGGATATGTTGGAATAGGAGCCTATGGTAATGCTGCCCTCGATAATGAATACGTCGTCTGAGTCTTTCATATCAGCCTCGAACGGATATGTGCAGGCCGGCACAATTGCCAGCATGGCTGCAAGTAGGTATGTTCCAAATGTTTTCATCGTTAGAAGCTGATATTGATGTTGATATATGGAATCTGTGTAGCAAAAACTGAAACCATGTTGCCCTGAGGCATGGGGTTATCGCCCTTCATGGTATAGTAAACAGAGTAGGCATTCTTCCTTCCCGTGACGTTGTAAACGCCTATGGTGATAGAGAAATGGGTAAGGGCCTTAAGGTAGTGGCTGGGCTCTATGTTAAGCGCAGCGTCCATCCTGAAGTAGTCCGGAATGCGGTAAGAGTTCCTGTCGGAATAAGCCAGACGCCAGTGTCCGCCATATTTGTAATAGCCTATCGGCACGGTGATAGGACGGCCGGTAGAATAGTCCAGACCCAGGGAAATGCTGTACCTGTGGGTGAACTTGTAGTTCAGGGCCATCTTTATGTTGTGCGGCTTGTCGTGAGGAGCATTGTACCAGGCGCCTCCGTTGATGGGGTTGGGGTCGTCTTTCTGCGTCTCACGGTACTGTGCGCGGGAGAAGGTATAAGACAGCCAGCCGTTAAGTTTGCCCTGGCTCTTGCGGACCATGGCCTCTACTCCGTAGGCCTTGCCTTCTGTTGTTACAAGGTCTTTTTCAAGCTCCGGATTCATAACCAGGGTTGCTCCGGAAATGTAGTCCAGGCCGCCTCTATGCTGCTTCCAGTAGCCCTCAAGGGTGAAGTCAATGGAATTGTCGCTTGTCCAATAGAGTCCTGCTGCGGCCTGATAGCCGGTCTGCGGCTTGACATCTTTGCCGGACAGAACCCAAACGTCCATAGGCGAAATGGTAGAGGTATTCGTTACCAGATGTATGCTCTGACGCATGGTGTTGATACCCGCCTTCATGGTGAAGTTTCCGGTGGGGGAGTATTTACCTGACATGCGGAACTCAGGTCCGATGTAGCTGCCTCCGTTGCCTTTGAATCCATTAAGTCTGACTCCGGCTTCCACGCTTGCCTGTTCGCTTATCTTCCACGTATCGGAAAGGAAGACGGACGGTTCGATGGCAGATTTGCTGTCCAGCTTTTTGTTTTCAATCACCGATGCCGATCCTACCGGCTCCATCTTACCCGGCTGAAGGCCGTATCGGATGCCGTTGATACCGTAGGAAAGGGTATGACTCTGCGCAACTTGGTGCTTGAATGCCAGTTTTACAAACTGCTGGGCGATGGCAGCAGAGTACAGGAAAGTGCCCTGTGCGTACTGCCTGTCGGCTTCTACGGAAGAATGGTAAGAGTCGTAGCCTGCCGATGCATCCATGGTAAGGTTGTCAGTTAAAATGCTGTGCCACCTGGCGGCAAAATTCATATTGGAATAACGGAAGGTAGTGTCAGAAGAGAAAGAGAACTTGTCGGCTGAATAGTAACCGTACAAATTCAGAGTGTTGTTCTCGTTAAACTTGTGCGATATGCTTGCGTTTACGTCTCCAAAGTAGGTCTTGCCTCCGTGATAGTGGCTCTCGTCCGGCAGCAGGCTCATAATCCAGTTGGAATAAGTGGTTCTGGCTGCAAGAACGAAGGTAGTGCGGTCTTTCTGGATAGGGCCTTCAAGCGCGAGCCTTCCGGTAAGGAGTCCGATGCCCAGGGAACCGGTAATCTTCTTGCCGTTTCCGGTGCGGGTGTGGATGTCCAGTACGGAAGAAATTCGGCCTCCCATCGATGCAGGAATGGAACTCTTGTAAAGCTCGGCCTCACTAATGACATCGGAATTGAATGAAGAGAAGATGCCGAACAAGTGGTTGGGGTTGTAAACCGTACCCTCGTTGAAGAGGATAAGGTTCTGGTCCACTGAACCGCCTCGAACGTTGAAGCCGGAAGAAGCCTCTCCAACTGTCTGTACGCCCGGCAGGGCCAGCACAGCCTTGATAAGGTCGCTTTCTCCGAAGGCGGAAGGCAGTTTTTTGATCCTTTCAAGCTGGATGCGTTCTACGCCCATCCTGGCTGAACGGTGAGTGGCAACGGCGTCGGCGGATACTGTAGCCGACTGCAGTGTTACCACTTGCTCTTTCATATTAAGATCCAGGGCTCCGTTCTCGTAGATGATGACTTCAAGGGTGGTGTCTTCCATTGGATAGCCCCTGAAGGACAGGACGTTACGTCCGGTATGAACCTGCAGGGTCCAGTCGCCGTAAGAATCTGTCATGGTGTACTTTCCGTTTTTGTCGGAAACCGTGATTCCTACTACGGGCTCACCGCTGGCAGCGTCGCGAACCTTGCCCCTGATGGTGGCAATGCCGCTTCGGGCATTACGCTCTTCGCCAATCTCATATACTTTATTAAGCAGCGATGCAGTCTGGGATACCTCCTCTGTGGTGCTGGCTACAGCCTCTTTTGCACCTTTGGAGAACCAGCCGGTAGGAAGCGAAGTCTGCAGGGCGCGGCCCTGGAGTATGTAAAGGACGTCGTTGTACCGGGTGACTGTGTAACCGTTGGCCTTGAATTTAGCCAGAGCGGATTTAATAAACTCTTCCGGGTTGGAAGCAGAAACAGAATAGAAGCTGGCATCCTTGTATCCAGCGGCCAGATATGCTTTCTGGCTGCACTTGTTGCGGATGACGGAAACAAGGGAATCGGCGGATACCATCCTTACGGACAGGTCCTGCGCAGATGCAGCAATGGCAAATAGAGCCAAGGCGCCGACAAGAAGTATTTTTGTAAACAGTTTATTCATAGTTAGTTACTTCGCGGCGCAAGTCCTTGTGTTTTTTAAGCAATGCCTTAAGGCTGGAAAATTTCTTTGCCTTGCCGTTGGCATCTACATGATAGAATGCCCTGTGCTGGACAAAAATCTCAAAAACGCCCTCTTTGAAATTGGGATCCTTGTAGCCGATGCTACCGTCGTTTTTGCTGTTGATGTCCCTGCGGAATTCTTTGTCGATACGCTCATAAATGCATTCTTTGCCCTCATAGACAACTTTGTAGAAGCCTTTGGGAACATTGATGCCTTTGGCTGATAGATTCCTGTAAACAGTATTTCCAAGGGAAAAGCTGTCTACACCGTCGCTGCCAAGATCCACCACGGAGAAACTCTCCGGCACATGCACAAGCAGCGTTTGTGAATGTGCGTTGATGTCCATTTGCAAGCCCTTATACAGTTTCCCTTCATAGACAAGATCGCCTTCGCGGAAGCCTGCCCTGTCCCAGGTATAGACTCCGTTGTAAGAAAAACTGTACTTAGTTGCAAGTCTGCCCCTATAAAGCGGCAGTGCGCTCCCGGATTCGTTGTGATAATCCAAAAGGAGGTCATTTCCTTGAGCCAGTGCACTGAGAGGCAGAAGGAAAAGGAGGAAAAGTGCAACTTTTTTCATATTTAATGAATAATAAGTCCGTCATAAGCGGGTAGAACTTTACTGTGGATGTTTCTTTCTTGACAGAGGGATTCAAGTTCTTTGGTAAAGTCTATGTGGCATGGAAATGTGTGGCTTAGGTGTGTCAGCCATGTGTTTTCTGCACCAACCCTGTCTGCAATATCCAGCGCCTCGTACAGGGAAAAATGGGAATGATGCGGGTTGTAGCTGACCGTGTTAAGGGTAATATGTTTCAGACCCTTTAATTTTGCGAACTCCTTTTCCGGAATGGAGCTCATGTCCGTAATATAGGCTATCTGCCCGAACCTGAAGCCCAGGACGGGCATTTTGTCATGAAGACCGCGTATCGGAATGATTTCCGCTCCGCCTCCCAGGCTGCCGGTGCAAAGGCCTGTGAAATCGGGGTCATGAACCTTTTCTGCAACGGCGACCGGCTCTGCCGGCATGATAAGCGAGCCGTCCGGCAGACGGAACCTGTATCCCACGTTACGAACCCATTCCAGCACTTTGCCGCTGTGGTCAGGATACATAACAAAGGGGTCTTCATCAATAAGGTGTATATTTACTTCCGGCGCTCCGGGATACTTTACCGGAGAGAAAATATAGTCGTACGAAGCCTTGAGCGATTCATATACGGCTTTTTCGCACCAGATAGCAACGGCCTGGCGGCCTATGTAGTTGAGGGCCCTGACGTCGTCAAGGCCACCGGTATGGTCTTTATGGTTGTGTGTGAGCAGTATTGCGTCCAGATTGCAGATGCCTGCCCTAAGCAGCTGGTCCCTGAAATCCGGGCCTGCATCGATCAGTATCCTTAGTCCGCCGTATTCTACCAGTGCAGAGGCACGGAACCGCTTGTCCTTGCTGTCCGTGGATGTACATTTGGGGCATGTGCATCCGACTATTGGTACTCCCAATGAGGTGCCGGTTCCAAGGAAGGTCAGTTTTGCCTGTGTCATAGGGTAACGGTTTCTATGGTTCCAATCTTTGCTGCGTCAAAAGGCCTTTCTACCCGTAGGTAGTTGCCCGTGTAGCCTGCCATCTTGCCACCTTTGCATGCTCCTTCCCAAAGGACCTGTTCCTGCAGCCCTTTGCAGGAAGCGGCGAAGCCTGCGTGCAACTTGTCACAGAGCTCTTCCAGACGTTTCACGCGTTCTGTCTTGATGCTGTCCTGCACCTGGCCGGGCATGGCCGCAGCCCTGGTTCCCGGTCTCTTGGAATAGGGGAATATGTGTATGAAGGCCGGTTTGATGCGGTCTTTAAGGAAGTCGTAAGTTAGCTGGAAATCTTCTTCCGTTTCGCCGGGAAGGCCTACGATTACGTCAATTCCAAAGAAGACGTACGGCCCCATTTTCTTGCGTATATAGTCTATCCTTGATGCAAACAGGGCGGTGTCGTATTTACGGCCTACGGACTTTAGCAGCCTGTCGCAACCTACCTGAAGGGGAATGTGGAAGTGGGGCAGGAATTTGGTGCCGGAGGCTATCCAGTCCACTATTTCTTCTGTAATCAGGTTGGGCTCTATAGAGGAAATCCTGTATCTTTCTATGCCTTCTACTGCGTTCAGGGCCTTAAGCAGGTCTAGGAAGGATTCGCCGGTGGTGCGGCCGAAGTCGCCGGTGTTCACTCCGGTGATTACTATTTCTTTTACGCCTTGCGCGGCGATGGCCTGAGCCTGCTTTATGTGTTCGCAGATTGGCAGGTTCCTGCTGCGGCCGCGGGCGTAGGGTACCGTGCAGTATGCGCAGAAGTTGTCGCAGCCGTCCTGAACTTTCAGGAAGGATCTTGTCCTTTCTCCCGTGCTGTACGCTGCCAGGGTCTCATTTTTAAGCGGCTCTTCCTGCATGGATGATATGCCAAGCAGATTCAGGGTGGCGGGAACCACCTGCTTTTTCTCGTTGGCCCCAAAGACAAGCTTAACCCCTTCTATTGCCTGGACCTCGTCGCGGCGAAGCTGGGCGTAGCAGCCTGTAACTACAATTGCTGCACCCGGGCTGGTCCTGTGGCACTTACGTATTATATTGCGGCACTTGTTGTCTGAATGCTGGGTAACGCTGCAGGTGTTGATAAGGTAAACATCGGCGCCTGTGTCGCGCCAGTCCGTCACCTCCAGACCTGCTTCCTTGAAGCCTCTTTCGTATGTAGAGGTTTCTGCGTAATTAAGTTTACAGCCTAATGTCAGTAATGCTATCTTCATGCTATTTTGCCAAAATTATAAATACGCAGGGCCTTTTGCCAATCTGGGGGATATCCCGTTTCCAGGCTTCCACCGTCCTGGTTTTGATAAAGGCCGTGGGCAGGGTAATGTCAGCGGCAATACAAACCTTGGTGTGGCCGCTGCAGGTGGCAAGGATGTCTGCCAGAAGAGCATCGTTGCGGTACGGAGTCTCTATGAAAATCTGGCTCTGGCGCAGCTGTGAAGACTTTTTCTCCAGGTTTCGCAAGTCTGTTTTACGCTGTTCCGGCTTTACCGGAAGGTAGCCGTTAAAGGCAAAGCTCTGGCCGTTAAGGCCGGAAGCCATCAGCGCCAGCATCAGGGAAGAGGGGCCTACCAGGGGGATTACTTCTATGCCCTCGCGGTGGCAAAGATCTACAAGCAGGGCGCCAGGGTCCGCTACAGCCGGAAGGCCGGCCTCGGACAGCAGTCCCACGTTGTTGCCGTTGGCAAACAGAGCCTTCAGCTTATCTACTTCTGCGGGATTGGTATGCTCGTTAAGCTCGTGAAAATCAAGGCCTTCTATCTGCCCTTTCAGGCCTGCGGCAGAAAGGAAGCGGCGTGCTGTGCGCACTTCCTCCACCACAAAGGTCTTAAGCCCGCAAATTATCTCAAACACAGGAGCGGGGAGCACCTGCGACGGAGCATAATCACCCAGCGGGGTAGGGATAAGGTATAGTTTTCCGTAATCAGTCTTCATCTTCTTCCTCTTCTTCGTCTATGAAAATAATCACTTTATCGTCATCGTCGTCATCTTCCAGCATTATGTCTTCATTCTTGATGGCGCTCTTGACCAGCCAGGGGAACAGGTTTCGGATAAGCTCCCCAAAGGTGTCGAATTCCGTCTGGAATGACAGACCTACGCCGTTTCTCTTAAGGTTGTCAAGATAGTTGGTGTACTGGTCCGCTGTCCTGTGGAATGCCGTTGCACGTATGCTGCCGTTCTTGGTAAGCTTGAACTCAACTTCCAGGTCTCCAAGGACTTCCTGCTGCGACGTTACGCTGTTGGCCCTGTTGCCAAAGGTTCCGTTTATGCTTATTCGGTTGTTGAACAGCTGCGTGGAAACAGCCACCTCGAATATGTCTGCGCCGCTGGAATTCTTCTGGTAGTCAAGACCCAGGTCGATAGGGATGTTCAGTTTCTGCAGTACGTTCGACAGCTGACTGGCCATAAGGTCTGCAACCGTGCTTCCAAGCATGCTGGAGTTGTTGACGATACCAGAACTTTCGTCGGGCAGGAAGCCGCCGGAAATAAGCAGGGACAAGAACTGCTTCTGCAGTTTGTCGTCTGTATTAAGGGCGCTTTGTACCCTGGCCTGTGTGGTGGCGTCGATGTCCGGGATGTCGATGGTGAACTCTATCCTGGGCGACTTTATCTTGTTGGTGATATTGATTCCGCAGATGACAAGGCGGCGGGACGACGTACTTGTACTGTCTGCCAGCAGCGTTGCCAGTGAGGTCTTGGTCTTGTATTCAGCCCTTATGTTAAGGTCCGTTTCCATAACATCGCCCACAAACTTGACCGTACCGCCTTCATTTATGCTGAAGTCCCTCTTTGCAATACCCAGGGCTGCAAAGTGATAGGTTCCGTCCGTGATGGTGTAGTTTCCTCCAAGGCTAAGGGAACCGTCCGCAGGTTTAACTTTCAGCTGGATGCGGCCCTGACCGCGGCCGGACAATACATTGCCGCTGGCCTTGTCAACTTCTATTACGGCCTCTATGCCCGGATGGGCGAAAACGTCGATATCCGTGGCGAAGCTTGTAACCTTCTTTTGTTTAGCTGCGTTGCGGCGAAGCATTTCTTCATACTGGTCCGGCTTTTCTTCGGGCTCCGGCTCCTTGAATACCAGAAGGTCGTTGCGGGCCATACCGGCGGATGAATTCATCGGAATATGAAGGTCACCGTTACCCACCGTACTGGCCTCGGCTTTAAGCATAAGGGACTCCAGAGGGCCGTATAGCGATGCTTTTCCAGTGGCGGCTATCTTTCCGTAGAAGTTCTGGCCCATGCCTTCCTTCATATCCAGCACAAGCATTTTGTCAATGCTCATGTCAATATTCATTGCGATGTCGCTGAACTTCTTCCAGCTTATGCCTCCGCCAACCGTGCCTTTGGCCCCGGTTTCGTCCTGAACCTTTACGTTCATAAAGTTAACGCCGTCAGTGCTCAGGCCCAGTTCTCCGTTAAGCTTGTAAAGTACATTCGTAAAGGCAACCCTGATAAGGCCGTCGTCAATGCGCAGGTCTTTGCCCGTCAGGTTAAGGTCTCCTCCAAACTTGCCCTTAAGGTAGGCATTACCGTTCAGGCGGCCGTCAAACTGGCTGAATACGGATGCCAGCAGTGGACTGAAGTCGCCAAGGTCGTAGTTGTTGAAGCCAACGGATGCGGCAACGGACTTGTCCGAGGGCGAAATGAAGCCCTTGATGTCCATTGTATTCTTTCCATCGGCCCAGGTGCTGCATATTGCCCTGTAACCTTTACGCTCGTTGTCCCACATCGATTCGATGGCTATGTCGCCCAAAGGCTCGTCGCCCAGCATGGCGTTCCGGATATCCAGGTTGGCCAGAATGTAGGGAGCTCCGTTTATGGGTGAAAGTATGGATGCATGGCCGGTAGAGCGTCCGCCCAACTGTATGTTTGCGGGCAGGAAGGGATTCAGTGCGGCCATTTCAAAGTTATGCATGTCAAAGGTGAGGGTATCTGCCACCTTTGTGGATATGCCGCCCTTTATGACAAGGCTCTGCTCTGCACTCTTTGCGGTAATGTTATCCGTTGTGGTTCCCATTGACGATATGCTGATGGGCGCGGATTCAAGATTCCATATAACGGAATTCATATAAATCTGCGACGGCAGGAGCGTAGCGATAATGCCAAGCTGGTTGTCATCGCCCCGGTAAAGGTCTCCGGTCAGGTTGATTGTACCCTTGTTGTCCTGCATCGACTTGTTGTCGTAAGAGTAGCAAATGTCAAGGGTGTTGTCGTCTGCAAGCAGTTTGATCTTGTTCTCAAACGCCCTGATTGCAGAAATCTTTATGTCATCTGCAAGAATGTCGGCCTCCAGATGGTTTCCGTTATTGCGAATGGACAGGTCGACGTCTTTCAGGTACTTGTCATTTATGGCGAGCCTGCCGGATGTCAGTTTGCCGATGAGCTCTCCTTCCTTGTTTATGTTCAGGTCGAACTTTGTTCCGTCGGCAACCCATACTCCCGGTGCGACAAAGGACAGAATGTCTTTCGTATCCCTGGTGGAAAGGTTCAGGGCGTAGGTATTGCCGCTCCAATCCTTTGCCTCTCCGCTGAAGAGGGCGGAAAGCTCGCTGGCGCAGGCAAGGGAGGTGATATCCTTTATGAAGTCGTCAATGAAGCCCGTTCCGCTGTAGCGCAGGGTGGCGAACTTAGAGTCAAGGTTAATCTTGTTGACATCCCCGTTCATGTAGGAATTTATGTCAATGTCGCCAATGTTGCTGCGCCCGTCGTCGTCGGTAAGGACGATATTGCTGATTCTGATATTGCCAAGAAGGTCTCCGCCCTGACGCAGCCTGAAGTTGGCGTTGGTGTTCATGCTGAGCTCGCTCCTGCCCCTGTTGTCGATGTGCAGGGCGTTCAGGTTGGCGTAGGCCAGGTTGGCCACGAACTTATAGACTCCGTCGCCGGTCTTGTTGGACAGGGTGAAGAGTCCGTTGAACATGAAGTTCAGGTTGGGGTCGTTGCAGAATATGGTGCCGTCAAAGGCGTCTCCTGTATAGGTTCCTGCTGCCACAAGGTCCCTGTAATCATAGTCCATGGCGCGCAGATGGTCAATCTTTAGGGAGTCCAGCTTCACGGAAATCTTCTTGCCTATCGTTGTGCGGAAGCTGCCGTGCATGGTGCAAGGGCCAAGGGCCTTAGTGCCGCCGGCAAGGGCACCTGCATCGAATTCGTGCGTTTCTACGCGGCCTCCAATGCCAATGTTTGCGCCGCCCTCAAGCAGATGGCTGAACTGCAGGTTCATATTCAGGCTGCCGCTGTTTACGCTGCTTAGAGCTCCGGTCACCTTGGCATTGTTCAGTGGTCCGCGGATCTTTCCGTTGAAGGTCATCCTTTCCTTGGGCAGCATGCGCGAAACGTCGAACTTCAGGTTTGGAGCCCAGCCTTTTATGAACTTGTCCAGGCCTTCCGGCGTAAAGGTCATGTCCTTTATGTCGTAGTTGGTGGTCATAGCCAGCGTGCTGGGCAGGCCTATGATGGAACCTTTAATCTCTTTTGCGGCAAGGGAATTGTCGGCTGTGCGGAAGGTGAACTTGTCAATGGAAAGGTCGTTCACAAAACCGTCGATATCGCCTTTTTCTATAATGCCTACGAAGTCCATCCTGTGAAGGGTAGGGGCAAAGTAGGCTATGGTTTCCATATTGATTCTGGAGTTCACAATCTCTGCCTGCAGGCGAACCTCTTCCAGGAAGTGGTTCAGGGCCGGGATGCCGTCGTAGTTCATCTTGAAGTGGGGCATGTGAATGTCGCTGAACATATCCCTGATTTCAAGATTCTCTATTGCCGTCTGGCGGTTGTAAACCCTTGCCCGGCCGCTCATATGGTGCAGTACGAAGCCGCTTTTCTCCTTTGCTTCAAGATGCTCTACCGTACCTTCCGTGATAATGCCCTTAAGGGTGACGTCGCGAACGGTCATGTGGATGTCGTACAGGTCAAGGTCAGTCCAGTTCATGGCCCTGTCGCGGTGAGGCTTGGGATTCTTGTGGTTGATCATCCTGAACCTGAAGCCGTCGATGCAGACGTAATCCGCCCTCATCAGTTCTATGTCCGGAATCTTCTTGGGCTCTTTTTTCTGCTTAGGCTTGTTCTTGGAGAAGAAACGCTTAAGGTTGCTGCCGTCAGGCTCATTTACCAAAAAGAACTGTCCGTCTTTGATTCGAAGGTCCTTTACCATTGCCGGATTTCCGGTAAGCAGGCCCCAGGCGTTGAACGACACGCTGACGTTCTTTGCTTTGACTATTGTGTCGGCCACGGTAAGCTCCGGCAGATTGGGATTGCGGTAAGGGTTGTCGTCGATAAATGCCAGATCTTCAATGACGACGGCGTCGAAGGGCCTGACAGTCAATGAAGAAAACTCTATCCGGCCATCCATTTTCTGCTGCAGGGAGGCAAGGACTCTTCTGGTAAGCGCAGTTTGCACGGCGGGAGACATCAGCACTACGCAAAGTGTGATGATGGCAGTCAGTATGACGCCAAGCACGAATGCCGATATCTTTAATGCGCGTTTCATAGTATATACTAACTCACAAAGATATCATTTTAAATGGATAATTCGTATATTTGCGGCGTAAAAGTGTAGTTCTTTAGAAATATGTCCCATATAATTCTTGGAATAGAATCATCGTGCGATGATACTTCTGCTGCAGTGGTAAAAGATGCTTACCTGCTGTCCAACGTCATTGCCAGCCAGCAAGTGCATAAAGATTACGGTGGAGTAGTGCCTGAACTGGCCTCCCGTGCCCACGAGCAAAACATTGTTCCGGTAGTCAGCCGTGCAATAGAAATGGCCGGAATTACCCCTGATCAGATAGATGCGATTGCATTTACCCGCGGTCCCGGTCTGCTTGGCTCCCTTCTTGTCGGAACCTCCTTTGCCAAGACTCTTTCCATTGCGCTTGACAAGCCCATGGTTATGGTAAACCATCTTCAGGGACATATTCTGGCCAGCTTCGTACGTCAGTACGACAAGCCTGTGAACGAGCCTTCTTTCCCTTACCTTTGCCTGCTTGTTTCCGGTGGCAATTCCCAGATTGTAAAAGTCTCAAGTCCAGTTGATTACGAGATTCTTGGCCAGACTATCGACGATGCCGTTGGAGAGGCTTTTGACAAGTGTTCCAAGATGATGGGCCTGGGCTATCCCGGCGGCCCTATCATAGACCGTCTGGCAAAGCAGGGAGACCCGTCCCGTTTTACCTTCTCCAAGCCTCACATTCCCGGCCTTGACTATAGTTTCAGCGGCGTAAAAACCTCTTTGCTTTACTTTGTCAGGGACGAGCTTGCCAAGGATCCGGACTTCATGGAAAAAAACAAGGAAGACATTTGCGCATCCTTCCAGAAAACGCTCATCGACATCCTTATGGACAAGCTTATCAAGGCTGCCAAGCAGACCGGCATCAAAGAGGTGGCAATTGGCGGCGGCGTATCCGCGAACAGCGCCCTGCGCGAGCGTGTCACACTTGAGGGTGCAAAGCGCGGCTGGAAGACCTATCTTCCTGAATTTAAATTCACTACGGACAATGCGGCGATGATTGCCATAGCCGGTTATTTCCGTTTCCTTGCCGGCGAGCGTACTCCTTTGGACGTAGCTCCTGTTTCAAGATTAGCAGACTATTAGAATATGAAATCTTTCGACATAACATTTCCCTTCGGAAGGGAGCCCAGGATGGATGACATCCGCGTAAAGGCAGCCGCAGAGCTTCGCCTTCGCCGCAATGCGGTCATTAACGTAATAGATCCTTCAAAGTCTTTCCAGCCTGCTATGGCGGGAGCTGCCGCTACCTGCCGCATCGTGCGTAAATCCATCGACGCCAGAGGTGATGCAAAGTGGGTGCTTCGCGTTGAGGCATACCTTGCAAGTGAAGATTATAAAGAGTATCAAATACCTGAGTATAAGGATGTTACTGCTGCTCCTGCGGTTATCGTAGTGGGTAGCGGTCCTGCCGGAATGTTCGCCGCCCTGAAGCTTCTGACCCTGGGCCTTAAGCCTGTCGTTCTGGAGCGCGGAAAAGACGTTCATGGCCGTAAGAAAGATATCGCTGTGCTTAGCCGCGACGGTGTGCTGGATCCTGAGTGCAACTATTGTTACGGAGAGGGTGGCGCCGGTACTTTCTCTGACGGAAAGCTTTTCACCCGTTCTTCAAAGAGGGGCGACATCAGGGAGGTCCTTTACCAGCTGGTAGAGTTCGGTGCTGACCGCAGCATACTGGTCGATGCGCATCCGCACATCGGTACGGATAAACTACCCCGCGTGGTGGAGAATATCCGCAAATGCGTGCTGGAGCACGGTGGAGAGTATCATTTCCAGAACCGTGTTTCCGATATTTCCAAGAATGAGGATGGCAGCTTTACCGTTAAGGCTGTTACTCCTGAGGGCGAGGCCGCATACAGTGCTGCTGCCGTTATCCTGGCAACGGGCCATTCCGCAAGGGATATTTATGAGCTGCTGTCAGCCAAGGGCTGTGAGCTTGAGGCCAAGGGTTTTGCGCTGGGTGTTCGCGTAGAGCATCCTCAGGCCCTTATCAACAAGATTCGTTACCGTGGCAATTGGGAGCCGGGCATGCCTGCTGCAGAGTACAGCTTTGTAGAGCAGGTTGTCGGTGCCGGTCCTGACGGCGAGCCTGCAGAGAGGGGAGTGTACTCTTTCTGCATGTGCCCGGGTGGTATTCTGGTTCCTTCTTCTACCGAAGATAAAACTGTGGTACTCAATGGTATGTCCAATTCTGCCCGTAATTCCAAGTGGGCCAATGCTGGTGTTGTTGTTTCTATAGAGCCTGGCGATGAGCCGGAGAAGTATCGCTCTGCCGGTGCTTTCTCTCTTATGGATTTCCAGCGCGATGTAGAGCGCGGCATGTTTGACTATGTGGCCAAGCATAACAAGGGTGGTAATCCTTTTGCTGCTCCTGCCCAGAGGATGACGGATTTCTGCGAGGGTGAGCTTTCAAAGACTCTTCCGGAGTCTTCTTACCATCCTGGTGTTGTGTCCGCTCCGCTTCATGAGCTTTTGCCTGCAAATGTTGCAGAGAGGCTTCAGGAGGTGTTCCCGCTGGTAGATATGCACGGAATGCGTGGTTATTACACGCGTGATGCGCTTCTTCTTGGCGTTGAGTCCAGGACTTCTTCTCCGATTCGCATCGTCCGCGATAGGGAGAGCTACGAGTGTGGCCAGCTTCCGGGCCTTTATCCTTGCGGTGAGGGTGCCGGCTACGCAGGCGGCATCGTGTCCTCTGCCATCGACGGCATCAACTGCGCCGTTGCTGCCGCCGGTCGGATTTTAGGGGAGATGCCGGAGGCATAGCCACCCTACAATCTGGTTCTGCTATGCTCCATCCCTCCCAGAGACAGCTATCCTAGACGCTTTAACAAAGCAAATCGGAAGCCATAGGCTGGGTTGACGGACCCCCTTCCGTGCGTGGTACACGGGGTCCCCAAAAAATGGAACATTTCTTTGGGGTGTCCTACGTGGGTGGCACGACCTTACAACCCACCTATGGCTTCCGACCATCCGCCGTTGCACGAGGGCTTTCCCAGAAAGCCTAGATTGATTATCAATTAGTTACATACTTTGCTTGTTGCACATGTACAACAAGCAAAGTACATAAGTAGCTGATATTCAGTGTTCGCCTTCTTTGTTTCATTTGCAATTGTCACCAGGATTCCTTAACTATTCTTATGGATTTTCCAAATGATTCGGACAGAAGTTGGGTTATAGGTCATCACTTCGATTCAACGGTGTAGTTTGTGGATATTTATTGCGCTCATAGGGGCGTCCCGCCCCTGGCCGCGCGGCCA